>Ga0307479_10000040_pt1 | contig 145025 bp, 131 predicted proteins | sample atmos_gasesECM4C_FD_203743 | JGI IMG/M metagenome (GOLD analysis project Ga0307479, IMG submission 203743) | Hardwood forest soil microbial communities from Morgan-Monroe State Forest, Indiana, United States - atmos_gasesECM4C_515 | ecosystem: Environmental > Terrestrial > Soil > Temperate...
CGACGGAGTCGAACATCTCAAATCCCACCGTGAACGCCTGTGACTCGTAGCCGGTCTGCATCCCCGTGTCGCCCAGGGCCACGCAGGTCACGAAGAACCGCGACCGGACCTGATCGTCGTTCACGAGCACGCCCTCGCTATTGGCGACGAGCACGCGCCGGCGACTGTCGGCGTAGTTGGCCGACACCTGAGACACCGACGAACCGGCCGAACGCGCCGCTTCGTCGGCCCGGGTGAGCAGCTCGATCTTCTTGGCCTTGGCCACGTCCTCCGGGAACACCTCGATGCTCCCGTGACGCGGCACCACCTGCGGCTCGAGCGCCACCACTTTGGTGCCGCCCTCTCCCTGTCGGGCCACGGCGGCGGCGGCTTCGGCCGCAGCCAGGAGGCCCCGCTCGGTCAGATCGGCGGTATGGGCGTAGCCGGTCGTCTCCCCGACCACGACGCGCACACCTGCGCCCCGGTCGCGTCCCGAGGCGAGCTCCTCGATGCGCCCGTCGTCCAAGGAGGCGGACGTGCCGCGGCGGTCCTCGGCGAAGACCTCGGCGAACTCGGCGCCGCGCGCCAGCGCGGCGGCGAGCACCCGCTCCACCACCGGCGTCTCGACCAGCGCTGCCGTCGCCGCGCCGCTTGGTACTTCTGTGTCCGTCCCCACTGCGTCCTTCCGGTTCTCTCTTCCGGTTCCTGCGGCGGGCGTCGCCGCTCCCGGCTGCCACACTATGGGGCGTGACCGTCACTATCGGCCTCACCGCTACCGCGGCGATGGTGGTTTCCGAGGCCGACACCGCCCCCGCCATGCGCACCGGCGCCGTCGAGGTGCTGGCCACCCCCCGCGTGGTGGCGCTGTGCGAGGAGGCCTGCTGCTCGGCGCTGGCCGGCGCCGTGGTCCCCCCCAAGACCACGGTGGGCGTCCGGGTACAGCTCGACCACCTGGCTCCCATCAACGTCGGGACGACGGTTACCGCCGAGGCCACCTTGGAGCGGGTGGAGGGACGGCGCTTGGTGTTCACCGTGGCGGCCTCCGACCACGCCGGTTTAGTGGCAGCGGGACGGATGACCAGGGTGGTCGTGGAGACCGACACCTTCCTGGCCAAAGCGCGCTGACGACCCGGCACATCGGCGACCTGGCCGAAGGAGCGTGGCAGGTTGGGCTCGGGCGGGGGGAGGTAGGTTTGGCATCGAGCCCGGCAGGCTGGCCGGGTCCTGACTCGGCAAGGCGCATGCTCCTCGACGACATCAACGACCCGGCCCACCTGCGAGCCCTTTCGCAATCCCAGCTCGGGCAGCTGGCCGCCGAGATCAGGGAATTCATCGTCTCCACCGTCACCACCACGGGCGGCCATCTCGGGTCGAACCTGGGAGTGGTGGAGCTCACGCTGGCCGTGCACCGGGTGTTCGCCTCGCCGCACGACGTCATCCTGTGGGACACCGGCCACCAGGCCTACGTCCACAAGCTCCTCACCGGCCGGAAGCCGGGCTTCGCCACCCTGCGTCAGCCCGGCGGGCTGTCCGGGTATCCCTCCCGGCGGGAGTCGGAGCACGACTGGATAGAGAACAGCCACGCCTCGACGGCGCTGAGCTACGCCCAGGGCATCGCCGAGGGGCTGCGGTTGCGGGGCGACACGGACCGGCGGGTCGTGGCCGTGATCGGCGACGGGTCGCTCACGGGCGGCATGGCCTACGAGGCGCTCAACAACCTGGGCCACGCCGGCAGCCGAGTGGTCATCGTCTTGAACGACAACGGGCGCTCTTACGCGCCGACGGTGTCGCGGCTGTCGGAAGGGCTCACCCACCTTCGGCTCAATCCTTCCTACGTGTACGCCCGTGAGCGGGCCCGGCGACTGCTGCGCCGGGTGCCGGTCGTGGGAGGGCTTGCCTACTCGAGCGTGCACGGACTCACGAGCGCCGTGCGGGAGATCGTGACCCCGCACCGGTTCTTCGAGGCGCTCGGCATCCGCTACGCCGGCCCCATCGACGGCCACGACATCGCCGGCATGGAGCAGGCCTTCGCCAACGCCGCGGAATGGGACGGGCCGATCCTGGTGCACGTCCTCACCCAGAAGGGCAGGGGCTACGCGCCCGCCGAGGAGGACGAGATCCAGCGGCTGCACGATTTCAAGGTGCAGCCGGCCACGGCCGACGGGTCGGCCCAGACAGCCCCGGCCACGTACACCGACGCCTTCACCCGGGCCATCGTCGACGCCGGCGACAAATACCGTGACCTGTACGCCATCACGGCGGCCATGCCGGGACCGACGGGGCTCCTGCCCTTCCAGGCCGCCTACCCGGAGCGCTTTCTCGACGTGGGCATCGCCGAGCAGCACGCCGTGACCGCCGCCGCCGGCATGGCCATGGCGGGGCTGCGGCCGGTGGTGGCCGTGTACTCCACCTTCTTCTCCCGTGCCTTCGACCAGGCGAACCTCGACGTCGGGCTGCACAGGCTGCCGGTCGTGTTCGTCCTCGACCGCGCCGGAATCACCGGGGACGACGGCCCCAGCCACCACGGCGTGCTGGACATGACGCTGTGCCTGTCCATCCCGGGGATGACGGTGTTCGCTCCGTCGAGCGCCCAGGAGGTTGCGCCCATGCTCGAAGAGGCCCTGGCCTTGCCGGGGCCGTCGGCCATCCGCTTCCCCAAGACGGCGGCCCGTCAGGCCCACGACGGCCTGGTGGGTAGCGGGCTGTCGGCGCGACTCGTGCATCGGGGCGACGGGTCGGTGTGCCTGCTGGCGGTGGGCAAGATGGTGGAGGCCGCCGAGGAGGCGGCCGGCAAGCTGGCCGGCGACGGCATCGACGCCACCGTGTGGGACGTGCGGGTGGTGGCGCCGCCTGACCCGGAGATGCTGTGCGACGCCGCTGCCCACGGCCTCGTCGTCACCGTGGAAGACGGGCTACGGGCGGGCGGTGCGGGGTCGTTCCTGGTCGACGCCATGCGCAGCTGCACGACCGACCTGCCGCTGGCGCCCGTGCGCGTCCTCGGCATCCCCCGGTCGTATGTGCCCCAGGGCAGGCCCGACGCCATCCTCGCCGAGCTGGGCCTGGACGGGCCGGGCATCGCCTCGTCGGTGACCGAGGCGCTCGACGTCGAGCGCCGGCGCCTCGAGCTGTCCTGAGCCCCACGACGTCGCCGGATAGGAACCGGTTCTAGTTTCGGCTACGTTGGCGCGCCGCATGCAGTTCAACCTGGCGGACCTGTTCGAGGCGTCGGTGGACGCCTTCGGGGACCGGGAGTACCTGGTCGCCGAGGGCAGGCGCCTCACCTACGCCGCCACGGAGGCCCGAGCCAACCGCCTGGCCCACCACTTGGCCTCGGCGGGCATCGGCCCCGGCGACCACGTGGGCATCTACGCGCTGAACAGTGCCGAGTGGGTCGAGACGGCGTGGGCGGTGTTCAAGCTGCGGGCGGTGTGGGTCAACATCAACTACCGCTATGTCGAAGACGAGCTGCGCTATCTGTTCGCCAACGCCGATCTGAAGGCGCTCGTCCACCAGCGCCAGTTCTCCCCCAGGGTGGCGACCCTCCTCCCCGAGCTGCCCGAGCTGCGTCACGTGGTCGTGGTCGAGGACGACAGCCAGGAGCCCGACCCCGTCCACGACGCCGTCGACTTCGAGGCGGCCCTCGTCGGGCAATCACCCGAGCGCGACTTCGAGCCCCGCTCCGGCGACGACCACTACATCCTCTACACCGGGGGGACCACCGGCCTGCCCAAGGGAGTGGTGTGGCCGCACCGCAACGTCTTCTTCGCCTTGGGAGGCGGCATCGACGCCATGACCGGTACCCGCGTCGAGCGTCCCGAGGAGATGGTGGAGAAGGGCAAGGCCATGGGCGGCCAGATCTCCTTCCTCCCCGTCGCCCCGCTCATGCACGGGGCCACCCAGTGGGCGGTCATGGGCCAGAGCTTCGTCGGCAACCGCATCGTGCTCGTGGCCCGCTTCGATCCGCACGAGGTGTGGAGCCTGGTCGAGGCCGAGAAGGTGAACATGCTCATGATCACCGGCGACGCCATGGGCCGTCCGCTCATCGAGGCGCTCGAGGAGCCCGGTTCGTCCTACGACCTGTCGTCGCTCATCGGGATCACCTCGACGGCGGCGCTGTTCTCGCCTTCGGTGAAAGACCAGTTCTTCGAGCACTTCCCCAACCTCCTCATGAGCGATGCCATCGGATCGTCGGAGGGCGGCAACAACGGGATCTCCTGGATCAAGCCGGGCGGCACCAGCATGAAGAGCGGCCCCACCGTGACGTCCATGAGCGGGACGGTCGTCTTCGACGAGCACATGGAGATGGTGAAGCCGGGCTCGGGGGTTGTCGGCAGGATCGCCCGCTTCGGGGACATCCCCGTCGGCTACTACCACGACCCCGAGAAGACCGCCGAGGTGTTCATGACCGTGGACGGGGTCCGCTACGTAATGCCGGGTGACTTCGCAACGGTGGAGGCGGACGGGTCGATCACCCTTTTGGGCCGGGGCTCGATCTGCATCAATTCCGGCGGCGAGAAGATCTTCCCCGAGGAAGTAGAAGCGGTGGTGCGCGCCCATCCCGACGTGATGGACGCGCTGGTGGTGGGCGCCCCCGACGAGCGATGGGGCCAGCGGGTGGCGGCCATCGTGGAACCGCGCCCCGGGCACGACGCCCCCACGCTCGAGGCGGTGCAGGAGCACTGCCGCAAGCACGTCGCCGGCTACAAGGTGCCGCGGGAGCTGCACGTCGTCGACAAGGTGGAGCGAGCGCCGAGCGGCAAGCCCGACTACCGCTGGGCGTCCGCGGTCATCGACGCGGCACGCACCTCCTAGCGCCGAGCGAGCCGCACCACATCGCCGTGCCGGTCAGCCTGACCGAGCTGCTGGTTCCAGGCCACTGGGCCGTGCTCACCATGGAGCTGCAGCGCGGCGCGGTGGGCGACCGCTCGAGTTTCCCGGAGCTCGCTGCCGCCGTGGCACAGACGGGTGTGGTGGAGAACACGGCACGGCTGCTCGCCGGCGCCCGCCGCCATGGCGCCGCCGTCGTGCACTGCACCGCAGGCTTCACCGCCGACCGGCAGGGCTCGCCCGCCAACGCCCCGCTCATCACCGCCATGCTGCGTCGGCCCGAGCACCTGCTCGAGGACACCGCCGCCACCGAGCTCGTGCCCGAACTCGGCACCCAAAGCTCGGACCTGGTGTCCCACCGTCGCCACGGGGTCGCTCCCTTCGGGGGCACCGACTTGCACCCCACACTGCACGGGTTGGGGGTGCGCACGGTCGTGGCCTGCGGGGTGTCGCTCAACCTCGGGATCGTGGGCCTGTGCGTCGAGGCGGTGGACCTGGGCTACTACGTGGTGGTACCTCGAGACGCCGTGGCAGGGATTCCGGCCGACTACGCCGAGGCGGTGCTCGACAACACGGTGTCGCTGGTGGCCACCCTGACCACCGTCGACGAGGTGATCAGCGCGCTCGGCTGATCAGCTGGCGCCGCCTGATCCCTCCGAAGGCGCCCCGAGGCCCGGCCCCAAGACGGCGGCTCGGCTGAGGCCGCGTCGGGAGCGCTTGGCGCCGGCCACGGCCACGGCGACGGCGACGGCGTCCGCCACCGCCGTCGTGCCTTGCACCGTGCGGCGCGTCGAGCACGCGTCGCAGAGGAAGAGCCCCTGGCGGGAACGAGTGGGCAGCCGCTGGTGACAGTCGGCGCAGCGGTGGTCCAGGTACACGAGCCGCTCGGCGTCAGGCAGGGCGGACGAACGGTTCAGCTCGTCCAAGCGGCGCTGAGCGTCCGGTACCAGCTGCCAGCCTCCATCCCCGCCGGGGTCGTCGTTCGAGACCAGCTGCCAGGCGAGCAGGTTGCGGAGCAGCGCGTCGAAGCGCTCGATCCGGTAGCGCGGGTTCTCCATGTCGGCCTCACTTGGAACGCGGCGTGCGTGTCCCCAAGTGTTGCAGCGTCGTGAGCTGTTGTGGGCCCGGTAGGGGCAAAAAAGGTGCCGGCTCAGCCGATCGAGTCGTAGCACGCCTTCATGAGCGAATAGAGCCGGCGGTCGCCGGTGGTGCCGATGTCCATGCGGTTCATGACGTACCCCACGGCCAGCTCGGCGTCGGGATCCGCCCAGGCACCCGACCCACCCATCCCGAAGTGGCCGAAGGCCCGCGGACCCCCGAGGCCGGCAGCGGCCAGGATGCCCCGGTTGAGCATGTAGCCCAGCCCGAACTGGAGGTCGAGGCCGAGGAGCACGAGATCGGGACCCTCGGTGCGCTGGGTGACGGCGTCCTCGAGCTGGCGCTCGTCGAGGAGACGCAGCTTCTCACCGGAGTCGGTGACCACACCCCCGATGCACGCCGCGTACATGCGGGCCAGCGAACGGGCGTCGCCAATCCCGTTGAAGGCCGGCATCTCGGCGGCGTGCACCGCCCGGCTGTGGAGCAAGTCGTCCTCCACCGACAGGTTGCCCGTCGGCGCCGCCAGCGCCTTGGTGAGCGGCCCGTCGGGCGCCAGGTACTCCTCGGCCCGCTGGGCCATGGCCTCCAGGTAGGCGTTCGTCCCGTCGTCGGAGCCCGGGGCCGAGGCGGCGTCGGAGGAGCCCTCCGGCGACGGCGGCGTGGTCACGGCGTCGCTGATGGAGATGCGCCCTGAAGCGATGGACTCCAAGATGGGCACGAGCCGTGCCACGCGGTGCTCCTCCGACTCCGGCAGCCCGATCCAGAGGTCGAGCCCGAGCGGGTCACCGACCTCGGTGCGAAAGGCGGCGCCGAAGCTCGATCCCGACACCCGCCGCACCACCTCGCCCACGAGCCAACCGAAGGTGGTGGCGTGATAGCCGTGGGCGGTACCGGGCTCCCACGACGGGGCCTGCGCTTCGAGCGCCCGGATGACGGGGTCCCAGGCGAAGACGTCCTCGTCGGTCAGCTGTGCATCCACCCAGGCCAACCCGGCCCGGTGAGACAGGAGGTGGTCGACGGTCACCCCCGCCTTGCCGTTGGAGGCGAACTCGGGCCAGTAGGTGGAGACCGGTGACTCGACGTCGAGGGCGCCACGCTGGGCGAGCAGGTTCGCCACCAAGGCGGTGGCGCCCTTGGTGGTGGAGAACACCATCACGAGGGTGTCCTCCTCCCAGGGGGCGCCACTGTGCTCGTCGGCCAGGCCGCCCCACAGGTCGACCACCTTCTCGCCCCGGTGGTAGGCGCTGACGGCGGCGCCCACCTCGTGGCGGCGCTCGAAGTTGGCCCGGAAAGCCTCTCCGACCTGTTCCCATCCCGGAGCGGTCCAACCGTGTGTGGTGCCGCCTGCGCTCACGTCACTTTCCTCCCCTGTCGGCCTCGATGCCGCCGGGAGGGTAATACCCAGCCGGCCTCAGGCGCCGATCTGGGCCTGGCGCTGGCGGGTCGTGGAGTGCACGGGATCCTTGTCGAACTGGGGCAGGACGTGCTTCCCGAAGGTGGAGATGGCCTCCTGGCACACCTCGATGGACATCGACGAGGAGAGCATGCCGAAGCTCAGCTGGTCGGCGCCCGTGTCGGCGAACCGCTGGATGGTGGCGGCCACCTCATCGGGATCGCCCACGGCGATGCGCTGATCGGCGATCTGCTTGTCGATCTCCTCGGCGGTCGAGTCGGGGATGGTGGCCGGCCACTCGGGGATGCCGGGCGGGCGAGGGAAGGTGTCCAGGTACCGGAACACCAGGCTCAGGTAGTAGCCGATGTCGAGGTCCTTGAAGATGGCGCGGGCCCGGCCGCCGTCCTCCAGGCACAGCATCTGGGTGGTGACCATGACGTTGTTGTTGACGTATCCGCCCACCGGGTCGCAGTTCTCGATGTCCTTCTTGTACTTCTCGATGAGTGGGATGAAGCCCTCGGGCTTGCCGAAGGCGAAGCACAGCACGCCCAGTCCCTGGCGCGCCGCCAGCTCGAAGGTGCTGGGGCTGCCCGCCGCCACCCACAGAGGCGGATGGGGGTTGGTGTAGGGCTTGGGCAGCACATTGCGCTTCGGCATGGAGAAGAAGCGCCCGTCGTAGGAGAACTCCTCGTCCTTCCACATGCGCACGATCTGGGGCAGGGTCTCGGCCACCATCTCCCGGGTGAGCTCGGGATCCTCGATGCCGAAGCCGCGCTGCTCGGTGGTGGACGATCCTCGGCCGGTGCCGAACTCGAAGCGGCCTTCTGAGAGGTGGTCGAGCATGGCCACCCGCTCGGCGACGCGGGCCGGGGGGTTGACGGGCGGGGTGATGTTGATGATGCCCGAGCCGATGTGGATGTTCTCCGTGGCGGCCGCGGCGAAGCCCATGAAGGACTCGTTCGCCGACAGGTGCGAGTACTCCGTGAGGAAGTGGTGCTCGGTGACCCAGGCGTACTTGAACCCGGCGGCGTCGGCGGCCTTCACGTAGCGGATCTCGTCCATGATCCGACGGTGCTCCGCTCCCGCCCCGTGCTCGGCCCGGAACTTCGGCGGCATGCACACGGAATTGAAGATCCCGAACTCCATGGCCAAGCCTCCCTGTGGCCGGGCCCGAACGGCCCGGCGCAGACTCCCCATCCTCGCGCAAAACTGTAACCTGTTCCAGTATTGTCCCACCCCGCCTGACCTGGGAGGATCCCCGTAGGTGCCCGGCTCCCCTGCTCCCGACGCCGTTGCCGGCGATGCCACTGTCGCTGACGCCCGTCCCGACGTCGCCGGCGCCCAGTCCGAGCCCGTCACCGTGGCCGGGCTGCTCGTCCGCAGGGTCGGTGACGACCGGCCCGGGCTGGCCTACGAGGACGTCCGCTGGAGCTGGGCCGAGGTGCTCGACGCCGCCGCCACCCGCGCCTCGCTCCTCGGGGAGCGACTCGGGGACGGGCCGCCGCACGTGGCCGTGCTCCTCGACAACGTGCCCGAGTACCACCTGTGGCTGGCGGCGTGCGCCCTGGCCGGCGCGGTGGTCGTCGGCGCCAACCCGACGCACCGCGGTCCCGACCTGGCGCGGGACCTAGGCCACACCAGGTGCCAGCTGCTCGTGACCGACACCGCCCATCGCCCGCTCGTCGACGGGATGGAGATCGGCGACGCCTTGGGTCGCGTCGACGACGCGAACCAACACGTGCTCGTCGTCGACTCGGAGCCGTACCGGGCAGCACTGGGGGCGCACATGGGCGCTTGCGTACCCGACGTATCGGGCGTCGCCGAGTCCAGCTTGGGACACCTGATCTTCACCTCGGGGACGTCAGGCGCACCGAAGGCGTGCCGCTGCACCCAGGGCAGGCTTGCCCGCATCGGCGCCATCGTCGCCCAGATGTTCGGCCTCGGCACCGATGACGTGTGCCTGGTGTCGATGCCGCTGTTCCATTCCAACGCCCTCATGGCCGGGTGGGGGCCGGCCGTGGCCGCCGGTGCCACGGTGGCGCTGCCGTCGGGAGGGCGCTTCTCGGCTTCGGGTTTTCTGCCCGACGTGCGGCGCCACGGCGCCACGTACTTCAACTACGTGGGCAAGCCCCTGTCGTACATCCTCGCCACCGAGGAGCGACCGGACGACGCCGACAACCCGCTCCGCATGGTGTTCGGGAACGAAGGCTCCGAGGCGGACGTGTCCCGATTCGCCACGCGCTTCGGCTGCACGGTGGTGGACAGCTACGGCTCCACCGAGGGCGGGGCGACGGTGAGCCGTACCCCCGACACACCGCCGGGCGCCCTGGGCCGAGGGCCGGATGGGACGCTGGTCGTCGACCCCGACACCGGTGCCGAGTGCCCCCCGGCCCGCTTCGACGACAAGGGCCGGCTGCTCAACGCCGAAGAGGCCACCGGCGAGCTCGTGTCCACCACCGGCGGAGCCGGGTTCGAGGGCTACTGGGACAACGACGACGCCGAGCAGGCGCGCCTGAGAAACGGCTGGTACTGGACCGGCGACCTCGCCTATCGCGACGAAGAGGGCTTCATCTACTTCGCCGGGCGCTCGGGCGACTGGCTCCGGGTCGACGGCGAGAACTTCGCCGCCGCCCCCGTTGCCCGCATCCTCGAGCGTCATCCGGCCATCCGCCTGGCCGTCGTGTACGCCGTCCCCGACCCGGCCGTGGGCGATCAGGTCATGGCCGCCGTGGAGCCACACGAAGGGGTCGGTTTCGAACCCGGGGAGTTCAGCGCCTTCCTCGCCGCCCAGCCCGACCTCGGCACCAAGTGGGCTCCCCGGTTCATTCGTGTCTGCAAGCAACTGCCCATGACGGCGACGGCCAAGGTGGTGGTCCGGGACCTCCGCCGGGACGCCTGGCACGGCGACGATCCAATTTTCTGGACGGCGCAGGGCCGGGCCGGCCAGCACTACCTGCGGCTTGAGGAGGGCGATGTCGCGGCGCTCGACGCCGCCGTAGACGCCTCCCGACGGTGACCAAATCGGGCCGGAATCCTCTAAGTGTGCGGCATTCGTTGCACTAGCGTGATGTTCGATGGGTGATGACGTCGACGTGCTCGTGGTCGACGACCACGAGGCGATCCGGACGTCAGTGGCGGAGCTGCTCCGGACCGCCGGCTACAGCGTGGCCGAGGCCGAGAACGGCCAGGCTGCGCTGGACGTGCTGCACGCCCACAAGGTCGGCGCCATGGTCCTCGACCTCCGCATGCCGGGGGTGGACGGGCTCAAGGTGCTCGAATCGCTGGCCGAGCCGCCTCCGGTGATCATCACCTCCGCCTTCTCGCTCGACCTCGACGAGCAGCAGCGGGTCGACGCCAAGATCTTCGTGCAGCTGGTGAAGCCGTTCCATCCCCGCCGGCTCATCGAGGCGGTGGCCTCCGCCATCGGCGGACCGGGTGCCGACGTCGGCACACGATCCGAGTAGGCACCCGCCCGAGCTCACCACCCATCCGGTCACGTCCCCGGAGGGAACCACCTCAACGGTCGACGCCGAGCACGAGACCGCTGGTGGGGACGCCGGTCCCGGCCGTCACGACCACGTGCTCGGTTGAGGGCACCTGGTTGACCGACGTGCCCCGCACCAGTCGCACCCCCTCGGCGATGCCGTTCATGCCGTGGAGATACGCCTCGCCCAGCTGGCCGCCGTGGGTGTTGGTGGGCAGGCGCCCGCCCAGCTCGAGGTTCCCGTCGCGTACGAATTCCTTGGCCTCTCCGCGCTCGCAGAAACCGAGCTCCTCCAGCTGGTAGAGGACGAACGGCGTGAAGTGGTCGTAGAGGATGGCCGCCTGGACCTCATGGGGCGACAGTCCGGAGGACTCCCACAGCTGGCGGGCCACCACCCCCATCTCGGGCAACCGGGTGAGGTCGTCGCGGTAGTACGAGGTCATCATGTCCTGCTGGTCCCCCGAGCCTTGGGCGGCAGCCAGCACCACGGCCGGAGCCTGGCGCAGGTCCCGGGCCCGCTGCAGCGTGGTGACCACCAGCGCCTGGGCGCCGTCGGTCTCTTGACAGCAGTCGAGCAGGCGAAGGGGCTCCACGATCCAGCGCGACGCCTGATGCTCGGCCAACGTGATCGGCTTCTCGTAGAACCAGGCGGCGGGGTTGACCGCCGCGTGCTTGCGATCGGCCACCGCCACCCGGCCGAAGTCCTCGGTGGTGGCGCCGGTGGCGTGCAGATAGCGCTGGGCGAACATCGCCACCCATGACGCCGGGGTGAGCAGCCCATGGGGCGCGTACCAGGAGAACTGGGCGGCCTCCGCCGTGGGCATGGGCGCGCGACCCTGCACCCCGGCGCCAAAGCGCGCCCCGGAGCGCTCGTTGAAGGCCCGGTAGCAGACGACGACGTCGGCCACGCCGGCGTCGACGGCCATGACGGCCTGCTGGATGGTGGCGCACGCCGCCCCGCCTCCGTAGTGGATGCGGCTGAAGAAGGTGAGCTCGCCCATCCCCAGCGAACGCGCCACCTCGATCTCCGGATTGGTGTCGGACGAGAAGGTGACGAGACCGTCCACCTCCCCCGGCTCGATCCCGGCGTCGGCCAGGGCGCTGGCGACGGCCTCCACCGCCAGGCGCAGCTCGCTCCGGCCCGATTGCTTCGAGAACTCGGTGGCGCCGATGCCGGCGATGGCGGTGGCGCCGGCGAAGCGCTGTCGGCGCGCCGCACTCACGACGAGGAGCTTCCGACGGCGCCGGGAAGGGGCTGCAGCGTGGCGTCACGGCGTGGGAGCGCCAGTTGCACGGTCCCGGTCACGTGGTCACCCCGGCTGTTTCGGCCCCGTACCGACAGCGTGATCGATGCCCTGCCGTCGCTGCGCCCCCCGGGGTCCCACACCTCGGTGACGGTTCCGGACAGCGTCATGGTGTCGCCCGGGTAGTTGGGCGCACCCAGCCGGATCGAGACCCGCTCCAGCACCGCCGCCGGGCCGGCCCAGTCGGTCACGTAACGACCCACCAAGCCGTTGGTGGTGAGGATGTTCATGAACACGTCCTCCGACCCGCGTGCCTTGGCCAGCTCGGGGTCGTGGTGCACGTCCTGGTAGTCGCGCGAGGCGATGGCGCCGGCCACGATGAGCGTGCGGGTCAGGGGGATGGTGAGCTCACCCATGGACTGCCCCACGGCCACGTCGTCGTGCAGCTTCGTCACCGGCGGGGTCACGGCCGCTCCGGGAGGCTGGCCAGCAGCTCTTCGGCCACCAGGTCGCCCAATCGGGCCAGCTGGGCGGCCGGGCCCTCGAGCATGAGCTCGATCTGCTTGGCCCACAGGAAGTACCGGTGGATCGGATAGGTGACGTCGGCGCCCAAGCCGCCGTGGAGATGCTGGGTGGTGTGCGCCACCCGCTGGCCGGCCTCGGACGCCCACCACTTGGCCACCGCCACCGCTTGCGCAGCGGGACGGCCGGTGTCCAGGCGCCAGGCGGCCTGCCAGGTGGTGACGCGCATCGCCTCGGTGTCGATGTAGGCGTCGGCGGCGCGCAGCATCGTTCCCTGGAACGCCGACAGTGGGCGTCCGAATTGGTGGCGCTCGTTGGTGTAGGCGGCTGCTCGGGCCAGCGCCTCCTCGGCGACCCCCAGCGCCAGCGCGCACAACCCGGTCAAGGCCGCCTCGACCATGAAGGACACGACCGCGGCGCCGCCTTCCGGTGGGGCGATGACCTCGTCGGGACCGATGTGCAGTCCGTCGAGCTCGACGTGAGGGTGGACCTGGCGGTCGGTGGTCAGGGCGGGCTCGAGGACGACTCCAGGCGAGTCCGGGTCCACGATCGCCACCATCACGCCCCCGGCCAGAGACGGGCAGTGCGCCGGCACCAGGATCCGATCGGCCACATGGGCCTGAGGGACGGCGCGCAGGTGACCGGTGAGCCGCCATCCGCCGCCACCTTCATGCGTGGCCGTGGCGGCAGGTCGCTGTCGCGGGTTGGAGGCGACCTCGGTGAGCGCCGCGCTCATGCGCACCGTCCCCTGACACAGCGCCGGCAGCAACTTGTCCTGTTGCGTCTCGCTCCCGAAGCGCGCCAGCGGCAGGGCACCGAGCACGGTGGTGGCCCACAGCGGCACCGGTGCCACGTGGCGGCCTTGCTGCTCGAGCACGAGACAGGCCTCGGTCAACCCCAGGCCGGCACCGCCCTGCGACTCCGGCACCACCAACCCGAGCAGCTGCGCCTTGGCCAGTTCCGCCCACAGCTCCTCGTCGACGCGGTCGGTGCCCTGCTCCACCGCGGCGACGCGCTCGGGAGCGGCCATGCCGGCGAAGATGCCGGCGGCGGCCTCGGATACGGCCTGCTGCTCGTGGGAGAACGTGAAGTCCATCAACCGCTCTCCCCACCGGCGGCCGGTGTCGTACGAGCCTTGAACACGGGCAGAGTCAGCTCGGGGTCGACGGAGCGCATCTCGGTCTCGATGGGCATGCCGATGCGCACGTCACCGGGCTCGACACCGATCACGTCGGCCACCAGCCGGGTGCCCTCTTCCAGCTCGGCGACACCGACCACGAGGGGGTAGTCGAAAGCGGGCACCTGGGGGTGGTGGATGACGACGAAGCTGAACAGCGTCCCCCGTCCGGACAGCTCCTGCGGTTCCCACTCGAGGGAGCGGCACCAGCGGCACGACGGTGCCGGCGGGTGACGGAGCCGTCCGCAGTTGCAGCAGCGCTGGGCCAACAGCTTGCCCGCCTTGGCCCCTTCGAAGAAGAAGGCGGTGTCGGGGGTGATGGCCGGTCGGGGGCGAAGCGGACGCGGTTGCTCCGGCTCCTGCACGGCCGCATTCTCGTGGAGCTCGCCGGCCGCCTCTGCGTCGGGCGCTCGGCGAGCGGGTCGGAAGCGCAGGATGCGAAAGCGCATGACGGCGACGACAGCACCGGCCTCGTCGGTGAAGTCGGTACGGGTCGTGACGAAATGGCCCGGGCCCAGCGCCGTGCGCTTCTCCGGCGAGACCGTCTCGATGACGCTCGTCGCTCGCAGACGGTCGCCCGGCACCAGCGGACGCCGGTACTCCTGCTCGCAGTCGGTGGCCACCACCGAGGTGAAACCCTGGGCGTCCAACAGCGCGAACAGCTCCTCCAGGGCGTCGGGCGGCCCGTCGCCGGCGGCGCCGTCCCGGCGCGATCGCTCGATCTCCATCGAGCGCCGGTACCCCCGCATGGTCCAGGCCTGCAGCATCGTGGCCGGGGCCACCACGCCGGAGAATCCGGCGCGCTGTGCCGCGTCGTCGTCCACGTAAACCGGGTTCTCGTCGCCCATGGCTTCGACCCAGTGACGGATCATGGGCTGGTTGACCGGATCGGAGGCCTCGACCCCGGCGCCGGCGGGACGGCCTTCGAAGGCGGCCAGGGTGTGGGCGTGGGAGCTGGTGGCGGTCATCGCCGGGCCCGGGTCATGCCGAGGCCGGCCATGGCCACGATCTCACGCTGGACCTCGTTGACCCCCCCGCCGAAGGTGTTGATCTGAGCACCGCGCGCCGAGCGCTCCAAGCGCCCTCCGAGCAGCGCCCCGGGAGAGCCGGGCGCCAGATACCCGGCAACACCGACGATCCCGAGTAAGCGCCGGTACACGTCGATGCTGCGCTCCACGCCGAACACCTTCACCGCCGAGGAGTCGCCGGCCTGGAGGTCGCCGGCGGCCATGGCACAAGCCATGCGCCAATTGAGCAGCCGCATCGCCTCCACCTCGGCCCGGCACCGGGCCAGCTCGGCGCGCACCCACGGCCGGCTCAGCACCGTGCCGGCGTCGGGGTCGCCGACGACGGCGGGGGTCACCGCCGCCCAGCGGCCCACCTCGTCGCACAGCAACGCCGCCAGCCCGCTCCATGCGGCCAGGCCGACCCGCTCGTGGTTGAGCTGCGTGGTGATCATGCGCCAGCCGGCGTTCTCCTCCCCCACCCGGTTGCTCACCGGTACGCGCACGTCGCTGTAGTAGGTGGCGGTGGTGGTGGCGTCGCCCACCGTCTTGATGGGGCTCCACGAGAACCCCGAGGTGGTGGTGGGGACGCACAGAATCGAGATGCCTTTGTGCTTGGGGGCGTCGGGGTCGGTGCGCACCGCCAGCCAGACGTAGTCGGCCATGTCGGCGCCACTCGTGAACACCTTGGCACCGTTCACGACGTACTCGTCGCCGTCCCGAACGGCACGGGTCCGCAGCGACGCCAGGTCGGTGCCGGCTTCGGGCTCGGTGTAGCCGATGGCGAAGTTGATGTCACCGGACAGGATGGCGGGAAGGAAGAAGGACTTCTGCTCCTCGGTCCCATATCGCATGATCGTCGGGCCCACCGTGTTGACCGTGACGAAGGGAAAGGGCGCCCCGGCCCGGCGAGTCTCGTCGAAGAAGATGTACTGGTCGGTGGCGGGACGGCCCTGGCCTCCGTACTCCTTGGGCCAGCCGATCCCGAGCCACCCGTCGGCGCCGATGCGGCGCACCACGTCCCGCCACAGCTCTCCGCCCTCGCCGGCGTCGCCGACCTTGGCCTTCATCTCGTCGGTGAGGAGCTCGCCGTAGTAGGCGCGCAATTCCTGGCGCAGGGCCTGCTGCTTGGGGCTCTCCTCCAGGAACATGTCGCCGTCCGTACCGGTCCGGGCCGGCCGCGCCGGTCCCGGCCAAAACCTGAAACTTGTTCTAGTTTAGAGGCTACTGCACCCCTGATCACGGGGACAATCACCAGGCCGGGGCGTCGCCGGGCCACCTCGGCGCACCGGGCCCCACCCTGGTCGGCGGGGGGCAGCGGGCCTATCATGAACTGAAACACGTTCTCGAAACGAGGAACCGTGGACCTGGCGCAGATCGACCTGACCGACTCCGGCAACTTCGTCGAGTCCGTCCCCCACCACTGGTTCGCCGAGCTTCGCCGCCAAGCACCGGTGTTCTGGCACGAGGAGGCCGGCGGCCCCGGCTTCTGGGCGGTTACCAAGTACGACGACTGCGTGGCCGTCAACCGCGACTACGAGCACTTCTCCTCGGCCAAGAAGGCCACGTTCATCTGGGAGATCGACGAGGACCAGCTAGCTCAGCAGGGGCTCATGATGCTCAACATGGACCCGCCCCTGCACACCCGCTACCGGCGCCTCGTCAACAAGGGATTCACCCCCCGGATGGTCAACCAGCTCGAGGAGACGATCCACAAGACGGCTGACGACATCATCGACACCGTCATCGAGAAGGGCGAGTGCGACTTCGTCACCGATATCTCCGCCGAGCTGCCCCTCATCGTCATCGCCGACCTGTTGGGGGTGCCCCAGGAAGACCGGCACAACATGTTCGACTGGTCCAACCGCATGATCGGCCAGGAGGATCCCGAGTACCAGATCACCCCCGAGATCGCCCAGCAGTCCGCCATGGAGCTGTACGCCTACGCCTCCGAGCTTTACGCCAAGAAGCGCCAGAACCCGCACGAGGACCTGATGAGCGTGCTCACCTCGGTCGAGGTGGACGGCGAGAACCTATCGGTGCTCGAGCTCGAGCTGTTCTTCCTCCTGCTCACGGTGGCGGGCAACGAGACCACCCGCAACCTCATGTCGGGTGCCATGCACGCCTTCTTCCAGAACCCCGACCAGTGGCAGAAGCTGCTCGAGGACCGTTCGCTCCTGCCGGGCGCCGTCGAAGAAATGCTGCGTTATGTGAGCCCCGTCATGAACTTCCGCCGTCAGAGCACCGCCGCCTTCGAGTTGCACGGACAACCCATCGAGGAGGATCAGAAGGTGGTGTTCTTCCACGTGTCGGCCAACCGCGACGAGGACGTCTTCGAGGACCCCGACCGCTTCGACATCACCCGCAACCCCAACCCGCACATGGCGTTCGGAGGAGGCGGCCCCCACTTCTGCTTGGGCCACAACCTGGCCCGCATGGAGATCCGGGTCATGTACGAGCACCTGCTCGACCGGCTGCCCGACCTCCACCCCGACGGCGAGGTGCAGCGGCTCCAGTCCGCCTTCATCAACGGGGTGAAGCACCTTCCCGTGGCCTTCACGCCCGGTTCGACGGTCCGGCGCTGAGGTGCGTTTCCACCAGGCCGTCACCTTCCTGCCCGTCGACCAGGGCCTGGCGCTGGCGCGCGCCGCCGACGACCAGGGCTACGCCGGGGTGTACCTGTCCGACCACATGTTCTTCCCCCGTGAGCGCACCTCCCGGTACACCTATTCCATGCGCGACGACGGGGCGCCCGGCTTCGGCGACCACTGGGACCCGGACACCCACTGGCCGGACCCCATTGCCTTCATCTGCTCGCTGGCCTCGGTCACCACCAACTTGCACTTCACGACCGGCGTGTACATCGCGCCGGCCCGCGACCTCGTCACCGTGGCCAAGCAGGTCGGCACGGCGGCGGTGCTCAGCGGTGGGCGGATCAACCTCGGAGTCGGGGTGGGCTGGTCCAAGGAGGAGTTCGACGCCACCGGGCAGGACTTCGCCACCCGGGGACGGCGCCTCGACGACATGATCCCCGCCCTGCGGGCCCTTTGGGCGGGGGGCTGGGTGGAGTACCACGGCGCCCACTACGACGTCCCGGCCATGCGCATGGAGCCGAGCCCGCCCGCGCCCGTGCCCATCTACGGGGGTGGGCACTCGGCACCGGCGTTCCGGCGGGCGGCCGCGCTGTGCGACGGGTGGATCGCGGCAGGCGCCTACAAGGAAGAGGAGGCCGTGTCCTACCTGCACGAGCTCGACGAGGCGCGGCGCCAGGCCGGCCGCCGGCACGAGCCGTTCGCCATCTTCTTGTCGCTGTGGGAGCGACCCGACATCGATCTGTATCGGCGGTTCGAGGAGGAGCACGGGGTGACCGACTTCCTGTGCGCGCCGGGGCTGACCGCACATGTCGACGCATCGGATCCGCCGGCGAAGCAACTGCAGGCCAGGCTGGACGCTTCGGCTCGCTTCGCCGACGAGATCGTGCAGAAGGCAGACTGAGCGCAGGAGGGGTCATGGGCGCACTCAAGCTGGGCCTGCAGTTGGGATATTGGGGGTCGGGACCGCCGCCGCAGGCCGTCGAGCAGGTGCAAGAGGCGGAGCGGCTGGGATTCGACTCGGTGTGGACGGCGGAGGCGTATGGGTCCGACGCCCTGACGCCGTTGGCGTGGTGGGGGTCGCGCACGAGTCGGGTGCGACTGGGAACCGCCCTGTGCCAGCTGTCGGCCCGCACGCCGACGGCCATGGCCATGGCGGCGCTCACCTTGGACCACCTGTCGGGTGGACGCTTCGTCCTCGGGCTCGGGGTGTCCGGTCCGCAGGTGGTGGAGGGCTGGTACGGCCAGAGCTTCCCGAAGCCCTTGGCCCGCACGCGCGAGTACGTGTCGGTGGTGCGCCAGGTGCTGGCCCGCGAGGCTCCCGTCACCAACGACGGGCCGCACTACCCGCTGCCCTATCCGGGAGGCACCGGGCTGGGCAAGCCCCTCAAGCCCATCGTGCACCCGCTCAGAGCCGACATCCCCATCGTGCTCGGCGCCGAGGGCCCGAAGAACGTGGCACTGGCGGCGGAGATCGCCGACGGCTGGTTCCCGATCTTCTTCTCGCCCGACCACATGGGCGAGTTCGCCTCGTCACTGGCGGAGGGCTTCGCCCGGCCCGGTGCCCGCCGCAGCGCCGGGGACTTCGAGGTCATCGCCTTTTGCCCGGTCGTGGTGGACGACGACGTGGAGCGTGCCGCCGACGCCTTTCGCCCCATGCTGGCGCTCTACATCGGAGGCATGGGAGCCAGGGAGATGAACTTCCACTTCGACGTGTTCGTGCGAATGGGGTTCGGGGCCGAAGCCCAGAAGATCCAGGACCTCTACCTGGACGGGCGCAAGGACGAGGCGGCCGCGTGCGTGCCCACGGCCATGGTCGAGAACATCGCCCTCATCGGGTCACGCCAGAAAATCGCCGACGAACTCGTCCGCTGGCAGGACTCGATCGCCACCACTTTGCTGGTGGCGGGAGGGGTGGACACGCTGCGCATGATGGCCGAGCTCATGCTCTGAACCGCCTCCATGGGGCGGTGCGGCGAAGTGGCGGCGCGTCGGTCAGGCAGGCGTGTCGGCCAAGATCCCGCCGAGGCGGAGCAGGCTCAAGGTGGTGCCGCCCAGCGTCGGCGCCAGGTGCTTCACGAGCAGGTAGTAGCGGTGCAGCGGGTAGTCGCGGTCGACCCCCACGCCTCCGTGCAGGTGCTGGGCGGCGTGCACGACCCGCTGGGCGCCGTCGTCGGCCCAGAACTTGGCGACCGCCGTCTCGACCGAGGCCGGCAGCTCGTTGTCGAGACGCCATACCGCCTGCCAGGCGGTGAGGCGGACCGCTTCGGTGTCGATGTAGGCGTCGGCGGCGCGCTGTCCCACCGCTTGGAAGGTGGCCACCGCCTTGCCGAACTGCACCCGCTCCGAGGTGTACTTGGCGGTCAGGTCGAGCGCAGCCCGGCAGGCGCCGGCGATCTCGACGCACATCGCCGCCTGCGCCCGTTCGGTGCACCACAGATGGGCGGCGTCGCCCGCCGGTCCCGGCGCCACGAGCACGGCGTCGGCGGCGACCGGTGTGCCGTCGAGGGTGATCTCGGCCTCGACCCTCCCGTCGGTGGCTTGTTGACGGGATCGGGTCACGCCCGCGGCGTGCGGGTCGAGGAGAAAGAGCCCTGTTCCTTGCTGGGCGCGCGCTGCCACCACCACGGCGTCGGCCGCCATGCCGGTGGGGACCTCGGCCAGGGTGCCGCGCAACTGCCAACTGTCACCAGAGGCGACCGCCGTGGCCGGTGGGTCCAGAGGGTCGCCGAGCGGGCTGCCCAGAGCGGCGGTGAGCACGACGTCACCACTGGCGGCTCGCCCCAGCCAGGTCTTGCGCAACTCGTCGCTGCCGAATCGCACGAGCGGGAGGATCCCGAGGACGGTGGCCGACGTGAGCGGAACGGGCGCGGCTGCCTTGCCCACTTCTCCGATGACGACGCACTGCTCCAAGAACCCGAGCCCGGCGCCGCCGTGCTCTTCGGGGACGGCCAGGCCGAGAAGCCCGGCGTCGGCCAGTGCCGACCAGAGGCGCCGGTCGAAGCGCGGATCGGAGTCCTCGGCGCTGTCGCCGTGGCCGGCCGCACCTTGCCGCTCATGCTCGCCAGCCGCCGTCTCCACCGTGCGCTGCTGGGCGTGATCGGCCAGGTCGCCGAAGATCCGAGCGGCAAGGTCGCGAATCTCCGTTTGCTCGTCGCTCAGGTCGAAGTCCATGCCGCTCTCCCTTAACGCAGCGACCTGGGCATGCCCAAGCCGAAGATGGCGATGAGGTCGCGCTGGATTTCGTTGGTTCCGCCGCCGAAGGTAAGGATCACGAGGCCGCGCTGGTAGCTCTCCAGCCGTCCTTTCAGCACGGCGCCGGGCGAGCCCCGCTGCAGGGTGCCCGCCTCGCCCACGACCTCGGTGAGCAGACGCAGCGCCTCCATGTAGAACTCGGTGCCGAAGACCTTGATGCTGGAGGCGTCGGCCACGTCCAGATGCCCCTGGGTCGCCGTCCACGCCACCTTCCAGTTGATGAGCTTCAGGAACTCAAGCTTGGCGTGCACTTTGGCCAGAAGGACCTGCACCCACTGCTGGTCGATCACGCGGCGGCCGTCGGGCAACGTCGTCTCCTGGGCCCAGCGACGGACGTCTCCCAGTGCCCGTTCGATGATCCCCGGTGAGCACAGGGTCACCCGCTCGTGGTTGAGCTGGTTGGTGATGAGGCTCCAGCCGTTGTGCAGCCCCCCCACCACGTTGGTCAGCGGGACGCGCACGTCCTCCCAGAACGTGTAGTTGATGTTGTGCTCACCGATCAGCTGCATGGGCACCACCCGGACGCCGGGGGTGTCCATGGGCACGATCACGATCGAGATGCCCTTGTGCTTGGGGGCATCGGGATCGGTGCGCACCGCCAGCCAGCAGTAGTCGGCGTCGCCGGCGAGGCTGGTGAACACCTTGGTGCCGTTCAAGACCAGCTCGTCGCCGTCTACCACCCCGGTGGTCTTGAGCGAAGCGAGGTCGGTGCCGGCGTCGGGCTCGGTGTAGCCGATGCAGAAATGGATCTCTCCCGCCAGGATCTTGGGCAGGAAGAAGGCTTTCTGCTCCTCGCTGCCGAAGTTCATGATGGTCGGCCCCACCGTGTTGATGGTGAGCATGGGAACGGGGGCGCCCGACCGCATCGACTCGTCGAAGAAGATGAACTGCTCGATGGCTGACCGTCCCTGGCCGCCGTACTCCTTGGGCCAGCCGATGCCCAGCCATCCGTCGCTGGCCATCTGCTTGACGATGCGGCGCACTGTGGGTCCCACCCCGCCGCTGTGCGAGAGCTCCTTTTCGACCTCGGGAGTGAGCAGCTCGGCGTAGTAGGTGCGCAGCTCGTGACGCAGCGCCTCCTGCTCCTGGGTGAAGCCGATCTCCATGTGAAACACGTTACAGTTCGGCCCCCGAAAACGCCCATCTGCTCGCTACGCTCGGATCGTGGCGGCCGAGGACATGGCGGAGGACATCGGAGTGGCCCGGGCCGTGTCGGTCGAGGTCGTCCGCCCGCTGCGCGCCCGCATCCTTCGACCCGGGCTCCCGTTGGAGCAGTCCGTCTATCCGGGAGACGCCCACCCTGAGGCTGCCCACTTTGCGGTCCTGGCGACGGGTGCGTCCGGATCCGACGCCCAGGAAGGCGACCTGTCGGACGACGACGTGGTGGTGGCCGTCGGGTCCGTCTTCGAGGAGGATCCACCGGCGGCGCTGGCCGGTTCGACCGAGGCGGTTGCTGCCGCCCACGGCGGCCGATTCTGGCGCGTCCGCGGGATGGCAACCGCCGAAGGCTGGCGCGGCCGCGGCCTCGGCGGTGCGGTCCTCCACGCTCTGCTCGAACGGGCCACCGCCAGGGGTGCCGGGGTGGTGTGGTGCAACGCCCGCGTGCCCGCCATCGCCTTCTACCGCCGTGCGGCGTTCCGCGAAGCGGGCGACGTGTTCGAGGAGCCGGGCATCGGGCCGCACCTCGTCATGTGGCGGGCCGTGGCCGACCCGCGCTGACCAGGGCCAGCTGGGGGACGGCGGTCATCTGTGCCAACCTGGACATCCGACCGTCGAGCCGGATCCGCTCTGAACTGGCTCGAACGGGAACTCGAAGGACGACCGGGAACTCGAAGGAGCAGTGATGCCTGACGCCGTCATCGTCGCCACCGGACGCACGCCGATCGGACGGGCCATGAAGGGCTCGCTCGTGAGCTGCCGACCCGACGACCTGTCCGCACACGTCATCCGGGAGGTGCTGGCCAAGGTCCCGCAGCTCGACCCCGCCCAGGTGGAGGACGTGATGCTGGGCTGTGGGCAGCCTGCCGGAGAGGCCGGGTACAACGTGGCCCGGGTGGCGGCCCTCCTCGCCGGCATGGACGTGCCCGGCGTGACGGTGAACCGCTACTGCTCTTCGTCGCTGCAGACCATCCGCATGGCGGCGCATGCCATCTGGTCGGGTGAGGGCCACGCTTTCGTGGCCGCCGGGGTCGAGACCGTGAGCCGGTTCCAGTTCGGGGCGTCCGACACCGGACCGCACAACCCGGCCTTCGCCGACGCCGAGGCCCGCACGGCGGCGCGGGCGCCCGCCGTGACCGAGCCGTGGACCCCGCCCCCCGGCCTCGGCGACATCTACATCGCCATGGGACAGACGGCCGAGAACGTGGCCGAGTACGAGAAGGTGGGCAGGGAGGAGATGGACGAGTACGCCCTGCTCAGTCAGAACCGCGCCGTCGAGTCCCAGAAGAACGGCTTCTTCGAGCGGGAGATCATCCCCGTGACGCTGGCCGACGGCACGGTGGTCACCCTCGACGACGGCCCCCGGCCCGACACCACCTTGGAGAAGCTGGCCAGCCTGAAGCCGGCGTTCCGCGAGGGCGGCAAGGTGACCGCCGGCAACGCCTGCCCGCTCAACGACGGCGCCGCCGCGGTGATCGTCATGTCCGACACCAAGGCCAACGAGCTCGGGATCACACCCTTGGCCCGCATCGTGGCCAGCGGGGTGTCGGCGCTCGACCCCGAGATCATGGGCCTCGGGCCCATCGAGGCCTGCCGCCAGACGCTCGGGCGGGCCGAGATGACCATCGACGACATCGACCTGGTGGAGATCAACGAGGCCTTCGCGGCGCAGGTGATCCCTTCTGCCCGCCATCTCGGCATCCCCTGGGAGAAACTCAACGTCAAGGGCGGATCGATCGCCCTCGGCCATCCCTTCGGCATGACGGGGGCGCGGATCATGACCACCTTGCTCAACGCCCTCGAGGACGAGGGCAAGCGCTTCGGACTCGAGTCGATGTGCGTGGGCGGGGGCCAGGGCATGGCCATGATCGTGGAGCGGCTGTCCTAGGGCGCTTCCGACACAGGTCCGCGCCCGACGCGGAGGCGGCCGGCGACGACGAGGCCGCCGGGGGATCGGACGCGACCGCCGACACCGAGCTGTCCGACGCGGCCGAGCCGGCCGACGACGCCGAGCTGGCGGACGAGGCGCCTGCGTCAGACGACGCCGTCGAATCCTCCTTCGGTGCTGACAAGGTGGGTGAGGGAGAGCAGGCGGGCGAAGAGGAAACCAAGCGGCTGCGCATCGGGATCGTCCTCTTCGACGGCGTCGAGGAGCTGGACTGGGCGGGGCCATGGGAGGTGCTCGCCGCCTGGGCCCGTTTCTTCCCCGACGACGGCGCCCGGGTGTGCACGCTGGCGCCGAGCGACGCCCCCGTCACCTGCGCCAAAGGGGCGCGGGTGTTGGCCGACCACACCTGGGACGACCACCCGCCGCTCGACGTCCTGCTGTACCCGGGAGGCGAAGGCACCCGCCGGCAGCTCGGTGACATGACCCTTCGGCGATGGCTGCTCGAGGAAGTCGACCAGGTGTCGGTGGTCGCCAGCGTGTGCACGGGCGCGCTGGTGCTGGCCGACGCCGGGTTGCTCGACGGACGGCCGGCCACCACCCATTGGGCGTCGCTCGATCAACTGGGCGGCCTGGGCGCCGACATCGAGGTGCGATCTGACCAGCGCGTCGTCGATGACGGTGACGTCGTCACGGCGGCGGGGGTCTCTGCCGGGATAGACATGGCCCTGCACCTGGTGGGCCGCTTTGCCGGGGAGGAGCGGGCCAAGCAGGTCCAGAAGATCATCGAGTACTTCCCCGAGCCGCCCACGTAGACAGGAGGGGTCATGGACGAGCTGCGCGGCAAGGTCGCCGTGGTGACGGGGGCAGCGAGCGGGATCGGGCTCGCCGTGAGCCGGAAGGCAGCCGCCGAAGGCATGCAGCTGGTCGTGGCCGACATCGAGGAGGGACCGCTCAAGGCCGTCGCCGACGAGCTGTCGGGTGGCGGGACCGAGGTGCTCGCCGTCCCCACCGATGTGTGCGAGCGGTCCTCGGTGCAGGCGCTGTGCGACGCCACCCTCGAGCGCTTCGGGGCCGTGCACCTGCTCCACAACAACGCCGGCGTGGGCGCCGGCGGGCCGCTGTGGCTGATCTCCGAAGAGGACTGGCGATGGGTACTCGGCGTCAACCTGTGGGGGGTGATCCACGGCATCGGGGTGTTCGTGCCCCACATGGTCGCCCAGGCCGAAGGGCACGTGGTCAACACCGCCTCGCTGGCAGGCCTCGCTTCGCCACCGTTCATGGGCCCCTACAACGCGTCCAAGCACGCCGTGGTCACCATCTCGGAGACGCTGGCCAAGGACCTGCGCACGATGGGATCCCCCGTGGGCGTGTCGGTGCTGTGCCCGGGATTCGTCCGCACCGGTATCGCCGACTCGGCTCGCAACCGGCCACCGTGGGCGCAGGTCCCAGAGGCGGAGGCGGCGGCAGCCGAGCCGCTGGTCGAGGTCCTGCGCGGGCTGGTGGCGGGTGGCATCGACCCGGCCCAGGTCGCCGACGCCGTGTTCGACGCGGTGCGGACGGAAGGCTTCTACATCTTCACCCACGCCGAGGAGGGCGACGGGCTCGTTCGCCTGCGGACCCAGGACATTTTGGAGCGCCGGGCGCCTACGGACACGCCCCTCGTATGAACGAACCCATCTACGACGTCAGCTCCATGTGGGATCTCGTGGAGCGGCGGGCGGCGGCGACACCGGACCGGCGCATGCTGCTCGACGAAGCGGACCGGGTGATCACCTTCGCCGAGTTCCGCCATGGCGCTGAACGGGTGGCCGCCGGGTTGCACGCCCTCGGCATCGGTCCCGGGACGCCGGTGTCGTGGCAGCTGCCCAGCCGTATCGAGACCGTGATGCTGTCCATGGCGCTCGCTCGGCTCGGCGCCGTGCAGAACCCGATCCTCCACATCTACAGAGAACGCGAGGTCTCCTTCGCCTTGCGCCAGACGTCGGCAGAGCACGTCTTCATCCCCGGCAGCTGGAAGGGGTTCGACTACAGCACGATGGTCGAGCTCATCGCGGGCGACCTCGACCGTCGGCCGGCGGTGCACCTCGCCTACGACTCGCTGCCCGAGGGCGATCCAGAACGCCTGCCGCCGCCGCCTTCGCCCGAGACCGTGGACGACGTGCGCTGGATCTACTACACGTCGGGCACCACCTCCGAGCCCAAGGGTGTCCGCCACAGCGACCTGACCCTCATCACCGGGGGGCGGGGACTGGCCATGGCGGTCGAGATGTCAGAGGACGACGTGGGATCGATCGCCTTCCCGTTCGCCCACATCGCCGGGCCCGACTACCTGGTGATGGTGCTCGCCTACGGCATCGCCAGTGCCATCCTCGAAGCCTTCGTCCCAGACACCGCCGTCACCGTGTTCCGCCGCCACGGGGCCACCATGGTCGGGGGCAGCACTGCCTTCTACCAGGCGTATCTGAACGAGCAGCGCAAGAAGCCCGGCGAGCCCATCATCCCCTCACTGCGTCTCATGACCGGCGGCGGGGCGCCCATGCCGCCCGAGGTCTTCCACGGAGTGGGCAGGGAGATCGGGGTGAAGGTGGCCCACGGCTACGGCATGACCGAGGTGCCCATGATCACCATGGGTTCTCCCGGCGACAGCGACGAGCAACTGGCCCACACGGTGGGCCGGCCGGTGTACGGGGCCGAGCTGCGCATCGTCACCCTGGAGGGTGCCGACGCCTCCAGCGACGAGGACGGCGAGGTGCGGGTGCGCGGCCCCATGGTGTGCAAGGGCTACACGGACCCGGTCCTCACCGCCGAGTCGTTCGACGAGCTCGGCTACTTCCGCACCGGCGACGTCGGCCACATCCGCGCCGACGGACACGTCGTGCTCACCGGGCGGCTCAAGGACATCATCATCCGCAAAGGCGAGAACATCTCGGCCAAGGAGATCGAGGACCTGCTCTACGAGCACCCCAAGGTGGGCGACGTGGCGGTCGTGGGAGTGGCCGATCCCGAGCGGGGCGAGCGGGTCTGCGCCGTGGTCGAGACGGCGTCCGGCCAGGCGCCCATCACCTTCGAGGAGATGGTCGGGCATCTGCGAGCGGCCGGGCTCATGACCCAGAAGATCCCCGAACAGCTGGAGGTCGTCGACGCTCTGCCGCGCAACCAGACCCTCAACAAGGTCCTCAAGTACAAGCTGCGCGGGCAGCTCGCCGGGAAGCCCTTCGTGCCCGGCTAGGCGAGGCGCCCCCGTAGGACCTCGAGCGCCTTGTCGGCGTGCTTGTTCATGTTGATCTCGCTCGTGATGGCGGCGAGCACCGTGTGGTCGGTGTCGATCACGAAGGTGGCCCGCTTGTTGGGCAGTCGCCCGGTGCCGCGGTTCACACCGAACAGCTTGGCCACCGTCTTGTCCGGGTCGGACAGCAACGGGTAGTCGAAGCTGTGCTTGTCCGAGAACTGCTTCTGCTTCTCGACCTTGTCGGCGCTGATCCCGACGCGCTGCGCGCCCACCGCCTCGAATTCCGCCTTCAAGTCGCGGAAGTGGCAGCTCTCGATGGTGCAACCCATGGTCATGGCCGCCGGGTAGAAGAACAGCACCACCGGACCCTTCTCCAAGAACTCCTGGAAGTGCCGCGTCGTGCCGGTCTCGTCGAGCAGTTCGAAGTCTTGAACCTTGTCACCCGCCTTCATGGCATCCGAAGCTAGCGCGGCGTCCCCTGCCGGCGCTCATCGGCGGTGTGCTAGTGCTGTGCCTGCCGTCGGCCGGCTTGGCCCGGAGCGAGATGGGGACAGCCGCCTCGTGGGAGGAGCGCGACATGGGAGACGACGTGTTCGAAGGCCGCATCGGCCGGGACTTCGAGGACTCCCGGCCGTGGTGGCCGGAGCCGCTGCGGGCCCGTCTCGGGTCGCCCAACGTGGTCTTCGTGCTCCTCGACGACGTCGGCTTCGCCCAGTTGGGCTGCTTCGGCTCGGACATCTCTACCCCGACGTTCGACGCCCTGGCCGGGGGCGGGCTTCGCTTCACCAACTTCCACACCACGGCCCTGTGCTCCCCTACCCGCGCCTGCCTGCTCACCGGCCGCAACCACCACTCGAACGGCATGGGCCGCATCATCGAACTGTCGACGGGCTTCCCCGGGTACGACGCCCGCATCCCCTTCGCCAACGGGTTGCTGTCCGAGATGCTGCTCCCCCACGGATACGCCACCTTCGCCGTGGGCAAGTGGCACCTGACCCCCGAGGACGAATGCCACATGGCTGCCCCACGCCGTCGCTGGCCGCTCGGGCGCGGCTTCGAGCGCTTCTACGGGTTCATGGAGGGCGAGACGCACCAGCAGGTGCCCGCCCTCATCTCCGACAACCACCAGATCCATCCGCCCCGCAGCTGGGAGGACGGGTACTACCTCACCGAGGACCTCGTCGACCAGGCCATCGCCGGCGTCAAAGACCTGCGCGCCGTAGATGACGTGAAGCCCTTCTTCCTCTACTTCTGCCCCGGGGCCTGCCACGCCCCGCACCAGTCGCCCCCCGAGTGGATCGAGCGCTATCGCGGGCAGTTCGACGGCGGCTGGGACGCCTGGCGCGACGCCACCTTGGCACGCCAGCTGGGCGGCGGCGTGCTCCCGGGGGGCACCGAGCTCTCGCCGCGGCCCGACTGGGTGCCGGCCTGGGACAGCCTCGACGACATGGCCAAGGCCGTCTACGCCCGCTACATGGAGGCCTTCGCCGGGTTCCTCTCCCACACCGACGATCAGATCGGAAGGCTGCTGCGCTTTCTCGACGACGCCGGCGAGCTGGACAACACGGTGCTGTTCCTCATGTCCGACAACGGCGCCAGCTCCGAGGGCGGACCGTTCGGGTCGGTGAACGACGTGCGGCAATGGAACGTCGTGCCCAGGACGGTGGAGGAGGCGTTCGTCCGGCTGGACGAGATCGGCGGGCCGTGGTGCCACAACAACTACCCCTGGGGATGGACGGTGGCCGGCAACACCCCCTTCAAGCGATGGAAGCGCGAGACCCACGAGGGGGGAGTGGCCGACCCGCTCATCGTGTCGTGGCCGGCCGGGATACGGGCGTCGGGAGAGCTGCGCCGGCACTACGTCCACGTGGTCGACGTGGTGCCCACCGTGCTCGAGCTTCTCGGAATCGCGGCGCCTGAAGAGCTCGGCGGCGTCGCCCAGCGGCCCATCGAGGGCACGTCGTTCGCCTACTGCCTCGACGACGGCGACGCGCCGGCGAGGCACCGCACGCAGTACTACGAGATGTTCGGCTGCCGGGCCATCTACCACGACGGGTGGAAGGCGGTGACCTTCCACCAGATCCAGGACACGAGCGTCCCCTTCGACGAGGATCGCTGGGAGCTGTACCACGTCGACGTGGACGCTTCGGAGTGCCGCGACCTGGCCGAGAGCCATCCGGAAAAGCTCGAGGAGCTGGTCGCACTGTGGTGGGAGGAGGCGGAGCGGCACCAGGTCCTGCCGCTCGACAACCGGCCCTTCTCGGAGTTCGTCTTCGACAAGCCCCGGCTCGTTCCCGAACGCAACCGCTACGTGTACCGCCCCGACGCCGCGGCCGTGGCCGAGATGGCGGCTGTCAACGTCCGCAACCGCAACCACGTCATTCGGGCGGAGGTCCAGGTGCCACCGGGCGCGGCGGTCCAGGGCGTGCTGCTCGCCCAAGGTTCAGGGCTCGGGGGCTGGGCTTTCTACGTCGAGGACGGTGCACCTGCTTATGTCCACAACTACGTGTCGCTCGAGGAGCACCACATCCGCTCCGACCACGTGCTCCGGCCCGGGCACCACGAGGTGACGTACGTGTTCACGAAGACGGCCGACCACACCGGCGTGGGGCGCCTGCTCGTCGACGACGAGGTCGTGGGCGAAGGCACCATCCCCCGCTTCACGCCCATGCGCTTCTCGCTGACCGGAGCGGGCCTCAGCTGCGGCTACAGCGACGGGTTGCCGGTGACCCGCCGCTACCGGGCGCCGTTCCGCTTCACCGGGACCATCCACCGGGTGGTGGTGGAGGTGGACGGCGACGCTTTCCTCGACCCGGAGGCCGACGTCCAGTTCGCCCTCGCCCGGCAATGAGTCAGGCGGTGACCCCTCCGTCCACGGCCAGCACCGCCCCGGTGGTGTAGGCGGACTCATCCGAGGCCAAGAAGGCGATGGCGGAGGCCACCTGCTCTGGCTTGCACATTCCCATGGCGCTCATGATGCGTTCGAACTGCTTGGGATCCCCGCCCGGGGGCAGGCCGAAGTCGGCGATGAGCGGGGTCTCGACCCCGCCCGGAGCCACGGCGTTCACACGCACCCCCCTGCCGGCGTACTCGATGGCCAGGGCCTTCGTCATCATGACCACGCCGCCCTTCGAGGCGCAGTAGGCGGCTGAGTAGGCCGAGCCCACCAGCCCGGCGGTGGACGCCACGTTGACGATGTTCCCCTGATTGGGCTCGATCATGTGGGGCAGCACCTCGCGGGTCATGAGGAAAGTTCCGGTGAGGTTCACCCCGATGATGCGGTTCCACTGGTCGAGGGTCATGTCGGTGGTGTGGACGAAGGTGCCGACGCCGGCCACGTTGCACAGCACGTCCGGCCGCCCGAGCGAATGGGCGACGCGGGCCACGGCCCGCTTCACCTCGATCTCCTTGGTCACGTCACATCTGGCCGCCATGGTCTTGGCGCCGAGGATCCCCAGCGCCCCGGCCGTCTCCGCCACGCCCTCGGCCGCCACGTCGAGGCAAGCCACCGCGGCGCCCTCCACGGCGAGACGGATGGCGGTGGCGCGCCCGATGCCCGAGGCGGCGCCGGTGACGATGGCGACGTGGCCCTCGAAGCGCCGCGTCGGGTGCGCCTCGGCGGGGACCGTCACTGTCCGCCCTCCCACAGCTGGTCGGTGTAGGTGTCGGTGCCGGGGATGGTCGGGATGAAGCCCATGGCGGCGACGACCGACGCCATGCCCGCTTTGTCGAGGGCCCGCTCGTGTTCGCTCACGACCTCCTCCCAGGCGGCTGCCGGGTCGCTGTCCAAGAACCACAGCGTGAGCTGGCGGCGGTCGTCTGCTTCCGTGCGAGGCACGTCTCCGGGGGCGTCCACGAGGAGCGGCAGCGGGTCGGCCGCCACCACCAGACGGGCGGCGGTGCCAGGGAGCAACGCCGGCAGGTGCTCCGTGCGCTGCCAGGCCTCGAAGGACTCGACGCTCACGTCGTCGGCGCGGTCGGTGAACACGGCGATGAGCCCTCCCGACGGGTGGTCGAGGGCGAGCTCGGAGGGCAGTCCGTCGGGCTCGCGGGGCTGCTCCCAGGCATAGCGGTACAACAGGGTGTGGACGTGGTCGCGGGCGGCGAACATGCGGCCCGCCTTGTGCAGGGCCTTCACCTGGTCGACGGCCCAGCGGTTCCAGACGTCGTGATAGCCGTCGAGGACCCAGTACAGCGCCAGGTAGCTGCCCCGGCCGTCCTGACCGGTGACGGCCGCCGATCCCCGATGGCGCAGCGCCTTCAGCGGCGCGGTGGCGACGAAGCGCTTCCCGGCGAACTGGTAGGGACCGATCATGCAGCCGGCATAGAAATGGTCGCGCTCGTACCAGCGGTTGTAGGCGACTTCCTGTCCCCGGTGCGGTTCCACCAAGGTGAACAGCATCGAGCCAAGCTTGATCGGCTCGGCACCGGCCGTGATGCAGTGCTGTCGGGGCGGGCGCCCGCCGCCTGCTGTGTCGGTCATCGAGATCCTCCGGTCATCGAGATCTTCCGGTCGCTGCACCTGTTGGGGACGCGAGCCCCGACGGCCCGGCCTCGGCCCGGGCGCGCAGGTTGGGTATGTCGATCTTGCCCATCGGCGTGAGCGGCAGTGACGCAATCACCTCGAAGCGGTCGGGCGCCTTGTAGTCGGCAAGTTGGCGTCGGCACCACCCACGCAGGTCGTCGAGGGTCAACTCCACGGCGGCCCCCCCGGTCGGGACGACGAAAGCCACCCCAACCTCGCCGAGCACCGGGTCGCCGGCCCCCACCACGGCGACATCCGCCACGGCCGGATGCCCGCGCAACACCGCCTCCACCTCGGCCGGGTACACGTTGTATCCACCGCGGATGTACATCTCGGTGACCCGGCCGACGAGCCGGAGGTTCCCGTCCGGATCGACGAACCCGAGGTCGCCGGTTGTCACCCAGCCGTTCTCGTCGAGCACCGATGCAGTGAGCGAGGCGTTGATGCTGACCCCTTCGCCGACATAGCCCCGCATCGCCGCAGCCGAGCGCAGCCGCACCCGGCCCACCTCACCGACAGCCACCCGTGACCCGTCCACGTCCACGACGGAGAGCTCGACCCCGGGGACGGGCCGGCCTACCGTCTCGCACACCACCTCGACCGGGTCGTCCGCCTTCGTTCCGGTACCGAGCGACGTCTCTGTGGAGGTATAGCGCACCACCACCGGGCAGCCGAGACGCTGCCGCATGGCTCGTACCAGTTCGGCCGGCACGCGAGCGGCACCGGTTCCGGCGATGCGCAGGTTGGAGAGATCGACCTGGTTGAGATCGGGGTGGGCGAGCACGAGCGCCCACTGCGTCGGAACCCCCTGGCCCACCGTGACCCGCTCTTCTGCCATGAGGGCGATGGCTGTCGCCGCCGACCACGGCTGGGGAGTGACCACTGTGGTGATGCCATGGGCGATCTCGTCCCAGGCGCGCGTCATATAGCCGACGTGGGCGAAGGGAAGTGGTGACAGACGACGGTCGCCGGCCTGGGACAGGACGTCGGTGCCGGCGGCGACGGCCCGCAAGTTGGCGTGGTCGAACAGCGCCCCCTTCGGCACGCCGGTCGACCCGCTCGTCCACACCACGCACACCGGGTCCCCGGCATCCAACGAAGGAAGCGGCGGAGCAGAGTCCGAAGCCGCCCCTGCCAGCTCGGATCGCAACAGCACGTGTCCGGCTTGGGCGGGGAGCGATCCCAGGTCGATCAGCGTCGGGTCCACGACTGTGAGGCGCGGCCGCAGGTGGTCGAGGATCGAGAGCTGTTCGCTCCGTCCCAGGCGGGTGTTGACGCCCGAGGTGACCGCCCCCAAACGCGCCGCCGCCTGGTAGCACACGGCGTAATCGACCGAAGACGGGAGCAAGAGGCACACCACGTCGCCCTTGGTCACCCCTCGACCTGCGAACAGACCCGCCACCCCGTCGGCGGCGGCGTGCCACTGCCCGAAGGTGAGCCGGTAGCGGCCGTCGGCGCCGGCAGCCACCACGCCGGGATCGCCGTGCCCCGCCAGCTCGACGTAGGCCTCCAGGCCGGGGGTCGCTTCGGCCCGGGCCCGCAGGACCTCGACCACGGTGCGGTGGCGGCCAGAGATCTGACGGACCGTCATATGCGGGGCGATGGTAACAGGGGGCCTGTGGCGCCCAACGGGGAGGCCCGCCCGTCAAGATGGCAGGGTGCTGGGCTTCGTGGTCGTCGTCGTGGGCTTCGTCTTCGTGCTCATCGGCGTCAACGCGCTCACGACCGATCCCCCTTCGCGCCCCCGCCCACCAGTGCTCGGCACCGGCAGCGAGGATCCCGCACCCACCTCGCTCACCGGTCGTCGCATCATGGGCGCGGCGTGGACGCTGCTCGGGGTGCTCTTCGTGGTGGCCGCCTTCACCCACCAGGTGCCGTAGGACGACCGTTCCGTTCCGAGGCGTCGCCGGCTTCAGGGTTCAGAAGGTGAGCACGCCCCGGGCCAGCTTGCCCTCGTGCATGGCGTCCACGATGTCGCGGAAGCCTTCCAGCGGCGCCGTCGCCGTGACGAGCTCGTCGAGCATGAGGCGCCTCTCCTTGTACAGCTCGACCATGAGGGGGATGTCGTGGTGCGGGCGGGCCGAGCCGTAGCGGCAGCCCATCACCGCCCGGTCCACGTAGGCCAGGTTGTTCACGTCCACCGCCACCTCACTGCCCCGGGGCGGGATGCCGATGGCCACAGCGGTGCCTCCCCAGTCGAGGGCGTCGATGGCGTTGCGCAGCACGGCAGGGTGGCCGACGCAGTCGAAGCTCCACGTCACACCGCCCGGCCCCAAGGCGCCGGCTACCGACTTGGGGTTGTGGGGCACGATGGCCCTGATCCCCTTGACGGCGTCGGCGTTGGAGGCGTCGACGAAGTGGGTGGCACCGAACTGCCGGGCGAGCGCTTCCTTGCCGGCCACCGTGTCGATGGCGATGATGCGGCTGGCACCGGACAGGCGCAGGCCCTGGATCACGTTCAACCCCACGCCGCCCACCCCGAACACCGCCGCTGTCTCCCCCGGCCGGACCTTGGCCCGGTTGAGCACGGCCCCCACGCCGGTGAGCACGCCACAGCCGATGAGCGACGCCGAGGTGAAGGGCACGTCGACGTCGATCGGGACGGCCTGGACTTCCTTGACGATCGTGTACTCGGCGAACACCGAGGCCGCCGCGAAGTTCGACGCCGGCTCGCCGTCGTAGGTGAACGGCGTGGACACGTTGCCGAGGGTGTGGATACACCAGGTGGGATGGCCGGTGCTGCACGCCCGGCAGGTGCCGCAGCTGGCCAGGGTGGCGATCACGACGTGGTCGCCAACGTTCACCGATGTGACCGACGAGCCCACGGCCGCGACGGTGCCGGCGCCCTCGTGCCCCAGGACCGACGGCGCCTTCCAGGGAATGGTGCCGTCGATCACCGACAGGTCGGAGTGGCACACCCCGGCGGCCTCGATCTTCACCTTGACCTCGGTGGGCCCCGGTTCGGTGACCTCGAGCTTGTCCGTCACCTCGGCGTCGGTGCCGGTGTACACGATTCCTCGCATGGGGGTTCTTTTCCCTTCTGGGGTCGTTCAGCTGCGCTCGGCTGCGGCGGCATCGGCGCCGGCGCCGGCGCCGGCGGTCGTGCCGCTTTCGGCTCCGTCGTCCTTCTGGGGCTCGGTGGCTCGCCGGCGCAGCTCGGTCTTCAGAACCTTGCCGCTGGCGTTGGTGGGCAGGGCGGGGACGACCTCCACGCTACGGGGCACTTTGTAATTGGCCATCTGCTGGCGGGCCCAGGACACGAGGTCCTCTTCGAGGGCGCCGGTGTCGGCGTCCAGGCTGGGCACCACGTAGGCTCGGCCCACCTCGCCGAGCCGGCCCTCGGGCACACCGACCACCGCCACCTGGGCCACGGCGGGATGGCGAAGCAGTGTCTGCTCCACCTCGGCCGGATAGACGTTGAAGCCGCCCACGATGAACATGTCCTTCTTGCGGTCGGTGATGCGCAGGTTGCCGGCGTCGTCGAGCACGCCGATGTCCCCGGTGTGCAGCCAGCTGTCGGCGTCGATGGTCTCCGCCGTTGACCCCGGGTCGTCGATGTAGCCGGCGGTGACGGTGAAGCCGCGCACCACCACTTCTCCGGGCGTGTCCGCTCCGACGTCGGCACCGTCGTCGTCGACCACCCTGACCTCGAGACCGGGGATGGGCCGTCCCGACGTGGTGGCGATGGTCTCGGGATCGTCGCCCGGTCGGCACATCGTCACCACCCCGGTCGACTCGGTGAGCCCGTAAGCGGTGAGCACCGTCGAGAAGGCGAGCTCCTCCCCCATGCGACGCACGAGCTCCACGGGCACCACTGCTGCGCCCGTCACGGCCAGGCGCAGGCTGGACAAGTCGTGGTCGGCGCGCGCCGGGTGGTCGAGGATCATCTGGTACAGCGTGGGCGGCCCGGGGAGCACCGTGATGCGCTCGGCCTCGATGAGCTCCATCGACCGTTCGGCGTCGAACACGTCCTGGGGGACGATGGTGGCACCCTGCATGAGGCAGGCGAGGATTCCGGCCTTGTAGCCGAAGGTGTGGAAGAAGGGGTTCACCACGAGGTAGCGGTCGCCCTGCGACAGCCCCACGATGTGCGACCAGATGGCAAAGGTGCGCAGCGTCTGGGCGTGGGTGGCCATGACCCCTTTGGGGGCACCGGTGGTACCCGAAGTGAAGATCAGGTCGGAGAGGCCTGATCCCCGAACTGCCTGCCAGCGGTTGCGGGCGTCGTGCTCGGCGACGGGGACCCCCACGACACAGCCTTCGCCTTCCACCACGCCGTCGGCGCCTTGGAGGAACTCGCCCCAACTGAACACCGGCACCTCGTCGGTGACGGTGAGCTCGCTCTGCTCGCCGTCGTCGGCTCCAAGCAGCACGATGCGATCCAGCTCGGGGACGTCCTCGTCCTGGAGCAAGCCGGGGTAGTCGACGCCGAGAAAGCGGCGTACGCAGAACAGCACCCTCGCCCCCGAGCGGCGCAGGACGAAGGCCGCTTCGGGCCCTTTGAAGCGCGTGTTGAGCGGCACCAGCACCGCCCCTGCCCCCAGTGCGCCCAGGGCGCACAGCACCCAGGCAGCCGAGTTGGGTGCCCACAGTGCCACCCGGTCACCGGGCTGCACGCCCGCCGCCATGACGGCGCGGGTGACGTTGATGGCGTCCGCGGCGAGCTGCCGGAAACTCAGTCGAACCTCGCCGTCGACGAGGGCCTCGGCGTCGCCGAAGCGCTCAGCGGCGTACGCCACCAACCCGGCGACCGAGCCCCAGGAAAGGTCGCCTCTCGGGTCCTCTTCCAGGTCGTCCGCCACGGCGCCGCCCACGGCGTCAGCGGAGGGGTCTGCCACCTGGCGACGCGCCTTGTCCGGGGCGGTCACGGGTGCTGCGACGACACCGACACCACCTCGCCGCTCATATAAGAGGAGTAGTCACTGGCCAGGAACACGATGACGTTGGCCACCTCCCAGGTCTCCGACGACCGTCCCGACAGCTCGCCGGCGCGCAACCGCTCCAGCTCGTCGTCAGGGATGACGCGATTGAGGAACGGGTGCATGGCCAAGCTCGGCGACACGGCGTTCACGCGTACCCCGTGGCTCCAGGCCTCGGCGGCGGCGCAGCGGGTGAGGGCCATCACGCCGGCCTTGGCCGCCGCGTAGTGGGATTGTCCGGCCTGGGCCCGCCATCCGAGCACCGAGGCATTGTTCACCACCACCCCCCGTCCCTGCTCGTACATGAGGCGCAAGGCGGCGCGGGTGCAGCGCATGGTGCCGGTGAGGGTGACCTCCGTCACCGCCCGCCACTGGTCGTCGGTCATGTCGACCAGATCGACCGTGCCGCCCAGCCCGGCGTTGTTCACGGCGACGTCGACCTTGCCGTGCTCGGCGAGGGCCGCCTGGTAGAGCCCCTGCACCTGGTCCTCGACGGTGACGTCGCACGGCACGGCCAGGGGTCTGCCCCCGTACAGCTCGCCGAGCTCGTCGGCCGCCTCGGACAAGCGGCGCTCGTGGGTGTCGGAGACGACGACCACCGCCCCTTCCTCGCAGCAGCGACGGGCGGTGGCGAAGCCGATGCCGGTGCCCGCCGCCGCCGTCACGACCACCACCTTGCCGACAAGCAGGCCGTGTCCGGCGGGCTCCTCAGGCGCGCTCGTTGCAAACGCGGTGCTGGTGGCAGGCGCGCCGCTCCTGGCACTCGGGTCTCCGGCCGCGTTCATCTCGGCGCACCTTTCGGCTCGGCGGGAAGGCCGAGCACCCTCTCGCCGATGATGTTGCGTTGGATCTCGTTCGAGCCGCCGTAGATGGTGTCGGCGCGCGAGAACAGGAACACCCGCTCGAGCTCGGAGAGCTCGGCTCCAGCTGCCCCGTCGCCCACCAGCATGGCGAGCGCTCCGGTCACGTCCATGGCCAGCTCGCCCATGTCCCGGTGCCACGTGGCCCAGAACAACTTGGAGATCGACGCCTGCGGCGAGGCGGCCGGACCCTCGACGCCGGTGAGCGACCGCAAGGTGTTGAGGCGCAGCACGAACAACCGGGCCCACGACTCGGCCAAACGCTGGCGGATGCGCGGGTCATCGCCAGACCCGTTGTCCCTTGCCGCGGCGAGCACCTCGTCGAGCTGACGGCGGAAGTGGACGATGTCGCCGAGCAGCCCGACGCCGCGCTCGAAGGCGAGCGTTGCCAGCGCCACTCGCCAACCGTCGTTGACCTCGCCAACCACCATTTCGGCAGCGGTACGGGCGCCGTCGAAGAAGACTTCGTTGAACTCGGCCGTGCCCGTCAGCTGTTTGATGGGCCGGATGTCGATCCCCGGCTGCTTCATGGGCACGAGAAGATACGACAGGCCCCGATGGCGCGGCGCCTCGTTGTCGGTGCGAGCCAGCACGAAGCACCAATCGGCCCACTGGGCGTACGACGTCCACACCTTCTGGCCGGTGACCAGCCACTGGTCGCCGTCGAGCACGGCTCGAGTCTGCACGTTGGCCAGATCGGACCCGGCGTCGGGCTCTGAGTACCCCTGGCACCACAGCTCGGTGCCGAGGCGGATGGGTTCCAGGAAACGGCGCTTCTGCTCCTCGGTCCCGTGGGCGAGGAGCGTGGGGCCGAGCAGGCCCTCCCCCATGACGCCGACGCGCGCCGGGGCGTCGGCACGGACGTACTCCTCGTTCCAGGCCACCTGCTGGGCCATGGTGGCGCCGCGGCCGCCGGCCGACTTCGGCCATCCCACACAGGTCCAGCCGCTCTCGCCCAGATGGCGCTCCCAGGCCAGGCGGATGTCGCGGCCCTGGTGCTCGTTGCCGACCCGGCCCAGCCCCCGAGCAGCGGCGAAATCTCCGGAGAGATTGGCCTCCAGCCAGGCTCGCGCCTCCTTACGGAAGGCGGCGTCCTCGGGGCTCTCGTGGAGGTCCATCGGCACGGCGACGTTAGCAGCGGCCCTGGCTCGCTCCGGGCGGACGAGCGCCGTCGCCGGCACGGCAAACTATGAGGGAAACCCCCAGATTCGAGGTCCCATGCGAGGGAGGCCTGCCATGGACAAGGTCGAGAAGACCGAAGAGGAGTGGAAGTTCGAGCTTCCACCTGACCGTTACCACGTGCTCAGGGAGAAGGGCACCGAACCGGCCTTCACCGGCACCCTGCTCGACGTGCACGACCCCGGGCTCTTCGTGTGCGGCGCATGCGGGGAGCCACTGTTCCGCTCCGACGACAAGTTCGATTCGGGATCGGGATGGCCCAGCTTCACCCAAGCGGTCAAAGACGGCGTCATCATCGAGACCGATGATCGCTCCCACGGGATGATCAGGACCGAGATCACCTGCGCCCGTTGCGGAGGGCACCTTGGGCACGTCTTCCCCGACGGCCCCGGGCCCACCGGCCTTCGCTACTGCGTGAACTCCCTGTCGCTCCAGTTCGAGCCGGACAGTGAGGAGAAGTCCGTGGACACCACCCCCGCCGCGCCTTCGGCGTAGACGCCGGGAACGGGGTCGAGGAGGACCCGGTCCTCGAGAAGCTCGAAGAAGGCGGCGACGACAGCCGCCTCGGAAGGCCGGCCGCATCGCAGCAGCGCCCGCTCCGCCTCGGCGCAAGCCTCCAGAGCGTCGAACACCTCGCGTTTGGTAAGCACGACGGCGTCGGCGAAGTGTGAGTGCCGTGCGCCGGCGTGGTCGTGCTCCTTCATGACCGCGACCGCGCCCGGCGGCGGATCCCGTGGACGAGAGCGGCGCTGATGCCGCCGGCAGCGGCCAGCGCCACTGCCCGTGCAACGGTGGGAAGGGCCGGCGCCCACCACAGGGGGGCAAGACCCGGCGTGACGTCGATGACAGCCATTGGCAGCTCCTCAGGCTTCGGGATGGCGCGTGTAAACCAGGTGGCGCGCCCGTCGAAGGGTTTCAGGCGGCGACACCTCGGGCCCGGCGGCGAGGTTCCCGGGCCCGAGGGCTGCCGCTCAGGCGTCGGCTCCGATGGAGGCGACGTCGTCGGAGTCGGAGGTCCCGTCGACGTCGCTGTGATCGGCAGTCCGCCGCGCTGTCCTCGTGACCTCAACGGTGGCGAACCGCAGCGAGGCGCCAACCTCTTCGGCGCTGATCTCGACGCGGCTGCGCCGCTCACCGAGCTCGGTCTCCCACACGTGCTGGTCGAGGCGGCCCGTCACGAGGACCCGGCTCCCCTTCACCAGGCTGAGGGCCACGTTCTCGGCCAGGTCACGCCAGCACACCACGTCGAAGAAAGAGGTCGCCTCCTCCCACTCCTCGCTGCCCCGCGGCTGCCAGCGGCGGTTCACGGCGAGGCCGAAGGTGGCGTTGGCCTGACCGTCTCGGGTGTAACGGATCTCGGGGTCCCGAGTGAGATTTCCCGCCAGTGTGGTGGTGTTGCTCATGAGGCTTTGGCCCTCCCTTGTGGTCAGAGGCGCATGCTGTAGCGCCCGCTTCGCCACCCACGTCAGGGTGACCCGGCCACAATCGGGTCGGCGCCTGGCTCGAGACCTTGCTCGAACCCTCGCAGAAGCGCAGGTGAGGGGGGAATTTCCGTCCTTCAGCGCAACCGTCGTCGTGCCGATACCTCTAGTGGCGCCCGTCCGCCGCCGACGGGCTGGACGGCGCTTCGGGGGACGACGGAGACGGGGTGGCCGCGACGCAGCGCAGCTCGACTGCTGCGCCTGAGGGGGCAACGCCGCGCCACCCCGGATCCGTCCCTCACTCCGTCGACCAGTGAGGGCGCGGCCGACATGGGTTGGCGGCCTCAGTCCCGAACCGGCCGGAACACCATCCCGGTGCGCAGCTTGGGGTGGAAGAACGTGCTCTTCGGAGGCATACGCCGGCGTGCTCGCGCCCACTCGCCGATCTGGGCCACGGTGACGGGACGGAGGAGGACGGCGGCGTCGGCACCCCCGGCCACGACGGTGCTCACCACGGTGCGCCAGTCGTGATGGTGCTGCACGGAGGCACCTGGGATCTCGTCGACGGCCATCGCCACGAGGCTCGAGTCGAGGTCGGAGTCGGCGACCTGGTAGGCGTCCTCGTGCGGGTTGAGCAGCCACACGTCGCCTCGAGTGATGAGGGCGAGGACGTCGGAATCGGCCACCGCCTCGACCACGTCCTCCTCGTTCGGGCCGGCGTGGACGCAGTCGAACCACTTTCCGAAGGCCTCCAGGAGGTCGGTGCCCGGTGGCACCCGCACCGTGCGGTGGATGGGCCGCACCGTGAGCTGGCCGGGAGCCAACTCCAGCACGAAGGCCATTACCAGGTCGTAGTCGCCACGGGCGCCTTCCCGGTCAGCTCGCCGCTCGGCCTGGTAGGCGAGCGCGGTCTCATATCGGTGGTGCCCGTCGGCGATCACCACCGGTGAAGCGCCCACGCTCAGCGTAACCGCCTCAATCGTGGTGGGGTCGTCCAGCACCCAGAGCTCGTGCAGCACGCCGTCGTCGTCGGTCGCGGCGGCGTCGGCAGGCTCGTTCTGCTGGTAGAGCGCCGACAAGCCTTCGGTGAGCGACAGGCCCCAAATCGGCGAAAGGTTGGCGTGACAGGCGCGCAACAGATCGAGACGGTCGCTCTTGTCCTTCGGGATGGTCTGCTCGTGGGGAAGGATGTCACCGCCGATCGGCTCGCAGGCCAAGGCGCCGATGACCCCGGTGGTTTGCTCGCCGCCCGGCACGGTCATCCGGTAGGCGTAGAAGACGGGCGCGGCGTCTTGGAGCAACGTGCCTTCCTCGATCCACTGGGCCAGCAAGGCGGCGGCTTTGGCGTAACGGTCGAGCCCGGCGGTGGGGTCGTCGACGGGGAGCTCGACGTGGATGGCGTTGGCCCGGTGGCGAGCGGCCAGCTCGGCTCGCTCTTCGGGCCCGACCACGTCGTAGGGCGGAGCGATGACGGCGTCGAGGGGTACGGACGCGGCGTAACGGAGACCGGCGAATGGTTCGAATCGGGGCACGGCCTCTACGTAGCACACGCCATGTGGGACCCCCACACCCCCCGTCGTCATGGTGGCGGTCGGGCCGGGCGCTCTCGAACCGCCCGGCCGGTCCAGATGGACCGACGTTGACGTTCACGTAAACTGTTGCTCGATGTCCTCCGGCCCACCCTCGGCCCCTGTCGCCACCCCGACCGCTCCTGCGGTGGCAGGTACTCCCCACCCCGATCGCTACAAGTGGACCGTCCTGGTCAACACCACGGTCGGTGTGTTCATGGCGCTCATGAACACGTCCGTGGTGATCATCTCCCTACCGGCCATCTTCCGCGGCATCCACGTCAACCCCCTGCAGGCCTCCAACATCGGCCTCCTCTTGTGGCTGCTCATGAGCTACATGGTGGTCACCGCCGTGTTGGTGGTGACCTTCGGGAGGATCGGCGACCTGTTCGGACGTGTCCGCATGTACAACGCCGGATTCGCCGTGTTCACCGTTGGATCGATCTTGCTGGCCGTGTCCCCCGTCACGGGACCGACGGGGGCGCTTGTCCTCATCGGGCTGCGCGTCGTCCAAGGCGTCGGCGGGGCACTCCTCATGGCGAACTCCATGGCGATCATCACCGACGCCTTCCCGGTGAACGAGCGGGGAATGGCGCTCGGGATCAACATCGTGGCTGGGATCTCTGGTTCGTTCCTGGGGCTTCTCGTGGGCGGGCTGCTCGCCGATCTCAACTGGCGGCTGGTGTTCCTCGTCAGCGTTCCGTTCGGGGTCGCCGGGACGATCTGGGCCTACCTCAAGCTGCACGACACGGGTGTGCGCAGGGAGGCCCACGTCGACTGGTGGGGGAACGCCACCTTCGCGCTCGGGCTCGTGCTGGTGCTCGTCGGGCTCACGTATGGCCTCATGCCCTACGGAGGCCACTCCATGGGGTGGACGAGCCCCTCCGTGCTGGCCGAGATCTTCGGTGGCGTCGCCGCCCTCGGGTTCTTCGTCTTCATCGAGAGCAAGGTCGAGGACCCCATGTTCCATCTGGGTCTGTTCCGCATCCGGGCGTTCGTGGGATCGGGGATTGCCAACCTGTTGTCCAACATGGGGCGAGGGGGGCTGCAGTTCATGCTCATTCTGTGGTTGCAGGGGATCTGGCTCCCTCTGCACGGCTACTCGTTCGCCTCTACGCCCTTGTGGTCTGGGATTTATTTGGTGCCCATGTCCATCGGCTACCTGCTGTCGGGCCCGCTGGCGGGACGGCTGTCCGACCGCCAAGGTCAGAAGTGGTACTCGACAATCGGCATGCTGGGAGCGGCGGCCACGTTCCTCATTCTGCTGTCGCTGCCCGTGAACTTCCCGTACCTCGCCTTCGCCGCCATCGTCCTGGCCAACGGAATCTGCACAGGATTGTTCGCGGCGCCGAACACGACCACGCTCATGAACGCAGTGCCACCGGACCAGCGCGGTGCGGCGTCGGGGATGCGGGCCACGTTCATGAACGCCGGCTTCGTGCTCTCCATCAGCATCTTCTTCTCGCTCATGATCGTGGGGCTCGCCACGACTCTGCCGCATGCCATGTTCTCCGGCCTCACCGGGCAAGGCGTTCCGGCGTCGGTCGCCCACCGGGTCGCCGGGCTGCCGCCGGTGGGGACGCTGTTCGCGGCGTTCCTGGGCTACAACCCGATCGGCACCCTGCTCGGCCCGCACGTGCTCGCCGGCATCGGCCCCGCACACGCCGCCACCGTCACCGGCAAGGCCTTTTTCCCATCCCTCATCTCCGGGCCCTTCCATCACGGCTTGATCGTCGCCTTCACCGCCTCCGCCGCTCTGTGCGCCCTGGCAGGGTTGGCGAGCCTGTGGGCCGGCGACGAGCAGTACGCGGGTCCGGAAGAGCGCCCGGTGGTGGAGGCGACCGCTGTTGCCGCCGCCGGCGCCCTCACTGCCACCGAGCCGCCTACTGCCTACCTCGAGGTCGACGAAGATCGAGAGGACGAGAGGGTGCGGGCGATGGGACCACGATGACGCCTACGCTCCCCTCTGTGGCACCGAACTCGGGGCCAGTGTTGCTGCGGATCAGCGATGCCGCTGCCCAGGCCGGCACGTCGACCCGGACGTTGCGGTACTACGAGGAGCTTGGGCTGCTCCGTCCATCTCGGCATTCGGTCGGTGGAGCGCGGCGGTATACCGAGGACGACGTGGCCCGGCTGCGGCGAATCCGTGAGCTCCAGGAACTGCTCGGCTTCGACCTGGGCGAGATCGGCGACATCCTGCGCAACGAGGACCAACTGGCTGAGCTGCGCAACGAGGTGCAGGCGGGCGTGACGCCGGAGCGCCACCGGCAGATCCTGGACGAGGCTATGGAGATCAACAACCGGGTGCGAGCGCTGGTTCGCGCCAAGCAGGAGCGGCTGCAGGTGATGATGCAGGAGCTCGAGGCCAAAGCCCGTCGCTATCGGGCGCGCGTCAAGGAGCTCGACGGCGGGTCAGGCGCCGCGCCGCGCTCCCGGGCGTCGGGATAGCTGTCTGTACAAGGCCAAAGTTTCGGGGTGCACCGAGTCAAGCGCTTTTTCTTGCGGGACCGCTAACGGGTTTGCGCGTATAAGAACAATGCACGTCAGGACGCTGCACCCAATATCTGAACCAACCAGGTCAGGATTCGTTGACGACAGCGCCGGATTATCGGCGATGACCGGAGCCGAAACGACCGGCTGACGCGACTCGGCGAGGGGCAATCCCAGCATCGGCCGTCGTCGTGTCCGTGCCCGGAGCGCCGAGAGGTGAGCTGCGTCGAGACCGGCCACGTTGCCAGCCTCACGTTCTGACCTTGCTGCCAACCTCGCTGCCCTCTGGCGCTACCTTGCCGGAAAGCTTGCTCCAGGTCCACGTTGGGCCTGGGTGCGTCCGGCTCGCGCTACCCCCGGGGCTCAGATGGCCCGTTCGCGGCCCTCCCAGTACGGGTCGCGCAGCTTGCGTTTGTAGAGCTTCCCGTTGGGGTCGCGGGGCATGTCATCGGTGAAGTCGATGCTTCTTGGTGTCTTGAACTTGGCCAGGCGCCCCTCGCAGAAGGCCAGGATGTCGGCGGCCAGCTCGTCAGTACCCTCGACGCCATCCACCGGCTGGACGACGGCCTTCACCTCCTCACCCCAATCCTCGTGGGGGATGCCGAACACAGCGGCGTCGACGACCTGGGGATGCGACAGCAGCACACTCTCGATCTCAGCCGGGTAGATGTTGGCGCCGCCCGAGATGATCATGTCGGTCTTGCGGTCGCACAGGAAGAGGTAGCCGTCGTCGTCGAGGTATCCGATGTCGCCGACGGTGAAGAACTTGCCGATGCGGTTGCTCTCGGTCTTCTTCTTGTCCTTGTGGTACTCGAAGTCCCCGGACTGCATCGCCATGAAGACGGTGCCGATCTGGTTGGACCCAAGACGATTGTCGTCGTCGTCGAAGATGGCGATCTCCGAGATCGGCCAGGGCTTGCCCACTGTGCCCGGCTTCTTCAGCCACTCCTCGGTGTTGACAACTGTGCCGCCGCCTTCCGAGGCCGCGTAGTACTCGTCGATGACCGGGCCCCACCACTCGATCATCTGGTGCTTGGTGTCGACGGGGCAGGGAGCAGCGGCGTGGATCATATGGCGCAGCGACGACAGGTCGTAGCGGTGCCGCACCTCTTCGGGCAGGGCCAAGAGGCGGTGGAACTGGGTGGGCACCATGTGCGAGTGGGTCACCCGGTAGCGCTCGATGAGCTCGAGCATCCCTTCGGCGCTCCACTTGTCCATGAGCACCACGGTGTGGCCCATGTGGATGGCGGCGCCAGCGAAGCGCAGCACGGCGGTGTGATAGAGCGGCGAGCCCACGATATGGACGTTGTCGTCGCGAGACTGGATCCCGAAGAGGAGCAGGATCCCGGCCAGCGCGATGGCCATCTCGTCGGGGTCGGCACCGGACAGCGCCCGGCGCACGCCCTTCGGATTGCCCGTCGTCCCCGACGTGTAGTTCATGGTGTCGCCGAGCTTGCGGTCCTCGGGGGTGTCGATGGGCTGGGCGTCTCGCACTGCGGCGAAGGAGCGGAAGCCTTCGATGTCTCCGACCGCCAGCCGGTTCTCGCTGGCGATGCCGGCCTCGTTGGCCGCCTTTCGGCACACATCGGCGAAGCGCTCGTGGCCGATCAACACCTTCGCCTCCGAGTCCTTCACGATGTAGGCGACCTCGGGGGCGACCAGGTGGTGGTTTATGGGCACGATGTACAGCCCGGCTTGCCCACAGCCGAGATAGATGTCGAACACCTCGGGGCAGTTGGGGAGGACGAAGGCCACCGTGTCTCCTTCGGACAGACCCATGGCCCGCAGGGCGCGGACGACCTGGTTGGCACGGTTGAGCAGCTCGCCCGCCTTGACCTCCGTGCCGTCCGGGGCCACCAGCGCCAAGTGCCCCGGTTCCTCGCGCGCCATCGCCCAAAAGCCGAAGTCGGTCATGAAGGCGACGGTAGAACACGTTCTCGCTATGATCAAGCCCCGGCCGGCAGACCAGGAACAACGCCGCCTGCTATTTGGCCGAGCCCATCGCCGACCTTCCGGGGACGGGCCGGGCGTCTCATCGACAAGGAGTGGCAGTGGGATCGTTCCTCGACGGCAAGGTCGTGGCCATCACCGGTGCCGGCGGCGGCATCGGACGGGCCTGTGCGCTCGCCTGCGCTGCCGAGGGGGCCAAGGTCGTCGTGGCGGATATCGGCGTGGGCCTGGCGGGCGAGGACCCCAAGAGCGAAGTCGCCGAGGCGGTGGTGGCGGAGATCGCCGGCGCTGGCGGTGAGGCGATCGCGGCTGCCGACGACGTGAGCACGATGGACGGTGGTGCCCACATCGTCCAGTGCGCCGTCGACGCCTGGGGACGCATCGACGGGGTGGTGGCGGTGGCGGGCATCCTGCGAGAACGGATGCTGTTCAACATGTCCGAAGACGAGTGGGACGCCGTTATCGCCACCCACCTGAAGGGGCACTTCACGGTGTTCCGCCACGCCGCCGCCGTCATGCGCAAGCAGGAGTCGGGGTCGCTGGTCGGCTTCACCTCGGGAGCCTTTGCCGGCAGCGTGGCCCAGGCCAACTACTCGGCGGCCAAGGGCGGGATCGTGTCGTTGGTGCACTCCGCCGCGGCTGGCCTGCACCGCTACGGAGTGCGGGCCAACGCCGTCGCCCCTATCGCCCGCACCCGGATGTCGGCCAACGTGCCCATGGAGATCGGCGAGATGGGCGAGGCCGAGGACGTGGCCCCCATGGTGGTGTGGCTGCTGTCCGATGCGTCCAAGGAGGTCACCGGCCAGGTCTACACGGTGGTGGGCGGGCGTATCGCCGTGTGGAACCAGCCCGCCGAGGTGCGCGAGATGCGCACGGAAGGGCGTTGGACGCCGGAGGAGATCAGCGAACGGTTCTCCGAGGTGAGCGTCGAGCCCATGACGCTCATCGCCAGGCTCGAGGAATATAGGAAGGCCGCAGCGGGGGGAGAAAAGCCCAACGCCTGACGGCGAAGGGGTGCTCAAGGGGAGGACGAGGGAGATGCGGTTCAGCTACGCCGAGTCGATGACGGACCCGTCGTTCTACCTGCCCCTGGCGAAGGCCGCCGAGGAGGCCGGCTACCACTCGATGGTGGTACCGGACAGCATCTGCTACCCGCTCGTTTCCGACACGCGGTATCCGTTCAACCCTGACGGGTCACGGGAGTTCCTCGAGGACAAACCGTTCATCGATCCCTTTGCGCTGTCGGCAGCCATGGGCGCGGTGACGGAGCGGCTGCGTTTCGTCACCTTCGTATTGAAGCTGCCTATCCGCCATCCCGTGCTCGTGGCCAAGCAGGCGGCGTCGGTGGCGGCGCTCACCGGGAATCGTTTCGCGTTGGGCGTCGGCTCGAGCCCGTGGCACGAGGACTACGACGTTCTCGGCGTCCCGTGGGAGGGACGGGGCAAGCGCATGGACGAGTCGATGGCGATAATCCGGGGGCTCACCGACCCGGCCGGTGGCTTCTTCGAGTTCCATGGCGAGGTGTACGACGTACCTCCCATCAAGATGGCGCCCATGCCCACCTCGACGTTGCCGGTGCTCATCGGTGGCCACGGCCCTGCCGCTTTGCGCCGAGCCGTCCAGTCAGCCGACGGGTGGCTGCACGGGGGCGGTGACCCCGCCGATCTCCCCGCTCTCATCGGCCAGCTTCGGTGCTTGCTCGAGGAGGCCGGCCGCGAGAAGGACCCCTTCGAGATCCACGTGATCTCGATGGACGCCTACAGCGCCGACGGGGTGAAGCGGCTCGAGGACGAAGGGGTGACCGACGTGATCGTCGGCTTCCGGTGGCCCTATGCGGTCGGTCCCGACACCGAGGAGCTGCCGCCGAAGATCGACAACCTGCGGCGTTTCGCCGACCAGGTGATCCACGCCGGGTAGCGAAAGGGAGGTGTGATGGGACTGGCCTACGACATGGGACGCAAGTCGATGGCTCTCGCCGAGGCCAAGGACCGAGATGGATGGCTCGGCCTGTTCGCCGACGACGCCCTCGTCCAGGACCCGGTCGGCCCGTCGGTCTTCGACCCCGAGGGCGAGGGCCATCGCGGCAAGGAGGCGATCACCGCCTTCTACGACAACGTGATCTCGACGAGCGAGAGCCTCAAGTTCGACATGCGCCAGTGGGCCGAATGCGGCGACGAGTGCGTCTTCGCGGGGAGTCTTCGGATCGCGCTGCCCGGCGGGCAGACGGGCACGGTCGACCTGGTCAACCTGTACCGGGTGACCAAGGACGGCAAAGTCGCATCCCTTCGGTCCTTCTGGGAATTCGACAAGCTCAGCTTCAGCTGAGCTGGTCGAAGTCGGCGCTCAAGCGCTGAGGAGCGACCCGACCTCGGCGTCGCGGTCGGGGATGATGATCTGCGGTCCGTCGTGCCGGGTGTTGTTCACCTCGGTGCTCACGGGGTAACGCTGCAGGGTCCCGGCCGGGCTGGGGACGAGCAACCCGGTGACCTGGTCTGCCTCTTGGGTGTCGGGATCCAACCACTTGTTCCGATCGGCTGCCTCGATGATCACCGGCATGCGGTTGTGGACACCCTCCATGTCGGGCCCCGCCTCGGTGGTGATGATCGTGCAGGTCTGCAGGTACGAGTCTTTGTCCGGTTCCTTTGAGCGGGACTTGTCCCACCAGGTCTCGTAGAGGCCGGCGAAGGTGATCGGCTGGCCGTCTCTGCGTAGGAAATAGAAGGGAACCTTCTTCTTGGGCTCAGCCGGATCGGGAACGGCCCATTCGTAGAAGCCGTCCACCACCACCAGGCAGCGTTTGCGCTGCAGGGCGGATCGGTATGCGGGCTTCGTGGCTACCGTTTCCGCCTTGGCGTTGATCATCTTGTAGCCGGTCTTCGGGTTCTTGGCCCAGTGAGGAACGAGACCCCACTGGAACATGTCAAGCGCCCGACTGTGGTCGTCGGCACTCACAAGGGCGGGCACGGAACGCGTCGGTCCGACGTTCCAGCTCGACCGTCCTTCAGGATCGACGCCAGTCGCCAGCTGGGCCTCGAGGGCGCGAGCCAGCTGCGCCGGTGGGGTGTGGATATCGACGCGTCCGCACATGGCTGGAGTGTATGGGCCAGGGCGGTCTCCTCGGTTGGACCTGGTGAAGGGGGAAACGGCCTACTTGCCGGTGGCGGCGCGGGCCGCGTCCACGAGCGAGAGCAGCGCCCGCACGTCGATGGGCTTGGCCAGCTGACCGGCCACCCCCCGCCCGAGGAGTCGCCGCACCTGCCCGCCTCCCGCCTCGGCGCTCAGCACCGCCACGGGGATGTTGGCTGTGGCCGGGTCCTTCCCCAGTTCGTCGAGGACGACCGAGCCGGCCACGTCGGGCAGGACCAGATCGAGCAGCACCAGGTCGGGATGGTGCTCACGGGCCAGGTCGAGGGCCATGCGACCGTGCATGGCGGCCAGCACCACCACGCCGGGCCGGCGCGACAGCACCCGTTCGACGAGCTCCAGGCTCTCCAGGTTCTCCTCCACGAGCAGCACCCGGAACGTCGGCGTCGAGCCCGCCCCGCCGCCGTGACGAGTGGCGCCGAGGCGCGCCCCGTCGGGCACCACCGCCAGCGGCAGCTCGACGGTGAAGGTGCTGCCCACCTCCGGCACCGACTCCACCTTCAACGTCCCGTGCATCATCTCGACGAGGTCCTTGGCGAGGGCCAGCCCCACACCTGTGCCCTCCATGCCGGACTGGTCGGCACCGAGGCGGTTGAAGGGCTCGAACACCCGCCACATGTCCTCGGGACGGATGCCGCGCCCGGTGTCGGCGACGGCGAGCCGCACACGGTCCTCGGAGGTCGCGTCGCAGGAGATGTCGACTCGCCCTCCCGGACGGTTGTACTTCACAGCGTTCGACACCAGGTTGAGCATGACCTGGACGAGCCGCTGGCGGTCGGCCACCACCGCCGGGGAATCGCTCAGGTCGATCATGGACTGCACACCGACCTCGGCGCGCTCCGCGATAGGACGGTTCAGCTCCACGACCTCGTTCACGACGTCGGCCACGAGCACGGGCCGCAACGCCAGCTCCAGGTGCCCGGTCTCGATGCGGGCGATGTCGAGCACCTCGTCGATGAGGTCGAGCAGGTGCCTGCCGCCACGGAGGATGTGCTCGACAGCTTCGTTCTGCTCCACGGCGAGCTCGTCCATCTGCAACAGCTGCGAGAAGCCCAAGATGGCGTTGAGCGGGGTCCGCAGCTCGTGGCTCATCCGTGACAGGAAGTCACTCTTGGCCTTGCTGGCCTGCTCGGCCGCCTGGCGCAGCGCCTCCAGGCGCTGTTCGGACTCGAGGCGGGCCGTGACGTCGCGGGTGACCACCACCGCCCCCAGGAACCGGCCGTCGTCGCCCAGCACGGCCTGGGCTCGGGAGTCCATCGTGACCCAGCGGTCCTCGGCGTGACGTACCCGATAGCGCACGTGCAGCTGAGAGCGCGAGCCGGTGGCCATGGCGATGAAGGCGGAGGCGACGTGGTCGAAGTCATCGGGGTGCACCAAGGAGAACAGCTCGGCGTCCTCGGGATGGGCGTGGCGGTAGCCGAGGAGCAGCTGCTCGGCCGAGCTCACGTGGCGGATGCGGCCGCGGTCGTCGAGCTGCGAGATGATGTCGGGGCTGGCCTCGAGGATCGTGTCGAGCAGTCGCTGGCGCCCGAGCAACGACGCCTCCGCCCACTTGCGCTCGGTGATGTCGGTGGCGATCCCGCAGATGGCGAAGCGGGTCCCGTCGTCCTCCACCAACGTGAACAACGACACCAACAGGTCGCGAGCTCCGTGGGCCGTGTCGATCCGGAGGTCGCCCGTGACCGAGGCCTTGGTCGCCAGCTGCTCCTCGAGCCCGAGGATGCGCCGGGCGTTGGCGGGCTGGAGCTCCAAGTCGTTGCAGCCGACCATGCTGGCAGCGTCCCGTCCGGCGAGCTGCGCCCACGCCTCGTTGGCCAGCAGGTAGCGCCCGGACAAGTCCTTCACGTAGATCGCCGTCGGCGAGTGCCCGACGATGGCGCGCAACCGCTCCTCGCTGGCCCGCACGGCGTCGTCGGCCGCTTGGTGCTCGGACACGTCGCGGCCGGCGGCGAACACGAGCCGGCGCCCCTCGTCCACCCGGATGGTCCAGTCGATTGTGCGCCACCCGCCCCCGGCGTCGCGAAGGCGTGCCAACGCACCCGGGACCTCGTCGCCCTGGGGGGCCGCCCGGGCCGCTTCGAGCGCCCACTGTCCCTCTTCGTCGGCGAGCTCGATGAGCGGGCGCCCCAACACCTCGGCACGGCTGTAGCCCAGGGCGCGCTCGAAGCCGAGATTGCACCACACGATGCGTCCCGCGAGGTCGCACACGCACAGCACCTGGCTGGACAAGTCGAGGACAGTGCGCAACGCCACCCCGGTGGGCGGGTGCAGGCCGACGGTGGTCGTCGACGAAGTGGCCCGGTTCATCGGGCGCCTCCGGTCACGGGGCGCTCCTCGTGCTCACGAGCTCCACGACGCGTAGCAGCTCGTGCACGTCGATGGGCTTGGTGAGATAGGCGAGCACCCCGCCGGCTTGCAGCGTCCGGATCTGTTTGGGGGTGGCGTCTGCCGACACCACGACAACTGGCACGTCGGACGTGGACGGGTCGGCCCGCAGCGCGTCGAGCACCTGGGCGCCGGTCATGTCGGGCAGGTGGAGGTCGAGCAACACCAGGTCGGGGCGGTGCTCGCGGGCCAGCTCGATGCCGAGGCTGCCGTACATGGCCGCCCGCAGCTCCACCGAGCCGGTGCGGGCCAGGATCTGTTCGACCAGCTCCAGGTTGGCCAGGTTGTCCTCGATGTGCAGGACCTTGAGCAACCCGTCGGGAACCCCGCCGGTGCGGACGGGCGGCGCCAGGATCTTGGTCTCCTGCGGCGGCTGGGTCGTGGGCAGGGACACGACGAAGGTGGCACCGGCGTCCGGCTCGGAGACGAGCTCGAGGGTGCCCCCCATCTGCTCGACCAGGTGCTTGGACAGGGTGAGCCCCACCCCCGTGCCTTGCACGCCGCTGCGCTCGGCACCGAGACGATCGAACGGCTTGAACACGCGCTCGGCATCTTCCGGCGCGATGCCGGGACCGGTGTCGGCGACGGAGATGCGGGTCTGCTTTCCGTCGGTCACCGTCACCGAAACGGTGCCCTCGGCGTGGTTGTACTTGACCCCGTTGGAGAGCAGGTTGAGGAGCACCTGGAGGAGGCGCTGGCGATCGGCCTTGACATGGGTGCCGGGCGGGCACCCCTGCAGGTCGACCACGAGGTGGATGCCCCGGTCCTCGGCCAGCGGCCCGGTCAGGTCCACGGCGTCTCCCACCACGTCGCCGACCGGGACCGGTTCCACCGAGATGTCGAGCCGGCCGGATTCGATGCGGGCGATGTCGAGCACCTCGTCGATGAGGTTGAGCAGGTGCTGTCCGGCCCGCAGGATGTGGCCGACAGCCTCGCGCTGGGTGTCGTCGAGGTCGTCCATGTCGAGAAGCTGGGCGAAGCCGAGCACCGAGTTGAGCGGCGTGCGCAGTTCGTGGCTCATGCGCGACAGGAACTCGCTCTTCTGCGAGCTGGCCCGCTCGGCGTCGGCCAGCGCATGTTCGAGCTCGGCTTCGAAGGCGATGTCGCCGCTCACGTCACGGGACACGACCACGGCGCCTTCGACAGTGTCGTCCTCGCCCACGATGGCCTGCCCGCGGGTGTCGAGGGTGACCCAGTGCCCATCGGCGTGGCGGACGCGGTAACGCATGTCCAGCTGCGGCACGCGCCGGGACAGGAGGTCGCCGTAGGCGGTGTAGATGGCGGGAATGTCGTCAGGATGGACGAGCGCCTCGAGCTCCTCGTGCACGGCGCGCTCCAGGTCGTAGCCGAGGATCCGCCCCGAGGCCCTGCTCACTTCCTCGACCCTGCCGCTTCGATCGAGGATGGTGACGATGTCCGGGCATGCTTCGACGATGGTGTCGAGAAGGCGCTCGCGCTCTGCCAGACGTTGCTCGACGCGCGATCGTTCGGTGATGTCGGTCGAGATGGTGGCGACACCGGCCACGGCGCCGGCCGGGTCCCGTATGGGGAAACGCACCGTCATGAATGTGTGCGCCCCGTCGGCCAGCTCGACCACGTCGTCGGTGGTGAGCGACCCGTCCGATCGGACGACGGCGTCGAGCGCCGGCGCGGGGCTGGGCCTCGGCGCCCACACCTCGGGCGCCAGCCGGCCGATGACCTCGTGGCGGGGCCGACCCACGAGACGAAGGAACGCTTCGTTCACGAGCACGTAGCGGCCCCGCATGTCCTCGACGTAGATCACCGCCTCCGAGTGGTCGAGGAGGGCCTGCATCAGCTTCTCGTTCTGGACCAGCGCGGCATGGGCCAGCCGGCGGTCGGTCACGTCGCGTGCCGCGCCGTACAGCAGTCCGGACGAGTCCTCCCAGGAACCCGACCACTCGAGCCACCGCCAGTCGCCCTCCTTGGTACGGCACCGAACCTCGAGGGTGAGCGACGAACCGTCGCGGGGGAAGTCCTCAACGTCTTCGGTCGGCGCTCCCAGGTCGTCCGGGTGCACGAGCGAGGCCAGATCGACCTGGCGGAGCTGCCCCGGCGCGTAACCGAGCACCGCCGCCACTGAGGGGTTGCACCACACCAGACCCCCCTGCGGCTCGAAGACGCCGAACAGCTCGGAGGACAGCTCGAGGAACACGCCCAGGTCGTCGTCGGTCACCACCGGAAGGTCGGTACCGGTCCGCCTGTGCTGTGGGTTGTCGCCCAAAGGAGCCGTCCTCGCGACGAGCCGGCGCAGGGCCAGCTGCTTATCAACGGTATCGGCAGGCCACGCCTGCACCTAGAGCAGGCGTGCACCCTCCGTAGCGGTCGTTGAGATTCGGCCTCTCTACGGGGTCGGACGACCTTTGCGCCGTGCCTGCCTACTGGGTGAAGCCGGGAGGCAGGTCGCCGGCGTGGGCGGTCACCACCTGGAGGAAGCGCTCGGGGACGAGCTCGATGAAGATGCCCTCGGCCTCGGCGAGGAGGTCCTCCCCACGGGAGATACCCCCCCAGGTCGTCACCTTCCGGCCCTGGCGGCCGATGCAGCGCGCCTCCAGGCGCAGCTCGGTGCGCAGAGGAGTGGGCTTTCGGTAGCGGATGGTGAGGGTGCCGGTCATGCCCGGGCAGCCGGCGGCGATGTTGGCGGCGCCGAGCAGCTCGTCGAACACCATGGCGATCACGCCACCGTGGACGCAGGTGGGCGGGCCCTCGTACTGGTAGTCGAAGAAGGCCGTGCCCTCGAGACCCCCGCCGTCAGCCACCTCCACCTTGACCGGTGGCGCCACCGGGTTGGCGAAGCCGATGACCGGGCTGGTCGGAAAGAAGTCCTGGGGGTGGCCCTCCGGGTCGGGCTGGAGGCGTTGTCTGCGGCCCGGGCCGGCGGCGCCTTCCAGCTGCTCCGCCACGGCGGCAAACGACGCGGCCGCCTTCCGCAGGTCGTCGTCCGAGATGGGGCGGCCCACCAGGGCGGTGGTCATGCGGCGCAACTCGGCGGCGACGGCGAAGCGAGGATCGATGCGCGCCGCTTCGTCGCCGGCGGGCGGCCGGGGATGGGTGACCGCGACGTGCCGCGCCGAGATCCCGAAGTCCGAGACGCTGCCCTTGGAGTCGCCGGGCTCCTCGTTCGGTACGGCGCCGGGTGGACGAGAGGTGTCGCTCCCGCTCACCGGCGTTTGTATTGGGGGGGACGTTTGTCGGCGAAGGCGCGCTGGCCCTCGGCGGCGTCCTCGGTGGCGAAGATGGGCATGCCGATCTCGAGCTCCACCTTGAGGGCGTCCTGCTCGGGCAGGCCCTCGGTCTCACGTACCGAGCGCTTGATGGCCTCCACCGCCAACGGCCCGTTGGCACCGATGACCTCGGCGATGGCGAGCGCTTCGTCGAGGGCGGTGTTGTCAGGGACGACCCGGCCGATGAGGCCGATGCGCAGCGCCTCCTCGGCCGAGACCTCCCGGGCGGTGAGCAGCATGTCCATCGCCATCGTGAAGGGGATCTGGCGCCGCAGCCGCACCGTCGACCCGCCCAGGGGGAACAGACCTCGGCGTGCCTCGAACACACCGAACTTGGCGCTCTGGGCCGCCACCCTGATGTCGGTGGCCTGCAGGATCTCGGTGCCGCCGGCGACGGCCCATCCCTCCACGGCGGCGATCAGCGGCTTGCGCAGCTGGTAGTGGCGCAGCAGCGCCTTCCAGTGCAGGTCGGGGTCGGCTTCCATGCGGGGACGGTACTGCTCTGCCTCGGGGCCGGACATGGACTTCAGGTCCATTCCCGAACAGAACGTGCCGCCGGCGCCGGTGAGTACGGCGCAGCGGATCCCGTCGTCGCCGTCGATCTCCTCCCATGCGTCGACCATGCCCACGAGCATGGGCAGGCTCAGGGCGTTCTTCGCCTGGGGCCGGTTCATGGTGACGACGGCGGTGCTGCCCCGCCGCTCGAAGAGCAGGTGTTCGGTCCCGGCCATGGTCAGATGCGCTCGATGATCGACCCGGTGGCGAGCGCGCCGCCGCAGCACATGGTGACGAGCGCCAGCGAGCCGTCGCGACGCTCGAGCTCGTGTAGCGCGGTGGTGATGAGCCGGCTGCCCGTGGCGCCCACCGGGTGACCGAGGGCGATGGCGCCGCCGTTCACGTTGACCTTGTCCATGTCGGGCTCGTGCACCTGCGCCCACGACAACGCCACCGAAGCAAACGCCTCGTTGACCTCGAAGAGGTCGATGTCGGCCATGGTCATGCCCGCTTTGTCCAGGACCCGCGCTGTCGCGTCCACCGGGCCGTCCAGGTGGTAATAGGGATCCGAGCCGACGAGCGCCTGGGCCACGATGCGCGCCCGCGGCCGGAGCCCGATCGAGCGGGCCCGCTCCTCCGACATCCACAACACGGCCGCCGCCCCGTCGGAGATCTGCGACGAGTTGCCGGCGGTGTGGATGCCGTCGGGGAGCACGGGCTTGAGTGACGCCAGCACCTCCGCCGACGTCTCGCGCAGCCCGCCGTCGCGCCAGACGACGATGCGCTCACCGGTGGGGCCGTCGGGCCCGACCACCGGCGCCTCGACGGGGACGACCTCGCGCTCGAAGCGGCCTTCGGCCCAGGCGCGCGCCGCCTTCTCCTGCGAAGCGACGCCGAAGGCGTCCACCTGCTCTCGCGTGATGCCCCGCTTCTGGGCGATGCGCTCGGCCGCCCCGAACTGGTCCGGCATGTCCCACGGGAAGGCGTCTGGACGGGACCGCCCCGGCCCGTTGAAGGCGTTGGCCCCGAGGCCCACCCGGCTCATGGCCTCGATGCCGCAGGCGATGCCGACGTCGATTGCGCCGGCGGCGATGAGGTTGGCCACGAAGTGATTGGCCTGCTGCGACGATCCGCACTGGCAGTCGATGGTGGTGGCCGCCACCTCGTAGGGCAGTGACTGGCTCAGCCACGCCGTTCGGGTGATGTTCGATGCCTGCTCCCCTGCTTGGGTCACACACCCCCCCACCACCTGCTCCACCTCGGCGGGGTCGACACCTGCCCGCTTGACCAGCTCCACCTGAGCAGCGCCCAGAAGCTCGGCGGCGTGCAACCCCGACAGGGCGCCGTTGCGCTTCCCGATGGGGGTGCGGACCGCTTCGACGATCACCGGTTGCGCCATCGCCATGCCTCCAGAGTTCGTGAATGGGCCGAGTATGGCGAGGCGAAGCCCGCAGTCTGTGGCGGTGTCCTTCTCGCCGGCCGGACGCAGGCCACAGTATAGAACGCGTTCTAGAAGTGCCGCCTACGCCACCGACCGCAGGGCCGCCACCACCGCCGGCCAGCCTTCGCGCACGCTCGGATAGCGCGGCGACCATCCCGACTCGTGCTTGAAGCGCCGGTTGGACACCCGCTGCGATCGGCTCAAGGCGCGGGCGGGGCTCCCCCCGACGGCCAGGACGAACCGGGTTGGCGCCCACAGCCGGCGCACCCCCACTGCCGTCGCCAAGGCGGCGAGCTGCTCGGCGCGGGTCAGCGGCTCGTCCTCCACGATGTTGTAGGTCCCGGCGGGCACCGACAGGGCCGCCACCACGGCGCTGGCGGCGTCGTCCACGTGCACCATCGAGAAGTACCCGCGCTTGTCACCGACCACGGCGCCGAGACGCCGGCGCGCCGCGTCGACCATGACCTTGGTGTGGCTGGAACCAGGCCCGTAGAACATCCCGAACCGCAGCACCACGCCGTCGGCCCCGGATTCGGTGACCCGGCGCGCCTGGCCCTCCGCCTCGAGCGCCGAGCGCATATACGGCGGCGTGTCGATGAGGCTGTCCTCGAAGATCCACTGCTTTCCGTGATCGGCGTAGATGAACACGATGGACTCTTGGACGTATCGCCGAGCGCCGCTGGCAAGAGCGGCGTCGACGAGATGGCGCGACACTTCTCTCCGGACGCGGTCGTTCTCGGCCATCCCCCGCGGTCGGGCCGCCTTGGTCACCGGCGGGATGTGGGTGGCCAGGTTGCACACCACCTCGTGGCGCTCGACGGCGCGCATGACGGCGTCAGCGTCGAACAGATCGGCGGTGACCGGCGTCGCTCCCGCCGATCGCAACTGCTCAGCCTTGGCGGGCGTCCTGGCCACCCCCGTCACCTCGTGCCCAGCCTGGACCAGAAGCGGCACGGCCTTGGTGCCGAGGACACCGGTTGCTCCGGCCACGAAGACCCGCACGCCTCCGAACGTACCCGGTTTCCCCGGCGAGACATCGAGATGATCTACGGTCGGGCAAGAGGGGGGTGAGGGACCATGAGCCGGGACTTCGACGCCGATGTCGTCGTGCTCGGAGCGGGCATGGCGGGATGCAGCGCGGCTCGGGAGCTGGCTGGCGCCGGCCTCGATGTGACCGTGCTCGAGGCAGGGCATCGCATCGGGGGGCGGGTGTGGACGATACGGGACTTTGCGACGTGTCCCGTCGAGGCGGGTGCCGAGTTCATCCACGGCGTGGGGGCGGCGACGTGGGCTGATGCCCGGGCGGCCCGGCTGCGTACCCGGGCGATCCCCTACCGCTCCTCGTGGCTGCACATGGTGGGCCGTACCCGGTGGATGCCTCTGCACTTGCTCAGTCCCGACGCCTGGCGAAGTCTCGCGATCCTGTGGTCGATCAGGCGTGGCGACGGCGTCGACGTCAGCGCCGCCTCCTTCATCGCCCAGAAGGGCTACCGAGGCCGGGCCAAGGAGCTCGCGACGCTGACGCTCGCTGCCCACCTGCCCGGCGCCGTGGAGGAGATCGGCATCCGAGGCTTGGTGGAGGACGGCGTGGTGGGGCTCGAGCTGGGCCTCAACCATCGGGTGCTCGACGGATACGACCTCCTTCCCCGGCACATCGCCGAGGGCTTGGACGTCCGGTTCGGATGGCGAGTGGCCCGGGTGTCGTGGACACCGGACGCGGTAACCGTCACCTCAGACGACGGACGCAGCCAGTCGGCGCGCGCCGCGGTGACCACGCTCCCCCATGGCGTGCTCGCCGCCGGCGACGTCGAATTCGACCCACCGCTTCCAGCGGCGAAGACCAAGGCCATCGCGGCCATCCGAACCGGGGCAGTGGCCAAAGTGATGCTCGGCTTCGACGAGCCCTTCTGGCCGAAGCGGATGGCGCAAGTGGCGTGCGGCACCGGACCGCTCACCTTGTACTGGGCGACCTCGTTCGGCGACGACGGGCCGCCGGTGCTGGTCGGCTACGCCACCGGCCCCCGAGCCCGTGCATTGTCCGAGGCGGGCGGCAACCTGGCGCCCGAGATGGCGCTCGACGACCTGGAGCGGCTGTTCCCGCGCGCCCGTCCGCGACAGGCTTTGCAGGACGTGCGCTTCGTGGACTGGCGAACCGACCCCAATGCCCGCGGTGGCTACACGTTCCTCCCGCCCGGTGCCGTGGGGGCGAGGGCGGCGTTGGCCGCCCCTGACACGGGCGCGCTGTTCTGGGCCGGATCGGCCACGGCCTGGATCCCGTTAGCCGACACGGTGGAAGCCGCCTTCTCGAGCGGTGTGCGTGCCGGCGGCCAGGCCCGTGCCGCCCTTGACCGGCGCGATGGCCGACCGGCTGGCTGGAGCCGGGTGAAGCTGGGGCCGAGGGAGTGACCGTGCCTCGCCGAACCATCGACAGCATCCTGGCGGAGGTTCGATCCCGACTCGATCGTGTTCGACCAGAAGACCTCGCCGGGGAGCAGGAGCGTGGCGCACTGGTCATCGACATCCGGCCAGCCGCACAGCGACGGCGCGACGGCGGGTTCCCTGGAGCCGTGGTCATCGATCGGAACGTCCTCGAGTGGCGGCTCGACCCGGCAAGTCCTCACCGGATCCCCGAGATGCGCGGCTACGACCAGCGAATCGTCGTGGTCTGCAACGAGGGCTACAGCTCGAGCCTGGCGGCAGGATCTCTGCAGAGCCTCGGCCTGCATCGGGCCACCGATCTGATGGGCGGCTACCAGGAGTGGAAGACGCGGCGCCGTTGACAGGGCTACAGGCGCAAAGCTCTATCCGAGCAGCCTTTTTGCGATCACCACCCGCTGGATCTGGTTGGTGCCCTCGTAGATCTGGGTGATCTTGGCGTCACGCATGTAACGCTCGACGGGAAAGTCCTTTGTGTAACCGTAACCGCCGAGGAGCTGCACGGCGTCGGTGGTCACCGACATGGCCGTGTCAGAGGCCAGGCACTTGGCCATGGCGCCCACCATGGTGAGCTCACCGTTCGGGTCGCCGGCGTCGATGATCGAGCAGGCTCGGTACACGAGGGTCCGGGCCGCCTCGATGCGCATGGCCATGTCGGCCACCATGAAGCGCAGGCCCTGGAACTCGGCGATGGCCTCGCCGAAGGCCTTGCGCTCGCGCATGTAGCCGACGGCGCGGTCGAGCGCGCCCTGGGCGATGCCGACGGCCTGGGCCCCGATGATGGGGCGGCTGCGGTCGAGGGTGTGCATGGCGATGGTGAAGCCCTGGCCCTCCTCGCCGATGCGATTGACGAGCGGCACCCGCACGTCGTCGAGGACGATCTCGCCGGTGGGGCTCCCCCGCAGCCCCATCTTGCTCTCGAGCTTGGCCACCCGCACTCCCCAGTCGGCCTCCACCAGGAAGCAGCTGATCCCACGGTGGCGTGCATCGGGGTCGGTCGTAGCGAACACCGTGTAGGTGTCGGAGACACCGGCATTGGTAATCCAGTACTTCGAGCCCGACAGGACGTAACTGTCCCCGTCGCGCCGCGCCCGGCAGCGCATGGCCGCCACGTCGCTACCGGCATCGGCCTCGGACAGGCAGTAGCTGGCCTGCACCTCGCCCGAGGCGACACGAGGGACGTAACGGCGCTTCAGCTCCTCGGACCCCCAGTTCATGATGGGGACCATCCCGAGCCTGGAAATGATCAAGGTGACGCTGGTCGAGGCGCACACCCGGGCCAGCTCCTCCACCATGATCGCCTGGGTCACGTGGTCGGCACCCGCTCCGCCGTACTCGACCGGCACGCCCAGCGCAGGCAGCTCCATGTCGACGGCCGCCTTGAACCCGTCCCACGGAAAGGTCGCGTCCGCATCGACGCGATCGGCGTAGGGCGCGATGCGCTCCTCGGCCATCTGCCGCACGGCGGCCCGGAATTGCTCCTGATCCTCGCTGAGGGCGTACGTCGAGGCCTGGTGGGTGCGCTCTTGGACCATCAGCTGAGGTTCACGAGCTCCCGCCACTGGCCGAGACGGGCATGGACCTGTTCCGAGGTCATGCGCAGAGTGGGCTCGGCCACGGCGTCGACGATCTGGCGTCGCTGCTCGTAGTGGTGAGAGGCCGCCCGGAACAGCGCGGTGCGCCACTCCAGCAGATCGTCGGGGCCGTCGCCGAGAAAACCGAACAGCATGAGTGCCATCTCGACGTCGGGCGCCACCGGGGCCCGGCCGAAGACGGCAGCTCGGGCGCTCGCCACCTCGGCCGCTCCGCTGAGCGCGTCGTCGGCGGTGATGCCGGGGGAGAGCTGCAGGCGCTCCTCGAACAGGCGGTGGGCGAGCAGAAGGGCATATCCCTGATCGGGGCCGGGCACGCCCATGTCCTTTTGGCGAGGCTGTCCGGGGGAGCGCAGGTCGGCGACTCGATCGGCCTTCCACGGCAGGGGCGTGCGCAGCCGATAGGCGGCGCGAACCTGGTCGGCCTCGACGATGGGGACGTAGCTGGGTTGGGTCATCGCTCCTCGGTGGGGGCCACCCTGCTTTCTGGAAGGCGGGCGGCAGGGTCGCCTAGGGACCTGCTGCGCAGCAGACCGTAGACGATCGAGTCGAAGAGGGCCTGCCAGGACGCCTCGATGACGTTCTCGGACACCCCGATGGTGGTCCACACCACCTCGCCGTCGGTGGTGTCGATGAGGACCCGGGTGACCGCGGCAGTGCCGGTGCCGGTGTCGAGCACGCGCACGCGGTAGTCCACGAGGTGGATCCCGGCCAGCTCGGGGAAGTGCGGCCCGATGGCCGAGCGCAGGGCCGAGTCCAGCGCGTTCACGGGGCCGTTGCCCTCGGCCACGGCCAGGATGCGATCGTCGCCGATGCGCACCTTTACGGTGGCCTCGGTGAGGTGCTGGCGGTCGTGGTCGGCGATGACCCGGAACGACTCGAGCTCGAAGTACTCCGGCTCCCAGCCCGTGGCCCGCCGCAGCAGGAGCTCGAGCGAGCCGTCGGCCACTTCGAAGTGGTAGCCGCGGTGCTCGAGGACCTTCAACGTGTCGAGCACTTCGCCGAGGGCTTCGGAGTCGAGCTCCAAGCCCAGCTCCTCGGCCTTGAACGCCAGGGTGGAGCGACCCGCCATCTCGGACACGACGAAGCGGGTGCCGTTTCCGACCAGGTCGGGGGGGATGTGCTCGTAGGCGTCGCGCCTGCGGGCGATGGCGCTCGTGTGCAGGCCCGCCTTGTGGGCGAAGGCGGCCACCCCCACATAGGGCTGCTGGGGGTTGGGCGCCATGTTCACCAGCTCGGCGATGTGGTGCGAGACGGGGGTGATGCGCTCGAGACGGTCCTCGGGGATGGTGCGCACGCGCAGCTTGAGCGACAAGTTGGGGATGGCCGCCGACAGATCGGCGTTGCCGGTGCGCTCGCCGTAGCCGTTGATGCATCCCTGCACATGGGTGGCCCCGGCTCGCACGGCGGCGATCGAGTTGGCCACGGCGCAGCCCGAGTCGTTGTGGAAGTGCACCCCCACCTGCGTGTCGAAGCCGGCGACCATCTCGGCCACGATGCGCTCCACGTCGTAGGGCAACGTCCCTCCGTTGGTGTCGCACAACACCAGCGTCTCGGCCCCGGCGTCAGCAGCGGCGCGCAGCACGGATAGCGAGAACCCGGGGTCATCGGCGTAGCCGTCGAAGAAGTGCTCGGCGTCGAAGAAGACCTGCAAATCGTGGTTGCGCAGGAAGGCCACCGAGTCGAAGGCCATGGCCAGCGCCTCGTCCTTCGACGTGCGCAGCGCCTCGCTCACGTGCAGCGCCGAGGCCTTGGCCACGATGCACACCGCCTCGGTGTCGGCCTTCACCAGGTGACGGAGGACCTCATCCTCCTCAGCCTTGACCCCGGCTCGGCGGGTGGAGCCGAACGCCACCAGCGTGGCCGTGCCCAGCCGCAGCTCAGCCGGCGCCCGGGAGAAAAACTCGGCGTCCTTGGGATTGGCCCCCGGCCAACCACCCTCGATGAAGGCCACCCCGAGATGGTCGAGCTGCTCGGCCACCCGCAGCTTGTCGTCGACGGTCAGCGACAAGCCTTCCTGCTGCGAGCCGTCTCGCAGGGTGGTGTCGAAGATGTCGACCGCCTCGGGTAGGACGGGGAGGTCGTGGGAGTGGCTCGCCTGCCTGTGGCGGTGGACGCCGGTGCCGGCCCCCTCGGAAGCCGTCCGATGGGCTACCCGCTCAGGAGACATGCTCCAACCAGTCCTTGTACTTGTCGACCTGTCCGCGCACGGCGGCGAAGTACGTCTCTTGGATCTTGGTGGTGACCGGGCCGGGGTGGCCCGTGCCGACCGGTCGGTCGTCCACCTCGCGGATCGGGACCACCTCGGCGGCGGTGCCGGTGAGGAACGCCTCGTCGGCGAGGTACAGGTCGCTGCGGATGAGCGCCTCGTGGCTGACCTCGTAGCCGAGATCGGCGGCGATTGTCTCCACCGACATCTGGGTGATGCCCGCCAGGGCTCCGGACTCCGAGGTGGGAGGGCTCACGATGCGGTTGCCCCGGACCACGAAGACGTTCTCTCCCGTGCACTCCGACACCCGGCCGTCGGGGGCGAGGAGCAGCGCTTCGTCGTAGCCCGCCTTCAAGGCCTCCACCTTGGCCAGCGACGAGTTCAGGTACATCCCGGTGCTCTTGGCGGCGGTGGGCACGGCGTTGGGGTCGTGCCGCTGCCACGACGACACCTTCAGCCGGATGCCGTTGCGGATGCCCTCGTCACCCAGGTAGGTGCCCCAGGACCAGGCGGCGACGGCCACCCGGACTCCGCACGGCAGAGGGTTGAGCCCCATCTCGCCGTCGCCGAGGAACACGATGGGACGGATGTAGCAGCCGTCGTGCAATCCGTTGACGCCCACGACCTCCTTGCTCGCCTCCACCAACTCGGCAGGCGAGAAGGGCACGTCGATCATGAGGATCTTGGCCGAGGCGAAGAGGCGCGTGATGTGGTCGGTGAGGCGGAACACGGCCACTCCCGAAGACGTCTTGTAGGCGCGAATCCCCTCGAACACGCCGGAGCCGTAGTGCAGGGAGTGGGTGAGGACATGCACATTGGCGTCGCCCCAGTCGACGAGCTCGCCGTCGAACCAGATCTTCTCGGTCGGGGTGATGGGCACGTCAGAGCCTTTCTGCGATGGCGTCGCCGACTTGCGCCGTCGACGGGTACATGGTGGCGGGGTCGTGCTCGGCGATGTAGCCCGACACCGCTTTGTCGATTCGCTCGGCGGCGTCGGCCTCGCCCAGGTGCTCGAGCATGAGCGCGGCGGACCGGATCGCCGCCAGCGGGTTGGCCTTGCCCGTGCCGGCGATGTCGTGGGCGGCGCCGTGCACGGGTTCGAACAGCGACGGCCCGGTGCGGGCCGGGTTCAGGTTGGCGGACGCCGCGAACCCGATCCCCCCCGACACGGCGCCCGCCAAGTCGGTGAGGATGTCACCGAAGAGGTTGTCGGTGACGATCACGTCGTAGCGGCCCGGCTGCTCCACCAGGTAGATGCACGCCGCGTCCACGTGGTTGTAGTCCCATTTCACGTCGGGGAACTCTGCGCCCACCTCTCGCACGGTGCGCTGCCAGAGGTCACCGGCGAAGGTGAGCACGTTGGTCTTGTGCACCAGGGTGAGCTGGCGACGCTGGCGCCGGCCCGCCAGCTCGAAGGCGAAGCGCACGCAGCGCTCGACCCCCATCCGGGTGTTCACCGATCCCTGGGTCGCGATCTCCTGCGGAGTGCCCTTGCGCAGGAACCCGCCTTCACCGGCGTAGGCGCCCTCGGTGTTCTCCCGCACCACCACGAAGTCGGCGTCCGGAGCCGGGGCGCCGGGCACCCCGGTGAACGGTCGCAGGTTGACGTAGAGGTCCAACTCGAAGCGCAGGCGCAGCAGCAGGCCGCGCTCGAGCAGCCCCGGCGGCACATCGCTGGAGCCGACGGGCGGGCCCACGGCGCCGAGCAGCACAGCATCGAAGCCGCGCAGCTGCTCCAGCACCAGATCGGGCAGGACCTCGCCGGTGCGCAGGTAGCGAGAGGCCCCCAGATCGAAGGAGGTGGTCTCGAGAGAGACGCCGGTGGCCGAGACGACCTTCAAGGCCTCGCCGAGCACCTCGGGCCCGATCCCGTCACCGCCGATGACGGCCACCCGGTGGCTCTTCGATGGACTCACGCCTCCCCTCCTCCCTTCCTGGCTCCTGCGACCCTTCCGACGGAAATGAAAAACCGCCCACCGAAGTGGACGGTCGACGAGGCGCGCACCGGCTGCGGTGCGCGCCTAGGCAATGACGATTACCTGAGTCAGAGGTCTCGACATCGGACATCCATTCTCGCCTGGGCAAACGTGGCCGTCAACCATGGGCGCGGCGTGGGAGGAAGGGCGGCCGCCGCCCTCGATGCCCCCTCCGGAACGGGCGGGGACAGCCGGTAGCCTTCTGAGCGTGACCGAGGACGCCACGCACCTGACGCGTGCCACGTACGAACGGCTCCAGGCTGAGCTCGAGGACCTCACCACGAGGGGCCGCGTGGAGATCGCCCGGGCCATCGAAGCAGCCCGCGCTCTCGGGGACCTGTCCGAGAACGGCGACTACCACGCCGCCAAGGACACCCAGGGGAAGATGGAGGCCCGTATCCGCCAGCTCCAGGCCACGCTGTCGCGGGCCCAGCTGGTGGAGGAAGGCACCAGCGGCGCGGCGGGGACGGTGTCGGCCGGGTCGGTGGTGGCTATCCGCTACGAGGGTGACGACGACGTCGAGCGCTTCCTCGTGGGCTCCATCGAAGAGCGCCACGACGAGTTGAACGTGGTCTCCCCGGGGTCGCCTCTGGGCCAGGCCCTCCTGGGCAGAAGCTCGGGCGACACCGTGGAATTCGAGGCGCCGGGCGGCAAGTTGAAAGTGGAGATCGTCTCGGTGTCGGGCCAGGGCTCGCCGTGAGCCGCAGCGCTACCCGGCGCCCCACCGGCACCGCTCAACGCACCGGGACCGATCAGCGCAGCGCTACCGTGCCCCGTACCCTCAGCGAGAAGGTGTGGGACCGCCATGTCGTGCGCCGCGCCGACGGCGAGCCCGACCTGCTCTTCGTCGATCTGCACCTCGTGCACGAGGTGACGTCGCCGCAGGCCTTCGACGGCCTGCGCCTGTCCGGGCGCCGGGTTCGTCACCCCGAGCTCACCGTCGCCACCGCCGACCACAACGTGCCGACCACCGGTGTGGACAAGCCGGTCGCCGACCCCATCTCGGCACGCCAGCTCGAGGTCCTCGCCGCCAACTGCGCCGAGTTCGGGATCACCTGTTACCCGATGGGGCATGCCAACCAGGGCATCGTCCACATCATCGGGCCTGAGCTCGGCCTCACCCTCCCCGGCATGACCGTGGTGTGCGGCGACAGCCACACCTCGACTCATGGAGCCTTCGGTGCGGTCGCCTTCGGCATCGGGACATCGGAGGTCGAGCACGTGCTCGCCACGCAGACCCTGCCGCAGACCCGCCCGGCCACCATGGCCATCGAGATCGAGGGCGCGCTGCCGCTCGGATGCACGGCCAAGGACCTCGTCCTCCACATCATCGGCACCATCGGGACCGGTGGCGGGATCGGCCACATCATCGAGTACCGGGGCGAGGCCGTCCGGAACCTGTCGATGGAAGGCCGGATGACCGTCTGCAACATGTCGATCGAGGCGGGTGCCCGCGCCGGGATGGTGGCTCCCGACGACACCACCTTCGCCTACCTGGAGGGCCGGCCCCATGCGCCGGAGGGCCGGGCGTGGGAGATGGCGCTCGACGACTGGGCCCAGCTCGTGACCGACGAGGACGCCTCGTTCGACAAGGTGGTCCATATCGACGTCTCGGCGCTGCGACCTCACGTCACCTGGGGAACCAATCCCGGACAGGTGGTGAGCATCGAGGGAAGGGTTCCCTCTCCCGACGAGATGACCGAGCCGGCTGACCGGGAGTCCGCCGAGCGGGCGCTCAGCTACATGGGCCTGCGAGCCGGGACACCCATGCGCGACATCGCCGTGGACACCGTGTTCATCGGGTCGTGCACGAACTCCCGCATCGAGGACCTCCGCGAGGCTGCGGCGGTGCTCGACGGACGACGGGTGCGAGCCGGGTTGCGGGCGCTGGCCGTCCCGGGGTCGCACCGGGTCAAGGCTCAAGCCGAGGCCGAAGGGATCGACAAGGTGTTCGAGGCGGCCGGTTTCGAGTGGCGCGAGCCCGGGTGCTCGATGTGCCTGGCCATGAACCCCGACAAGCTCGCCCCCGGCGAGCGCTGCGCCTCCACCTCCAACCGGAACTTCGAGGGTCGTCAGGGCCGGGGTGGCCGCACCCATCTCGTGTCGCCGGCCGTCGCCGCCGCCACCGCTGTCGCCGGTCACCTCGCCACCCCGCAGGACTTGGACGCTGCGTCGTGAAAGCGGTGCAGGTGGTGACGGGACGCGCCGTGCCCCTCGAGCGCTCCGACGTCGACACCGACCAGATCATCCCGTCCGACTGGTTGAAGCGGGTCGAGCGCACCGGCTTCGGAGCCGGGCTCTTCGCCGAATGGCGCGACGACCGGAGGTTCGTCTTGAACGACGAGCGATACGCCGGTGCGACCATCCTTGTGGCCGGGCCCAACTTCGGCACGGGCTCGTCACGCGAGCACGCCGTGTGGGCGCTCATGGACTACGGGTTCCAAGCGGTCGTATCACCGCGCTTCGGGGACATCTTCCGCAACAACGCCACCAAACAGGGCCTTGTGCCGGTGGTGGTGGAGCCAAAGCTGGGAGGGGCCCTCCTGCAGGCGATACGTGACGATCCGTCCATCGAGATCACCATCGACGTGGCTCGGGGCACCATCGAGGTCCCCGCCGCCGGTCTGGCGGGGAACTTCCCCATGGACGAGTTCGACCGGGAGCGCCTGGTGAACGGCTGGGACGACATCGGCCTCACGCTTCGCCACGAGCCGGACATCGCGCGTTACGAATCGGAGCGCGCCGTGTGGCTGCCCTCGGCCGCGGGCGCGGTCAGCGCCTCCGGCACGGCTTCCTGAACCCTCAGGGTTACGGTCCGATCTCGACCTGACGCTGCTCGTTGCGGGCCCGGATCCGCACCAGGCGGTTTACAGCGGCGAGATACGCACGTGCCGAGGCCTCGACCACGTCGGTCGAGACCCCCCTGCCCGACACCTTGACTCCGTCGGCCTCGAGCTGCACCACCACGTCGCCCAAGGCGTCCACGCCGCCGGTCACCGATGACACGGTGAAGCCGATCAGCCGCGACTGGACGCCTGTCGACTGACGGATGGCGCTGCAGGCGGCGTCGATCATGCCGTTTCCCTCGGACGACGCTTCGACCTTGTCACCGCCCCGGCTCACGATCACGCGTGCCCGGGGCATGCCGACGGTGCCACCGGACACCTCGAGCGACTCCAGGTGGAAGCCCTCGACCATGTCCTGTCCCAGCTCCTCGGCCACGATGGCCTCGATGTCCGCTTCGGTGATCTCGACCTTGCGGTCGGCCAACTCCTTGAACCTGGTGAACGCCTGGTTGAGGGCGTCGCCCTGGACGTGGAGTCCCATCTTGTCCAGAGAGTCCGAGAAGGCGTGGCGCCCGGAGTGCTTGCCCAGCACGATCTGCCGGCCGACCTGACCGACGGAGGCGGCGTCGATGATCTCGTAGGTAGAGCGGTCCATGAGCACGCCGTGCTGGTGGATGCCGGACTCGTGGGCAAAGGCGTTCCGGCCGACGACCGCTTTGTTGTACTGCACCGGGTACCCGGTGAGCCGGGACACGAGCCGCGACGCCCGAGCCAGCTCCTCGGTGCGCACGGTCGTGGTGACGCCCGGGAACTGGTCGCCCCGGATGCGCAGGGCCATCACCACCTCTTCCAGTGCGGCGTTGCCGGCGCGTTCGCCCAACCCGTTCACGCACACCTCTACCTGCCGCGCGCCGCCCTGCACACCCGCCAGGGTGTTGGCGGTGGCCAGGCCGAGGTCGTTGTGGCAGTGGGTGGACAGCACGTAGTCGCCGGGCACCTGGCGGCGAATGTGCTGGATCAGGGCGCCAAAGTCCCAGGGGATCCCGTAGCCGACCGTGTCGGGGATGTTCAGAGTGGTGGCGCCCGCCTCAACGGCGGCGGCCAGCACCTCGAGCATGAAGTCGAGCGGGGTGCGGGTGGCGTCCTGGGGGCTGAACTCGACGTCATCGGTGTGCTCCCGGGCGCGGGCCACTCCGGCGCGGGTCTCGGCCAGCACCTGGGCCTGGGTCATCTTGAGCATGTGCTCCATGTGCTGCGGACTAGTCGAGATGAACACGTGGATGCGCGCCCGCGCCGCCTCGTGGAGCGCCTCCCAACAGCGGTCGACGTCGGCGATGTTGGTGCGCGACAGCCCGCAGATGGACGGCGCCCCCCCTTCGTTGCCCACGCTGCGGGCGATGGCCTGCACGGCCTCGAAGTCGCCCTGGCTGGCGACGGGGAACCCGGCCTCGATGTAGTCGACCCCCACCCGGGCGAGCTGCTCGGCGATCTCCAGCTTCTCGGCGGCATCGAGCGAGATCCCTGGCGACTGCTCACCATCGCGCAGCGTGGTGTCGAACACCACCAGGTGTCCGGGGTCGCCGGCGCCCGGCCTCGCTCGTTTTCCGTCTCGCTGTTCTTGGCTCTGCGTCGTCACCGTTCGTTCCTCGCTCTCGTGCCGCGCCTCGTCTTTCCAGCGCCTGCCCTGCCTGAGGTCGCCACACGCCCAACAGAAAACCCCCTGGCCCGGAGGCTCAGGGGGCGGTCGGCGAGCGCGATGTGGCGCTCGCCGTCAGGTAAGCAGCAGGTCCTGGGTCGAAAGAAGCTCGCGCATGATCACCCCCTATGCTGGCAAACCTCACCCCATCGGTCAAGGGGAGCCGGTTTCATGATTCGACGACTGCTGCGTTGGCTCCTGCGTCTCGCCGTCCGAGCGGCGGTGATGGCGGCTGTGGTTGCCGCCGTCCGCGCCGTTCTGGGTCGCGCCGCCGGAGAGCCGGGAGTGCCGGGAGTGCCCGGTGGCTCCACGGGAAGCGTGCCCATGAGCCTCGACAGCTGGCCCGCCGTCCCGCAGGCGCCGGCTCGGAACGAGGCGGCGACACCTGCCGCTTCACCCGCGGACGACGGCGGCGACGCTTCGGGCCCGTAGACACAGGCGCCCGAGGTCCTAGCCGGACAGACGACGGCAGTGTGGCGCGCCTAGGCGGACGTGATGCGATGAATGTCGAGGATCCCGTCTGACGCCTGCAGCAGCGTGAAGGTGTCGTCGGGGACGTTGCGGTCGGTCGTCAATACCATGAGCGCGGTGTTGCCCGACCGGGAAGGGCCCACGGCCATCGACGAAATGGACACGTCGGCCTCGCCGAGGGCCGTGCCCACGACGCCGATCATCCCAGGACGGTCGTCGTTGCGCACCACGAGCATGTGGGCCGCGGGAGGGACCTCGACGACGTGGTCGTCGACCATCACGATGCGAGGCTCCGAACGAGGCCCAGAGAGCGTCCCGGCCAACGAGTGCTCGTCGGCGCGCAGCGTGAGCAGGTTCACGTAGTCGCGGGTGGACGACGTGGAGGCCTCGCGCACCTCGAGGCCGCGCTCTTCGGCCAGTTGGGGGGCGTTGACGTAGGAGACCGGCTCTTCGGTGCCGGCGGCAAAGACGCCCTTCAGCACCGCCAGGGTCAGGATCGACGTGTTGGCGCCGGCGAGCCCGCCTTGGTACTCGACTTCGAGGCGATCGGGGATGCCGTCGTTCAAGCAGGCGAAGAAGCGGCCGAGCTGCTCGGCCAGCGGCAGGAACGGCCGCACCGTCTCGGACACCTCGGTGGCGGCCACGTTCACGGCGAAGGGGACGAAATCGCCGGCCAAGGCCAGATTCACCTGTTCGGCGATGGTCACGCCCGCCTTGTCCTGCGCTTCGTGGGTGGACGCGCCGAGATGCGGTGTCACGACCACGTTGGAAAGTGAGAACAGCGGCGAGTCGGTGCACGGCTCGGTGGCGAACACGTCCAGGGCGGCACCGCCCACCTGGCCCGAGCGCAAGGCGTCGGCCAGGGCATCCTCGTCGAGGATGCCGCCGCGCGCCGCGTTCACGATGCGGATGCCGGGCTTGGCCTTGGCCAGCACGTCGGCGTCGATGAGCCCGGCGGTCTCGGTCGTCTTGGGCAGATGGATGGAGATGAAATCAGCCTCGGCCATGAGCTCTTCTAAGTTCATGAGCTCGACGCCCATATGTCTGGCCCGCTCGGGAGCCACGTAGGGGTCGTAGGCCAGGAGCCGCATGCCGAAAGCGAGCGCCCGCTGGGCCACCAGGGCACCGATCCGGCCCAGCCCCACCACACCCAGGGTCTTGCCGTGCAGCTCGACGCCCTCCCACTTCGATCGCTCCCACTTGCCGGCGATCAACGCAGCATGGGCCTGGGGGATGTTGCGTGCCTGGGCCAGCATGAGCGCCAGGGCGTGCTCGGCGGCAGAGAGGATGTTGGACTGGGGCGCGTTCACCACCATGACGCCGCGTCGTGTGGCCGCCTCCACGTCGACGTTGTCGAGCCCGATACCGGCTCGGCCCACCACCACCAGGTCGGTGCCGGCGGCCAGGACGTCGTCGGTCACCTGCGTCGCCGAGCGCACGATGAGGGCGTCGGCACCCACCACGGCGTCGAGAAGCTGCGCGGGGGTGAGCTCGAGCTGCACGTCGACCTCGTGCCCGGACGCCCGGAGCAGCTCGAGGCCGCGCTCGGCCAGCTTCTCGGGTACGAGGACGCGCGCCACGGTCACTCTGCCGTGGCGAACAGCTTGGCCAGGCGGCTCACCCCTTCGACGAGCGCGTCGTCGGCAAGGGCGTACGACAGGCGCAGGTATTCGGGCGCCCCGAAGGCTTCGCCGGGGACGACCGCCACCTTGACCTGCTCGAGGGCGACGTCGACCACGTCGAGCGAGCTGTGCACGGTGCGACCGCCCAGGCGACGTCCGAGCACGCCCCGCACGGACGGGAAGGCGTAGAACGCTCCTTCCGGCTCCACACACGTCACCCCCGGACACTCCCCCAGCATCTGGAACATCGTCTGTCGCCGCCGGTCGAACACGGCACGCATCTCCGCCACCGCGGCGAGGTCACCGGTCAGCGCCGCCAACGCCGCTTCCTGGGCGACGTTGTCGACGTTGCCGCACGCGTGGGACTGGAAGCTGGAGACCGCTTCGGCCAGGTCGAGGGGCGCGATCAGCCAGCCCACCCGCCAACCGGTCATGGCGTACGTCTTGGCCACGCCGTTGATGATCACGCAGCGCTCGGCCAGCTCGGGCACCACGGCGGGCATCGAGGTGAAGGTCCGCCCGCCGTAGACCAGGTGCTCGTAGATCTCGTCGGTCACCACCCAGAGGCCTCGCTCCGCGGCCCAGTGCCCGATGGCGACGACCTCGTCCTCGGTGGCGACCGCGCCGGTGGGGTTGTTGGGCGACACGAAGAGCATGGCCTTGGTGGCGGGCGTACACGCCTTGTCGAGGGCGTCGACGGTCAGGTGGAAGCCGGCCGCCTCGTCGGTTGCAACGGCGACGGGCACACCGCCGGCCAGGGCCACCGCCTCTGGGTAGGTGGTCCAATACGGGGCCGGGATGAGCACCTCGTCGCCGGGGTCGACGAGCGCCTGGAACGCCTCGTACACGGCCTGCTTGGCGCCATTGGTCACGACGACCTGCGAGGGCCCCGCTTGGAGTCCGGAGTCGCGCGCCGTCTTGTCGACGATGGCCTGGCGTAGCGACGCCAAGCCCGCCGTGGCGGTGTAGTGATGGTTGACCGGGCGCCGGCAGGCGGCGGCTGCTGCCTCGACGATGTGGTCGGGGGTGGGAAAGTCCGGCTCCCCCGCCCCAAAGCCGATCACGTCCTCGCCGGCGGCAGCCATGGCCTTGGCCTTGGCATCGACGGCCAGCGTCGCCGACGGGGTGACCGAGGCCACGCGCTCGGACATGCGCCTGGCGTCGGCGGCGCGCGCCGGGTGAGCCGGCGATTCGCGCAGGGGGGCCATGGCTGCCATGCTTGCACACGTGACGAGCGCCCCCGACACCAACGTCCCCGACATCCGCATCCCCGATTCACTCAAGCCGAGCGACGGTCGCTTCGGCAGCGGGCCGTCAAAGGTCCGGCCCGAGCAGGTCACCGCCCTGGCGGCGGTCTCCACCACCTACCTGGGCACCAGCCACCGCCAGACGCCGGTGCGCTCGGTCGTGGCGCGACTTCGAGCCGGGCTCCGCCACCTGTTCAGCCTCCCCGACGGGTACGAGGTTGTGCTCGGCAACGGCGGGACCACCGCCTTCTGGGACGTGGCCACATTCTGTCTCGTCGAGCGCCGCAGCCAACACCTCGCCTTCGGTGAGTTTTCCTCCAAGTTCGCCCAAGCCGTGCGCGCCGCGCCCCATTTGGAGGACCCGCAGGTGATCGAATCGCCCGCCGGCACCCATCCGCAGTCGAAGGTCGCAGAAGGCATCGACCTGTACGCGCTGACGCACAACGAGACGTCGACGGGCGTGATGATGGAGGTGCGCCGGCCAGAAGGTGCGTCGGTGCCCGCCGACGGCGGCGGGCTCGTGGCCGTGGACGCCACGTCGGCGGCCGGGGGACTCCGCGTCGACCCCGACCAATTCGACGCCTACTACTTCGCCCCGCAGAAGTGCTTCGCCTCCGACGGTGGACTGTGGGCGGCGGCACTGTCGCCTGCAGCCGTGGAACGAGTGGAGCGCTTGGCGACGCAGGGTCGCTGGGCACCGGCGTCACTCGACCTGCACATCGCCCTCGAGAACTCCCGGCTCGAGCAGACCTACAACACACCGGCCCTCGCCACTCTGCTGCTCTTCGCCGAGCAGGTGGACTGGATGCTGGCGGGAGGGGGGCTCGAGTGGTCGGCAGGGCGATGCGACCGCTCGGCCGAGATCCTCTACACCTGGGCCGAGCAGTCCGACTTCGCCACCCCGTTCGTGGGCAAGCCGTCCGAGCGGAGCCACGTGGTCGGCACCGTCGACTTCGTCGATGCCGTCGACGCAGCCCAGGTGGCCAAGGTGTTGCGGGCCAACGGCATCGTCGACACTGAGCCCTACCGCAAGCTGGGGCGCAACCAGCTGCGCATCGCCATGTTCCCAGCCATCGAGCCCGATGACGTCGCCGCACTGTGCGCCTGCATCAACCACGTGGTGGGGGCACTGGCTTCCTGACCCCGTTCCCGCCGAGCCGACGCCCGGCTCGAGACCGTCAGGTGGCCGGGCTCACCGAGCTCATGTTGAAGTCGGGCACCCGCAGCGGAGGCATCGACGTCCGGTTCATGTACTCGCCCGACTCCCGGGAGAAGGCCCGCTCGCTGGCACCCGCCTCGGCGATGCGCGACAGCAGCTCGACCGGGCTCTCGTTGAAGCGGAAGTTGTTGACGGCGCCCACCACCTCGCCGTCCTCGACGAGGTAGACGCCGTCTCGGGTGAGGCCGGTGAGCAGCGCCGTCACGGGGTCGACCGTGCGGATGTACCACAGACACGTCACCAGCAGCCCCCGGCGGGTGCTCGCCACCATGTCGTCGAGCGAGGCGGTGGCGCCGGGGATCTCGAGCACCAGGTTGTCGGCGGGCACCGCCGGAACGACCCCGGACCGCGCCGCGCCGGCGCGGTGGTAGAAGAGCCGCTCCAGTCGTCCCCCTTCGATCCACGACGTGCGCACCAAAGGCAGGCCGTTGTCGAAGACCGAGACGTCGCTGCCCGAGGCCGTCGTGACGAGGAACGAGATGGACTCGAGCCCCGGTTCCCGCGGGTCGCTGCGCAGCTCGACGGGGAGCTCGGTGATGGCTTCGCCCAGCCGGGTGCCGCCGCCCGGTGCCGAGAAGACGCTGCGGCCGTCCTCGGCGTCGCGACCCGACAGGTCGCCGTAGAGGAAGACCACGAGGTCGGCGGTGGCATCGGGAGGAAGGAGGGTCTCGTAGCGCCCCGCCGGGAGATCGACGCGCCGCTCGGCCCAGTCGAGGCGGCGCTCCAGGTTCCGGTGCAGGCCGTAAAGGTCGAGGCCTTCGAACGACTCCGTCCCGCGGCCCGCCCACGCCGAGCGGGCCCCGTCGGTGCTCCGGGCGACGAGCTCGAGTGAGCCGGTGGCCTGTTCGTGACGAGCCCGCAATCCGGCGCTGTTGCCCACGTACACCGTGTCGAGTTTGTGGGTGGCGAAGCCCGAGAGCACATGGGCGCGGCTGCGGGCTCGGTCGAAGGCGCCGGCCAGCCCGTCGAGCACACCTCCGAGCACGGACAGGTCGGTGAGCGGCGCCGGCTCCTCGAAGGCAGGTTCGCCTTCACCTTCGACAGCGCCCAAGAGGGGGGCGGCGTCCTCGGCGGGAGGAGAGGCGGCGGCAGCGGCTTCGCTCGCTCGCACCAGCGCCCCCACATCAGGCTCGCCGCTACGGCTCTCCATTCCGACCGACAGCGCGCCCGAGGCGCCCGAGATGCTGATGGCGGTGACCCGCCGGCGCCGCCGGACGCCGTTGGTCGTGGTGGTGTTGTTGGCGAAGCGCACGTCGACCTGGCTGTCCTCTTCGACCACGGCGATGCAGTCGTCGGCCCTCGACGTCTCGAGGATCCGCTCGATGAGCTGAGCGGGCGGAGTGAAACGAGCGGTCACGACCGGGTGTCCACGCCCGCCTCGGCCCGGGCGTTCAAGACGTTCACGGAACGGAACAGGGCGGACGGGCAGCCGTGGCTCACCGGGGCCACCTGGCCGGGCTGTCCCTTGCCACAGTTGAAGGCGCCACCCAGCACGTAGGTCGACCTTCCTCCGACCGCCTCCATCGACCCCCAGAAGTCGGTGGTGCGCGACTGGTACGCCACGTCGCGTAGCTGGCCGGCCAGACGGCCTCGCTCGATGCGGAAGAAGCGCTGGCCGGTGAACTGGAAGTTGTGGCGCTGCATGTCGATGGACCAGCTCTTGTCCCCCACCACCAGCACGCCGCGGTCCACGCCGGAGACGAGCTCCTCGGTGCCCGGTCCGTCCCCGTCGGCGGGTTGCAGCGACACGTTGGCCATGCGCTGGATGGGGATGTGGAACGGCGAGTCGGCGAAGGCGCAGCCGTTGGACCGCCCGAGGCCGTTGGCGGCGGCCATGGAGCGGTCGAGCTGGTAGCCGACGAGCACACCATCGCGCACGATGTCGAAACGCTGGGCGGCCACCCCTTCGTCGTCGTAGCCGACGCTGGCGAGCCCGTGCTCGGCGATGCGATCGCCGGTGACGTGCATGACCGGCGACCCGTACTTCAGGGTGCCCAGCTTGTCGAAGGTGGCGAAGGACGTGCCGGCGTAGGCGGCCTCGTAGCCGAGGGCCCGGTCGAGCTCGGTGGCGTGCCCGATCGACTCGTGGATGGTGAGCCACAGGTTGCTGGGCTCGATCACGAGGTCGTAGGCGCCGGCCTCCACGCTCGGGGCGCGCATCTTCTCAGCCAAGAGCTCGGGGATGGCAGCGAGCTCGGCGTCCCAGTCCCAGCCCGCGCCACCCAGGTACTCCCAGCCCCGGCCCACGGGAGGGGCGACGGTTCGCATCGACTCGAACGTCCCCCGGTCGGTGTCGACGGCGTAAGCCTCGACCACCGGGTGGACCCGGACCCGGCGCTGGGTGATCCTCGCTCCGGACAGGTCGCCGAAGACCTTGTTCTCGACCACACACAGCACGTAGGCGCTCACGTGATCGATGCCGTCAGCGCCGAGAAGGCGCTCGCTCCAGTCCCCGAGCACCGCCACCTTGTCGCCCACCGCAAGCTCGGTGGGATCGATTTCGTAGTGCGAGGACCACCGGACCACCCCCGCCGGCTTCTCCTCGGCTAGCTCGACCGGCCCGGCCAGGGTGGCCGCCGTGGCCTCGGCCAGGGCCACGGCCTGGCCGGCAGCCTGGGCGGCGGCGTCGGTGGTGAGCTCGGCGGTCGCCGCAAAGCCGATCGAGCCCCCCCGCACCACCCGGATCCCGAGCCCGAGCTCGGCGTCGTCGACGGCGGTCTCGAGGGTGCCGTCGCGCAGAGCCACCATTTGCGAGCGGATGTGCTCGACGCGGACCTCGGCGTGCCCGGCGCCCAGCTCGGCGGCGCGGCTGAGCGCGGCGTCGAGGAGCTCGTCAGTGGACAGCTGTTCGAGTGGCCCGGCTGTCGCCCCCCGCCCGGAGGCGGAGCCGTCAGCCACCGGAGACGTCTTGAACCCGCTGCTTGCCGGCCGCAATGAAGGGCATCATGGCCCGAAGCTCGGCGCCCACCGTCTCGATGGGATGGGCGGCGCCGGCTTGACGGAGCTCCACGAACCGCTTGCGTCCCGAGCGGTTCTCGGCGATCCACTCCTCGGCGAAGGCGCCGGAACGGATGTCGGCGAGGATCTGGCTCATGGTGGCCCGCACGTGGTCGTCGACCACCCTCGGCCCCCGGGTCAGGTCGCCGTACTCGGCCGTGTCGGAGATCGAGTAGCGCATACCGGCGATGCCCTGCTCGTACATGAGGTCGACGATGAGCTTCAGCTCGTGCAGGCACTCGAAGTAGGCGGACTCGGGTTGGTACCCCGCTGCGACGAGCGTCTCGAAGCCGGCCTGCACGAGAGAGGTGAGCCCTCCGCACAGCACGACCTGCTCACCGAAGAGGTCAGTCTCCGTCTCCTCCTCGAATGTGGTGTCCAGCACGCCGGCACGCGTCGCCCCGATGGCATGGCCGTAGGAGAGCGCCAGGTCGTGAGCCTTGCCCGACGCATCCTGCGCCACGGCCACGAGCGACGGCACGCCCCCACCCTCGGTGTAGGTGCGGCGCACCAGGTGCCCGGGGCCTTTGGGCGCCACCATGGCCACGTCCACACCGGCGGGAGGGACGATCTGGCCGAAGCGGATGTTGAAGCCGTGGGCGAAGAACAGGGCGTCGCCCTGCCGCAGATGCGGCGCGATCTCGGCGTCGTACACAGCCGCCTGCTCGGTGTCGGGGAGCAACATCATGATGAGGTCCGCCTCGGCAGCGGCATCGGCGACCGGGACGACCCGCAGGCCGGCCTCCTCGGCCTTGGCCTTCGACGACGAGCCGGCTCGCAGACCCACCCGTACGTCCACACCCGACTCGGCCAGGTTGAGCGCATGGGCATGGCCCTGCGACCCGTACCCGATCACAGCCACCTTGCGGCCCAGGATCACCCCGGGGTCGGCGTCGGCTTCGTAGTAGAGCTTTGCCATGGTCATCCTGCCTCGTCGCTCGTCGAGGCCGCGCCGGCCTCGGATCGGTCTTCTCCCGCTCCCCCCGCTCCGCCGGTGATGCTGCGCAGTCGGGCGGCCCGACGTTCCAGCTTAGGCAGCGCCACCCGCCCCGTCCGCTGGAGCTCGATGATCCCGAAAGGACGGATCAAGTTCTCGAAGTCGTCGATCTTGCTGGGCGCACCGGCGAGCATGATCGTCATGGCGTCACGGCCCACGTCGACGATCTTGCCCTCGAACACGCCGACCAGCTGGATGACCTGGCCGCGCTCGACCGGCCCTGCCTGCAGCGTGGCGAGCAGGAGCTCCCTCTCGGTGGCTTCCTCGGGCGCCAGCTCGCTGATCGACACGACGTTCACGAGCTTGTCCAACTGCCGGATGATCTGCTCCAGGGGCGCCGACTCCACGTCCACCACGATGGTGATGCGGCTGAAGCGCTCGTCGTCGGTCGGCGCCACCGCCAGGGAGAAGATGTTGAAGCCGCGCCGGGAGAACAGTCCGGCAACCCGGGCGAGCACGCCGGCTTTGTTCTCGACGCCGACGGTGACGATGTGATGCCGGATTCCCCCCGCTCCTGCGCCGGTGCTGGTGCTCGCCGGGGCCATCACCGTCCCCCTTCACCCTGGCTCGGTCCGACGATGATGTCGTCGTTGGATGCGCCGGCCGGGACCATCGGGTACACCTTTTCGAAGGCGTCGGTGCGGAAGTCGATCACCACCGGACGGTCGTCCACGCTGTTGGCCTTGTCGATGGCGGGCGCCACCTCCTCGGCCGTCTCGACCCGCAGACCCACGCACCCCATGGCCTCGGCCCACTTCACGTAGTCGGGAAGGTCGGGAGACAGGTACACCTCCGAGTAGCGCTCCTCGTAGAAGAGCTCCTGCCACTGGCGGACCATCCCGAGATAGGCGTTGTTCAAGATGGCGACCTTGACCGGGATGCGCTCGGCGGAGGCGGTCACGAGCTCTTGGGCCGTCATCTGGAAGCAACCGTCGCCGTCGATGGCCCACACCATCTTGTCGGGACGGCCCACCTTGGCACCGATGGCAGCAGGGACGGCGAAGCCCATGGTGCCGGCCCCGCCCGAGTTGACCCACGTGTAGGGATAGTCGAAACGCCAGTACTGCGACGCCCACATCTGGTGCTGGCCGACACCGGCCACGACGATGGTGTCGTCGGGCGTGGCGTCGCGCAGGGACTCGACGACGTACTGGGGCTTGAGGGCCCCGCCTTCCTCCTGGTGGTAGGTGAGCGGGTATCGCTCTTGCCACGCCCGGATCTGCGCCATCCACGGAGCGAGGTCGGGACGCTTCGCCGCCATGGCCCCCTTCCTGGCCGAGCCGCCAGGACCGAGCCCGAGTCCGTCGAGGGCAGTCAACATCTCCTCGATCACGAGCCGGCAGTCACCGGCGATGGGAACGTCGGCGCGGCGAACCTTGCCCAGCTCGGCGGGGTCGATGTCCACGTGCACGACCTTGGCATCGGGGGCGAACGTCGACACCTTGCCCGTCACGCGGTCGTCGAAGCGGCTGCCAAGGGCGAGCAGAAGATCGGCGTGCTGCATGGCGGTGACGGCGGTGTAATTGCCGTGCATGCCCGGCATGCCCAGACAAAGCGGATGCGAATCGGGGAAGGCGCCCCGAGCCATGAGCGTGGTCACGACGGGGATACCCGTCCGCTCGGCCAGCTCCCGCAGCACTCCCGCCGCCCGCGCCTTCAAGATCCCACCGCCGGCGTAGATGACCGGGCGCTCGGCACGGAGGATCAACTCGGCGGCGGCGAGCACCGAGGCGGGGTCGCCCGACGTTCTGGGGTAGTAGCCGGGCAGGTCCAGCTCGTCCAACGACGTCGGCCAGTACCACTCCATCTGGGCATTGGACACGTCTTTCGGTACGTCCACGAGCACCGGCCCGGGCCGGCCGGTCGTGGCGACGTAGAACGCCTCGGACACGATGCGGGGGATGTCCTGGGCGTCGGTCACCAGCCAGTTGTGCTTGGTGATGTCCATGGTCACCCCGGTGATCGGGCACTCCTGGAAGGCGTCGGTCCCGATTGCCGTCGTGGGCACCTGGCCGGTCACCACCACCAGCGGGATGGAGTCCATGGCGGCGTCGGCGAGCGGGGTCACGATGTTGGTGGCCCCAGGGCCACTCGTCACCATGGCGACTCCCGGCCGGCCCGTCACATGCGCATAGCCCTCGGCGGCGTGGCCGGCGCCCTGCTCGTGGCGCACCAGGATGTGCCGGATCGAGGAGTCGAGGATGGGGTCGTAGACGGGGAGGATGGCTCCGCCGGGCAGGCCGAACACCACCTCCACGCCCTGCATCTCGAGGCTCTTGATCAAGGCCTGTGCTCCGGTGAGTTGCATGGCTTCCTCGCTGGCTCTCTCTGCGGTGGGCGGTCTGCGGTGGTCGGTCTGCGGTGGTCGGTCGGCTTGTCGGCGCCCCGGGCACGGGACTGGCTGAGCGGCGCCCGGAATTGAAACGACCTCCCGGCTGGGAGGTCGTGGGCGCACGGAACCGCGAAGCGGCAGCGTGCGCTAGGTCAGGACTACGAGAAGGGTGGTCGTCGGGCGCCTCATGAGTCCGTCAAGGATGCCACGGACCCGTGGTCGGGGCAAGCCGTCACCTCACGTGGCGCGGTGGCGGGCCTGCGCCTTCGCCCGGCCCGGCCGGGCTGCGACCTGGTTGGCCCGACTTTCGCAGCGCCCATAGCTTGGGTGCCACAGCCGGCCGCCCACCGGTCCCCCAGTACAGAGGTTGCGAGATCAGCCCATGGACGAGATGACGAGACGGCGGGCGTCCTCCTTCGGGCCCGTGGCAGACACATACGCCCGGGTGCGCCCCGGCTATCCACGTGAGGCCATCGCCTGGCTGCTCCCGGAGCACGCCGGGCGGGTGCTCGACATCGGAGCGGGGACGGGAGCGCTCAGCCAGGGGCTCTTGGCCTGCGGGCTCGAAGTGGTGGCCGTGGAACCCGATCCCGAGATGCGCCGTGTGCTCGAAGCGCGGCTTCCACGGGTTGACGTGCGCGCCGGGCGCGCCGAGGAGCTTCCGCTCGAGACCGGTGAGGTCGACGCCGTCCTCGGCGGCCAGATGTGGCACTGGGTAGAGGCCGAAGAAGCCACCACGGAGGTGGCCCGGGTGCTCCGGCCCGGCGGCACGCTCGGCTTGCTGTGGAACCTCCGAGACGAGCGGATCCCCTGGATGGCGGAGCTCGGAAAGCTCGTCCCGGGCGAGGACAGGAGCGGGTCCGCCGCCCTGGCGGTCCGGCTCCCGGCGGGATCGCCGTTCGACGGCGGAGCCGTCCGCCAGTTTCCGTGGCACCAGGAGCTGGCGCCCACCGACGTGGTCGACCTCATGGCCACCCGAAGCCGGGTCCAGGTGCTGAGCGAGCCCGAACGGCACACGGTGCTGGCGCGAGTTGCGGAGCTCACCCGGACCCATCCTGGACTCGCCGGCCGGCCTGTCGTCGACGTGCCCTACGTCACGAGCTGCTTCCGGGCGGTGCGCGGGCCGACGTAGACGTCAGGGCTCGGTGACCGCTCCCTGGTCCGCGCCGGTGACGAGCCGGGCGTACTTGGCCAGGACGCCGGTGGTGTAGCGGGGCTCGGGCTGCTTCCAGTCCCGGCGACGCCGCGACAGCTCGGCGTCGTCAACCGCTATGTCGATGGTCGCCGTGGGCACGTCGATGACGATGCGATCCCCGTCGGCGACGAACGCGATGGGGCCGCCGTCCACCGCCTCGGGAGCGACGTGGCCCACGCAGTAGCCGTGGGTGCCGCCGGAGAAGCGGCCATCGGTGACCAGGGCGCAGTCGCTGCCTCTCCCGGCACCTTTCATGGCACCGGTGACGGCCAGCATCTCCCGCATGCCGGGCCCGCCCTTGGGACCTTCGTAGCGGATGACGACGACCGTCCCCGGCTCGATCGAGCCGGCCAAAATGGCGTCGAGCGCCGCCTGCTCTCCGTCGAAGACCCGGGCCGTCCCCTCGAAACGCAGCTGGTCGAGGCCGGCCACCTTGACCACGGCGCCCTTCGGAGCCAGCGTCCCGGTGAGCACGGCGATGCCACCTCGATCGTGGATCGGCGAAGCGAGCGGGTGCACCACGGTGCCGTCCGGGGGCGGCGGATCGAGGGCGGCCAGGTTCTCGGCCACCGTGCGTCCCGTCACGGTGAGGCAGTCCCCGTGCAGCAACCCGGCCTCGAGCAGCTCCCGCATGACCACGGGCAGCCCCCCGACGCGGTCGACGTCCACCATGTGGAACCGGCCATGCGGCTTGGTGTCGGCGATGTGGGGGACGCCCGCCCCGACGCGGTTGAAGTCGTCGAGGGCCAGCTCGACTCGGGCCTCGCGGGCGATAGCCATGAGGTGGAGCACGGCGTTGGTCGAACCGCCCAGGGCCATCACCACGGCGATGGCGTTCTCGAACGCCTCCTTGGTCATGATCTGCCTGGGACGGATGCCCCGGCGAAGAAGATCGACGACGGCCCGTCCCGACTCCTCGGCGAACTGGGCGCGCCGAGTGTCGACCGCCGGCGGCGAGGCCGAGCCCGGGAGCGACATGCCCAGCGCCTCGGCCACCGAGGCCATGGTGTTGGCGGTGAACATCCCGGCGCACGAGCCCGCCGTGGGACAGGCGTTGTGCTCGATGAGCGACAACTCGGCGTCGCTCAGCGCACCGGTGGCGTGCGCACCCACGGCTTCGAAGACGCTCACGATGTCGAGCACCTGGTCGCCGGCATGGCCGGGAAGGATGGAGCCCCCGTACAGGAACACCGACGGGAGGTCGAGCCGCGCCGCCGCCATGAGCATGCCGGGCAGGGACTTGTCACAGCCGGCCAGGGTGACCATGGCGTCGAAGCGCTCGGCGTGCATCATGGTCTCGACCGAGTCGGCGATGATCTCGCGCGAGACGAGCGACGCCCGCATGCCTTCGTGCCCCATCGAGATGCCGTCCGACACGGCGATGGTGACGAACTCGATCGGGAACCCCCCTGCCTCCCGCACCCCCGCCTTGGCCTGGCCGGCCAGGCCGGCAAGAGGGAGGTTGCATGGCGTCACCTCGTTCCACGACGAGGCCACGCCCACCTGCGGCTTGTCCCAGTCGTCGTCGGTCATGCCTATGGCGCGCAGCATCGCCCGCGCCGGGGCGCGGGCGGGTCCGTCAGTGACCTCGTAGCTGCGGATCTTCATGCCGTGCGGGCCTGGTGCAGCGTCGGGCCCATCGGGTGGAGCCATGCGGGAAAGACTACGGCCCGTCCTCGGGTGGAGGCACCGGCGGCTCCCCTCGTGGAGGTGGTGGCACCCACTCCCAGTGCCCGGGGCCACCTCGCAGCTCGTACCCCTCATAGGTCTTGAGCTGATGGTGGAAGCGACACAGCCTGGCCAAATTCCACAGTGCCGTCGGGCCTCCCTCGGAGAACGGCACCTGCCAGTGGTCGATCTCGAGGCTGAGCGTCACGTCGCATTCCGGTACGACACAGGTGCGGTCCCTCGCCTCGAGGGCCGTCTCCACGTGCGCCGGCACGGTGCGGCCCAGATGGCACACCGTGGTCACGTCCACACCGTTTCGGACGACGAGCTTGCCCATGGCGTCGCCCACCACGTTCTCGATGACCTTGAGCGGCACCGGGCCGACACCGGGCACCTCGCACAGCTCACCGGGCTCGAGCTGGCCGCGCCGAAGGGCTTCCAAGCTCACGTGAAAGACGACCGTGGGGTTCCGCCGGCGCCCTCCGGTCAGGCCGTGGAAGGTGTCGTAGCGGACATCGCCGGTGACCAAGGCGACCAGGGCATCCGCCTCCAAGGCCGAGGCACCCTCCTCGGGCAACCCCGCCGCCTTCGCCTCGTCCGCCACGAAGTTGGCCCGGGAGCGAACGGCAGAGAGGATCTCGGTCCCGGCATCGGGAGTGAGGCGGGCATGGAGGTGGAATGCACCGTCGGGATCGAGCCAGTGCCGAAGCGAGCGCCCCTTTCGGATGGCGGCGATCCGCTGGGACTCGTCGGAGGCGGCAGCCTTGATCAGCCGAGCTCGGTGCTGCAGGCCCTTCAGGCTCAGATATCCGGCCATCTCGATCAGGTCGGACTCCGCAGTGGGATCGGCGCTGGCGGCGGCGGCGATCTCGCGCACCTGCGGCACGGACAGCGACCCCTGCTTCAGGGCTTCCATGGTGGCGGGCAGCTGGGGCAGGCGCTCGGCCGTCTCCAGCGTGGAGATCGCCTCACCCACCGACGTCTTCGTCTTCTGGGCCAGCCAATCGGCGGCGGAGCGGTGCCCTTCCTGGCGCCACGTCATGCACTGGGCGGCGCGCCGGCCGAAGGCGAGCCTGCCGGCGGCACCGACTCGTTCCACCTTGACGAACTGTTCGAAGATGAGCGCGGCGTCCTGACCGCTCACACACTCAGGATCGACGTCCTGCAAGACGGTTTGGAGGCCGTCGAGATGGTGACGGAGCCGGACCAGCGCGCCCTGCTCGGCGAAGTTGTCTACAACGGACTGCAGTGCCATGGCGAGACGATGACACGAGGGTGTGACAGTGCCGGTGGCGGTCAGCCCCGCAGGCGCTGGAGCTCGGCCACGACGGCCTTGCCGTCCGCCTTGCCCTTCGTCACCTTCATCACCTGGCCGATGAAGAACTGGGCCAGCTTGTCCTCGCCGTCTCGGTACCGCTCCCACTCGCCCGGGTGCGCGCCGACCACGTCGGCAACGGCCCCGGCCAGGGAGTCGGCGCCCAGGGCCTCGAAGCCCCGGCGCCGAGCGATGTCGAGGGGGTCTCCCCCCCGTTCGAGCAGCTCGGCCAGTACCGCCTTGGCCTGGGTGGCCGTCACCCGGCCCCGCTCCTCCATCTGCAGCAACGCCCCGTAGGCGCGCCGGTCGAGCTGACGGGCTCGGTCGGGATCGGCGGAAGCCTCGTTGGCGGTGCGAGCCAGGGCGAGGGTGGGGGCAACCCCGTCCTCGGCTGCTGACGTGACGAGATCGTCCAGCCCGTGCTCGACCACCGTGGCGATCTGATCCTCTTGCGCGGCGGTGGTGGGCGTGCCGGGGGTCACGAGCAGCTGGCGCAGACGGGCCCGGCGCTCGGCCGGCAGGGGCGGGAGGGCCGCGGCCACGTCCGTCTGCCATGCCTGGTCGGGAGAGACCGGGACGAGGTCGGGCTCCGGGAAGTAGCGGTAGTCGAAGGCCTCCTCCTTCGACCGCAGGGCCACGGTGTGACCGGCCTCCTCGTCCCAGTGCCGCGTCTGCTGGACCACCGCCTCCCCGGACTCGAGCACCCCGACCTGGCGGCTCGCCTCGTACTCGATGGCGCGCACCAGCGACCGCAGGGAGTTCAAGTTCTTGATCTCACAACGCGTGCCGAGCTCGGCCGACCCGGTGCGGCGAACAGAGACGTTGGCGTCCACCCGCATCGACCCTTCCTCCATGCGGCCGTCGGAGGCGTCGGTGGCGACGAGGATGGAACGAAGCTCGGCCACATAGGTGCGGGCCTGCGCTGCGGAGCGAAGATCGGGAGCGGAGACGATCTCGACCAAGGGCACTCCCGCCCGGTTGTAGTCCACCAGCGCGTACTCGGCGTCGTGGATTCGCCCTCCCCCGCCGATGTGCGTCGTCTTCCCCGTGTCCTCTTCGAGATGAGCCCGGACGATGCCGACGCGGTATTCGTCGGGCAGCTCGAGGAAGCCACCCACGTTGATCGGCTCGTCGTACTGAGAGATCTGGTAGTCCTTCGGCATGTCGGGATAGAAGTAGTTCTTGCGATGGAAGGTCGACGGCCGGATCTCGCAGTGCAGCGCCAGGCCGATGCGCATGGCCAGCTCGACCGCCTTGGAGTTCAGCACCGGCAACGAGCCGGGCAGTCCGAGGCACACCGGGCACACGTTGGTATTCGGCTCGTCGCCGAATGCGTTGCGGCAGCCGCAGAACAGCTTGGTCTCGGTGCGAAGCTCGCAGTGGACCTCGAGGCCGATGACCGGCTCGTAGCCACTGAGCGTCGCGGACTGGCCCTCCGCGCCGGTCACGACGGCTCCCACGAACCGGCGAGCAGAGCACGATCGGCGAGACGTGGCTGGCCCAGTGTCGGTGCGGCCGCCTCCAGCACGGCCCCCACCCGCACCACCATCGGCTCGCCGAGAGCAGGGGCGAGCACTTGCACGCCGATGGGCAGTCCGGCATCGTCGCTCCCGAACGGCACACTGACGGCGGGGTCGCCGGAGAGGTTGGACGGCACCGAGAACACGTCCGACAGGTACATGGCCCACGGATCTTGGACCCTGTCGCCGATGGCGAAGGCAGTCGTCGGGGTAGTGGCGCCGAGCAAGGCGTCGACCTGCTCGTAGGCGCGCTTGAAGGCGTCGATGATGAGCGTCCGGACCTTCTGCGCCTGGCCGTAGTAGGCGTCGTAGTAGCCGGCCGACAGGGCGTAGGTGCCGAGCATCACCCGTCGCTTCACCTCGGCCCCGAAGCCGGCGGCCCGAGTGGCGGCGTTCATCGACTCGACGTCGGGTGCGTCGACGCGCAGCCCGTAGCGGACGCCGTCGTAGCGGGCCAGGTTCGACGACGCCTCGGCCGGCGCCAACAGGTAGTAGGCGGGCAGGGCGTGGCGGACTTCGGGGATCGAGCACTCCTCGATGACCGCCCCGACGCGCGCCAAGGACTCGGCCGCGGCGGACACAGCGGCGCGCACGGCCGGCTCGGCATCCTCGTACAGCTCGCGCACCACCCCGACGCGACACCCGTCCACCCCGTCGCCGGTCACCGACGCCGTGCGCGGGGGGGGACGGTCCAGCGAGGTGGAGTCCATGGGATCGTGGCCGCCGATCACGTCGAAGAGCAGCGCCGCGTCCGACACGGTGCGGGCGAAGGGCCCGATCTGGTCGAGCGAGCTGGCGAAGGCGACCAGCCCGTACCGGGACACGGTGCCGTAGGTCGGCTTCATCCCGACCACACCGCACAGCGCCGCCGGCTGGCGAATGGACCCGCCCGTGTCGGAACCGAGCCCGAGCGGTGCCAGCCCGGCCGCCACCGCCGCCGCCGAGCCACCCGACGACCCTCCCGGCACGCGCGACGGGTCGTGGGGATTACGAGTGGGCCCGAAGGCGGAGTTCTCGGTGGACGACCCCATGGCGAACTCGTCCAGGTTCGTCTTCCCGATCACGACGGCGCCGGCCGCCGCCAATCGCTCCACGACGGTGGCGTCGTAGGGAGGGTGCCAGTGCTCGAGGATGCGCGACGAACAGGTGGTGCGCACCCCGCGCGTACACATGTTGTCCTTGACGGCGACGGGCACTCCGGCGAGCGGACCCGGGTCGCGGCCCGCCGCCACCACGGTGTCGACTGCAGCGGCGGCTGCCAGCGCCTGATCCTCCAGCACCGTCACGAAGGCGTGCAGCTCGGGGTCGATGCGAGCCAGGGCGTCGAGGTGGCGCTGCACCACCTCCTGGGCAGAACGCTCGCCTGCCCGCACCTGCGCCGCGAGCAGCGACGCCGGCCCCGGAGTCACAGCGGCTCCCCCAAGATGCGCGGGACGCGGAACCGTCCGTCCTCGGCGGCGGGGGCTTCGGCCAGCACCACGTCCCGGTCGAGACAGGGCCACACCTCGTCACGCCGCATGACGTTGCGAAGGGGCAGGGGGTGCGAGGTGGGGCGCACACCTTCGGTGTCGAGGGCGGCCACGGCTGCGGCGTGCTCGAGGACGTCGGCCAGTTGCTCGGCGTAGCGGTCGAGCTCTTCCTCCGACAGCTGGATCCGTGCCAGGCGCGCCACGTAGGCGGCGTCCTCGCGGGTGAGCCGCTCGCCCACGTTCAGGTCCCGGCCGGCTCGGCCGTCGCCCTGCCTGTCTTCCGCAGCGGCGGCACCCCGGCCGCTGCGCCCCCGAACACTTCGGCCAGGAACGACACGGTGTGGCTCTCGATGAGCGGGGCGTCGTAGTCCAAGGTCGCCACGTGGTAGCTGCGCTCCAACCAGATGCGCTCGACCGGACCCGACACGCCGGCGGCAAGGACGTCACCCGAAGAGCTCGGGACGACGTGGTCGTTGCGACTGGAGAAGAGGAGCACGGGGCACGAGATGGAAGCGAGGCCGGCCGACACCTCGTCCACACCTTCGAACAACGACAGCGCCGCCTCGAGCGGCGAACCAGCGTAGGAGAGCTCCACGCTGCCCTCCATGGCGATGTCGGACCCGATGCCCGGCGCCACCTCCGCCCCCGATGCGATGAGCCCCTTGAGGACGTCCCGGTAGCTCTCGGCCGGAGGCTCGACCATGGGGTTCACGAGCACCAGGGCGGCGATCTCGGGTCGGCGCTCGGCCAGCCGGCAGGCCAGGGTGCCTCCCATGGAGAGCGCGGCCACGGCGACCCGACGGCAGCGGGCGGCCAGCCGGTCGTAGGCCTCGTCGGCGGCCCCGGCCCAGTCGACGAAGCGGGTGGGGACCATGTCCTCCACGGCCGTCCCGTGCCCGGGGAGCAGCGGCAACTCGACCGAGTAGCCGGCGTCGGACAGCGTCTCGGCCAGCGGACGCAGGGACTGGGGATTGCCGGTGAATCCGTGCAGGAGGAGGACGCCGTCGTCTCCGCCCGTGCGTGCCATGGGCTCGGCACCAGGAATGACGGGTGCGGTCACGCGCCGCATGCTACCGGCAGGCCGCGAACGCGGCGTTGCCGGTATGGTGAGCGCGACGCGCCAGCCGGACTGCATAGACGGTGACGGCGACCGCAGAAAACGGGACGAGACAGGAGGAGCGACCCACATGGCCACATACCCGTTCCTGAGTGACGAGTGGGTGACCGAGGCTCGCAAGATCCGCGAGGAGTTCGAGGGGAAGGCCGGCACCGTCCCCCACCAGATGCGCATGAACCTGGTCATCACCGACGTCCCCTTCTCGGACTCGTCCATCGATGCCCACATGGACTCGAGCGACGGTCAGCTCAAACTGGAGCTCGGCCACATCGACCCGGTCGACCTGAAGGTCACGCTCGACTACTTGACGGCCAAGTCCATCCTCGTGGAGGGGAATCCCCAGGTGGGCATGCAGGCCTTCATGGCCGGAAAGATCCGGGTGGAAGGGGACATGGCCAAGCTGATGGCGATGCAGGCCACCCCACCCGACCCGAGTGCACAGGAAGTGGCGGCGCGCCTGCGCGCCATCACGGCCTGACCCCGCCGGAGTCGGGCTCGGGCGTCGCCGACACGCCGACCCCCACGTCATCGTCCGCCGACTCCGACTCCGACGCCACTGCCGGCGCCGGCAGTTCGGCCTCGACCGGGGTAGCCATCTCGGCAGCACGCAGCCCGGGCGGGGTGCGCACCGTCGATCGGGTCATGGTCGCTGCTGCCACGCCCACGAGGGCGACCGCTCCGCCCACCAGAAAGGCGTCGTGAAAGGACGCCAGTAGCTGGTCGGGTCCGTGGTGACCGCGTGCCGCTGCCGCTTGCACGGTCTGCATGACCTGGATGCCCGCCACCGCTCCCAGCTGGACGGTGAGCTGCTGGGCGGCGCTGGCCGCCCCCAGGTCCTCGGGCCGGAACTCGTTGGCGGCGGAAGCAGACAGCGGTGGCTGGCCCACGCCCAGGCCGATGCCGGACAGCACCAGAGCTACCTCCACCAGGGCGAGCCCCGAGGAGGGGCTGGTGAGCGCGAACACCCCCATCGAGACGACCACGGCGCTGGTTCCCACGATGGCGGAGGTCCGCTCACCGATGCGCACCGTCACGTACCCGGCCACCGGCGCCACCAACGAGAAGGTGAGCGGGCGGGGAAGGGACAGGAACCCGACCGCCGACTGACGATGGGCGAACCCGAACACGTCTTCGAGGAACAACGGGACGATGAAGAACGCGCCGAGGTAGGCGAAGTTGGCCATCGACTGCGCCGCGATCGGGAAGATGAAGTTGCGCCGGCGCAGGTAATCGAGAGGGAACACCGGATCGGGCGCCCGGCGCTCGGCTGCCACGAAGAAAACGGCGGCGAGTACTGACACCACGAACGCCGCCAGCACCCCCGGGCTGGTCCAGCCCCACTCGGGGCCACGGTTGAGGCCGAGGAGGAAGGCGCCCACGGCCGAGGCCACCGAGACGGCGCCCGCCCAATCGAGCTGGAGCTCGCCCCGGGCCAGCTGCCTGCGCCCGGCCGCCCGGGCCGGCAGCACGGACAGCGCCATGACGGCGGAGAGGACGAGCAGGGGAATCTGCAGCACGAACACCCAGCGCCAGCCGAAGACCTGGATCACGGGTCCTCCGAGCGCCACGCCGAGCACAGGCCCGCCGGCACCCACCAACGACCAGAACCCGAGCGCCTTCACGCGCTCGCCCTTGTCGAACACCGAGAGCACCATGGCCATCGACGAGGCGCCGATGGACGCCCCGACGAGCCCGCCCATGGTGCGGGCGAAGATCAGTACGCCGACGGTGGGAGCCGAGGCGGAGAGCGCGGCCACCAGGGCCTCGAGACACAGCCCGGCCAGGAAGAGGCGGCGATGGCCGAACAGGTCGCTGGCCTTGCCCACGACGGGGGCCATCACGGCGAAGGCGAGCAGCGGACCCGTCACCACCCAGGTCACGGTGGCCACCGAGGTGTGCAGGCCGCGCGCCACCTGGGGGAGCGCCACGACGAACACGGTGAAGAGGAGGTTGGTGGACAGCAGTCCCGACAACGACACCCACAGGACCCACCACGGATAGCGCCGACTGCGCCGGGCTCGTTCCCCGAGCGCCTGCACCGCCTGGCCTAGCTTCCGGCTCGCTCGGCTCCCGCGGCGCCGCCCACCAGGTCGCCCACCGCCTCGGCCAGCTCGGCCACCGTCCAGCGCTCCGGACGTTCGATGGTGGCCGTCATGGTCCAGGGCTGGAACAGCCGCACCGTGCCGCCTTGGACGAAGAACACCTGGCCGTTGAGCGGGCAGTCCTCGGTGGCCAAGTAGGCGACGAGGGGCGACACGTTGGCGGGGTTCCAGATGTCGAAGGTGCCCGGATCGGTGGGCGCCTTCACGATGTCACCCAGGCCCGGCGTCTGCTCGGTCATGCGGGTGCGCGCCGCGGGGGCGATGGCGTTGACGCGCACGCCGTAGCGTTCGAGCTCCTTGGCGGCGATCACGGTGAAGGCGGCGATGCCGGCCTTGGCGGCGCCGTAGTTGGTCTGTCCGGGATTGCCGAGCAACCCGGAGGTCGACGAGGTGTTGACCACCGAGGCGCGCACCTCGTGGCCGCCCTTCACCTGCTCCCTCCAGTACGCCGCCGCGTGCCGGGTGGGGAGGAAGTGCCCCTTCAGGTGCACGTGGATGACGGAGTCCCACTCCTCCTCGGCCATGTTCACGAGCATCTTGTCGCGCAGGATCCCGGCGTTGTTGACGAGCACGTGCAGGTCGCCGAACGCCTCCACGGCAGCCTCGACGAGACGGCGTCCGCCGTCCCAGTCGGCGACGTCGTCGGCATTGGCGAGGGCCTCTCCACCCATGGAGCGGATCTCGTCCACGACCTGCTCGGCGGCGGTCCGGTCGTCACCCGAGCCGTCGACCGCTCCCCCCAAGTCGTTCACGACCACCTTGGCGCCCTCGGCGGCGAAGAGCAGGGCGTGCTCGCGTCCGATCCCACGCCCTGCCCCCGTGATGATGGCCACCCGGCCGTCGAGCGCACCCATGGTTCTCCCCTTTCCAGGGCCTCGGTTCCTGCGGCCTCGGCTTCCATGGCCTCGGCCGGCAACGTTGACAGGGCCGCCCGGGAAGGGTCAAGCGGAGCGCAAGGGCCGGACGACGCGCCGCACGTCGGCGCGGTCACCGGCCACGAGCAGGTACTCGACGTTGTGCAGCCGTCCCACCGTGCCCACCCGCTCGCCCGCCGGGTTGTGAATGCCGATGCGGGCACCCACATATCGCGCCGACGGATAGGTCAGAACCTCGACGTGGCCGCGCACGGTGCACATGTCGACCAGGTCGTCGAGCGTGAGGAACGACTCGTCGTTGTAGGACAGGACGACCAGCCCGGCCCGCACCCCCGCCACCACACCGGCCAGCGCGTCGGGCATGGTGCGCCTGGAGTTGAACACGCTGCGCGTGCCCTGGCGCAGGTCGATGCGTTTGCACGCCACGCCGTAGAACTCGGGCGCGTCCCAGGCGACGATGGTGTCCCACACGTGGTAGTTGGCGTCGTAGCGGTGCTGGTTGTAGGGCGGGTCCAGATAGGCGAGGTCGCACTCACCCACCGTCCCAGCCACGGCACAGGCGTCGGCGTGCACGGCGCGTCCGGGGCCGTCCAAGAGCTCGGGAGCGCGCAACTCGAGGTCCCGGTACGACCTCGGCGCCCACTCCTTGACGTAGGCCATCTGCAGGCCGGTGGTCGAGTCCACACGGTCGGCCGCCTCCACGAGGCTCGTGAGCAACAGCGGTTCGAGCTCGCTGCCGGCATAGTGCCGGGCGATGGCGTCGCGCACGGCGTCGATGCGCGCCGCGTTGTGGGGCTGGAAGAACCGCGACCGCACGCTGAAGGTGTCGGTGACGTACCCGGGCCGTCCTGGCTCGGCGTTCAAATGGGCCAACGCCTCCGACAGGGCGACCTGGTCCACCATCCGGGCGTCGGTGGCCACGTAGCAAGCGGCGAAGGTGGAGGCGAAGCGGGTGCAGTCGACCGCCGTCACCTCGGCGCCGGCCCGCTTGAACGCCTGGGCAACCCGCGTGGTCCCGGTGAACAGATCCAGCGCGGTGCGGGCGCCGGACGCCTGGAACAGCTCCGTGAGCACCGGCACAAGCCGTCGCTTGGACCCGATGTACTTGATCATGGAGCGGCCGCCCGGCGGGGCGGTGACGCCGTCAAGTGGGCGCAGAACCACTCCGTGGCCAGCTCGGCCACGCGACCCAGGGCGCCCGGTTCCTCGAAGAGATGGCTCGCCCCCGCCACGACCTCGAGGTGCGCCTCGGGCAGCTGCTCGAGCGCCCACCGGTTGCGCTCGAGCACGGTCGTGTCCTCGGACCCCACGACGAGAAGGGTGGGAGCGGCGACGGCCCGCAACACCGACTCCGGAGCCAGGTCGGGCCGTCCCCCGCGCGACACGACCGCCCGCACCGCCGACCCCGGTGTGCTGGCCGTCACCAGGGCGGCGGCGGCGCCCGTGCTCGCACCGAAGAGACCCTGCGAAAACGCCGACAGCGAGGGATCTGCTGCCGCCCACTGCGAGGCGGCCGACAGGCGGGCTCCGAGGAGCTCGATGTCGAAGACCTTCGAACGGTCGTCGGCTTCCTTGTCGGTCAAGAGGTCGAAGAGCAGGGTGCCCAGGCCGGCGTCGTTCAGAACCGACGCCACGGCCCGGTTGCGCGGACTGCGCCGGCTGGAACCGCTCCCGTGGGCGAACAGGACGAGACCGCCGGCCTGGGGCGGCACGGTGAGGTCGCCCGAGAGCCGCACGTCACCGCCGGCCGGCACCACCACCGACCGGGACTGCGCTTCGCCTCCGGCGGCGAGCAGACGGCGCACCTCGTCGTCGGAGGTCTGGCGGAAGTCGTCGTACCACTGGCCGATGCCGAAGAAGCGCTCGGAGACCTCCACGCACACCACGTCGTCGGCCACGGCCTCAAGGGCGCGCACGGCAGCCGGCGGCGCCACAGGAACGGCGAGCACGGCCCGGGACGCCCCCCGGGTGCGCACCACGGAGATGGCGGCGCGCGCCGTGGCCCCGGTGGCGAGCCCGTCGTCCACCACCACTGCGCTGCGCCCGCCCAGCTCCACACCGGGCCGGCCGTGGCGGTAGGCGGCCAAGCGACGCTGCAACTCCGCTTCCTCGCGGGTGGCGACCTCGTCCAGCACGGCGTCGGACACCTGCAGCTGGGCGACGAGCTCGTCGTTCAGCACGCGCACGCCGCCCTCCCCCAGCGCGCCCATGGCCAGCTCGGGCTGGCGGGGGTAGCCGAGCTTGCGCACGACGAGCACGTCGAGGGGCGCTGCGAGTGCCTTCGCCACTTGGGCGGCCACCGGCACGCCGCCGCGTGCCATACCCAGCACCACCGGCGACTCGAGGTCGAGGCCCACCACGAGATCCGCCAGGAGCCGTCCCGCTTCGGCCCGGTCCCGGAACCGCATGTCAGCGAGTCTGCAGCCGCCCGAGTCGCCGCATCCACCAGTCGGGATCGCGGGCGTGGGCGTGGAAGTGGTCGGGGATCTGGCGCATCACTTCGTCGGCCGACCACCGCCCGGCGCCGAGCACGTCGTCCGCCGCCGTGGCCAACTGGTCCAGCATGTGCCGTCGGACGTCGTCGGGCGGGTCGACCGCATGCTCTCGCCATACCACCATGGGCACGGCGCACACCTCGCACTCGGCCACCCAGCACACCTCGTCCTCGTGGTACCAGGTGGTGAGGCGCGCCGCCTCGCACAGTTCACACCCGTCGCCCGCCCTCATCGGCGGTCTATTGGCTGTAGAGGTTGACGGTCGTCCCCTGCGGGACGGTGGCGCCCTCGGCCGGGTTGCTCAGGAACACCTTGCCGCCGACCGGTCCCTGATCGGAGCCCGGCGTCAGCCCGGCTGCCTCCAGCATCGTGACGGCCTCGCTCACGGTCTTGCCGTAGATCTGGGGCACCACCACCGGCGGCGGGCCCTGCGAGATCTGCACCACCACTGTGGTGCCCTGGGGAGCCTGACCGGTCGGGCTCCAGCTCACCACCTGACCGGAGGGCACCGTGGTGCTGTAGGTGTTCTGGCACTGCGCCTTCAGGTTCAACGACTGGAGCGTGGTGGTCGCCCCCTGGCATGTCGAGCCGCTGAGCGACGGGATCGTCTCGATGGGCGGCCCCGACGACACCACCACCTGGATTGTGGAACCGAGCGGAGCCCGGCCCTGCGGGGACCAGCTGATCACGGCGCCGGAGACGACCGTGGTCGAGTTCTGCTGGGTGCAGGCCGACTGCAGCTGTGCCGAGGCCAGCACCGACTGGACCTGGCCGCACCCGCCGGTCACCGACGCCAGCGACGGCACCGCCACCGGAGGCGGGCCCGAGGACAGCACCACCCTGATCGTCGACCCTTCCTTGAGCACCGTGCCCGCCAGCGGGCTCTCCTTGATCACGCGCCCGGCGGCCACGGTCACCGACGGCTGGGAGCCGGCCACGGCCAAGGTGAAGTGGTCGCGGCGCAGTGCCTGGCGCGCCGCCGCCTCGGTGTCGCCGGTCACGGCGGGCAGCCGGTGGGAGGGCACGAACAATCCCGAGGCGGTGGCCCCGTAGGCAGCGGCCCCGACGAGGAGCAGGGCGGCGAGGACGACGAGGGCGATCTTGACCGGCGTGCGTCTCAGAAAGCCCGCCACTCGGCGACGCGCCGACTCCTTCTTCGAGCCACGGCGCGCCCCGTCGCCGGCGAGAGCGTCACCGGCCCCGGCGGCGCCGGTACGGGTCAGGGTGCCGGCGGACAGCCCCAGCTCCGTCTCGTCGTCGGGCTTCAGTCGCTCCGGGCGCGAGGGAAGGGGAGGCAGCTTGTGACCGCCCGGCCCGGCCAGCGGCAGCGGGGCGGGCTGAGGCAGGTCCGGGCTCAAGGCCCGCAACCGCGCCGCGAACGACGAGGCGTCGAGGCGCTGCTCGGGGTCACCGGCGGTGGCGGCGTCCAGGGCGGGGGCGAGAGGGCCCAGAGCGTCGTGACCGGGGAGCGGCGCGTCGACGCGTGCCATGAGGGTCGCCAACGTCGTGTCGGCGACGAAGGGCACCACGCCGGTGACCGCTTCGTAGAGGACGAGGGCGAGCGAGTACACGTCGGCCCGGCCATCCACCTGACGGCCCTGCGCCTGTTCGGGCGCGGCGTAGCGTGCCGTTCCCAACGTGGTGCCGACGGGCTCGGTCCAGGCGGACTCGGCCAGCGCCCGGGCCAAGCCGAAGTCGGCGAGGCGCAACCGACTGTCCTCGTCGAAGAGCAGGTTGGCCGGCTTCACGTCACGGTGGACGAAACCCCGGCCATGCGCGTAGGCCAATCCCTCGGCGGCTTGGCTCCCCACCCGCAACGCCTGGGCCACGGACAGCCGCCGTCCCTCGTCGAGTACGTCGCGCAGCGATCCGCCGCCGCACAGCTCCGTCACGAGAAAGGGCCCGAAGTCGTCCTCGCCCCAGTCGTGCACCGCCAGGATGTAGGGGTGGGCGAGCGAGGCGACGGCTTGCGCCTCCGCCTTGAAGCGCCGCAGGAATGCCGAGTCACCCGCCAGCGCCGGGTGGAGCACCTTGATCGCCACCCGCCGGCGCAGCGTGACGTCCCACGCACAGAAGACGTGCGCCGACGCGCCACTTCCGAGAGCGGATTCGATGCGGTAGCGACCAGCGAGGACGCGTCCGATGGAGTCGGTGATCGTCGGCATGGGGCCGTCTCAGGCTATCGACGCTTTCGCACCGGACGGTGGACGTCAGCGAAACACCATCGCAATTCCGGTATGGGAACGGCCTGGACCCCGGGATTCTGCCGGAATTCAGCCTGGCACGGCCTCCAGCGGGCGGCCCTCCTCCAGGTACAGGACCGTGGGCGAGCGGCGGGCAGCGCCCACCCGCCGCCGCACCGCCGGCCGCAGCAGGCGCTCGGCCTCGGCGTCGTCCACGAAGCGAAACTCGGCGATCTCCCCCGCCTGCAGCACGATGCCCGCTACGGCGGCGTCGTCGACGGACCCGCAGTCGAAGAGGATGCGCACACCTCCGGCGTGGTCGGGACGAGGGCGGAGGAAGTCGACGCAGCGTAGACGCCCGCTCGTCACCACGAGCCCGCACTCCTCCGCTACCTCGCGCCGGCACGCCTCCCACGGTGTCTCGCCGCTGTCCTCCATCTGACCGCCGGGGATGGTCCAGCCCGACTTGTACGTGGGCTTGAGCACGAGCAGGCGATCGTCGCCGTCCACGATGAGCGCTCCCACGGAGACCGGCAGCCGGGGTGGGAAGCCGGCGCCGGCGAGCTCGTTCATGATGAACCGCCGGGGACCTCTCCCGTGTCGAGCAGCTCGCCGAACCGGGCGCCGTCGACGACAGGGATGCCGAGCTCCTCTGCTTTGCTCAACTTGGCCGTCCCCGGCTCCGTGCCGACCACGACGGCGAATGTCTTGGCCGACACGCTCCCCGGCGACTTGCCGCCGCGGGCCAGGATCGCCTCCTCTGCTTCTTCGCGGGAGAAGTCGGGCAGCGTTCCGGTCACGACCACCGACTTGCCGTCCAACGTCTGCTCCACGCCTCCGACCCGTCCCCGACCGCCGGCGGCGGCCGCCGTCGACGGCAGCGCAGGCTCCCGCAGTGTCAGCCCCGCCTTGCGCAGCTTGTCGATGACGACGCCGTTGCGTTCCAACGCCAGGAATTCGGCGACGCTGTCGGCGATCACCGTGCCGATCCCTTCGACGGCGGCCAGCGCTTCCGGAGCGCTGTCGACGATGGCATCGAGGGACGGGAGGGCCCGCGCCAGCGCCCGGGCGCCGGTGGGGCCGAGATGACGGATCCCCAAGGCGACGAGCAACCGGGATAAGGGCCGGTCCTTCGACTCCTCGATAGCCCGCAGGAGGTTGTCGGCCGAGATGGCGGCCATGCGTTCGAGGGCGATCAGCCTGTCCCGCCCCAAGAAGTAGACGTCGGCGGGGTCGGTGAGGAGGCCGGCTTCGACGAGTTGGACAACCCGCTTCTCCCCGAGCCCTTCGATGTCCATGGCGCCGCGCGAGGCGAAATGGACGATGCGCTGGACGCGCTGCGCCGGGCACTCGAGGTTGGTACAGAAGGTGTCGCTCTCGCCCGGCAGGCGGACGAGCGGCTGGCCGCAACTCGGGCAGCTGTCCGGGAAGTGCCACGGGCGCGACCTCTTCGGTCGATCGGTGAGCACCGGCCCCACGACCTCGGGGATGACGTCGCCCGCTTTGCGCACCACGACGGTGTCGCCGGGACGGACGTTCTTGAGCGCCACCTGATCCTCGTTGTGCAAGGTTGCCAGTCCCACGGTGGACCCGCCTACGAACACCGGCTCCAGCACGGCGAAGGGCGTGGCCCGTCCGGTCCGCCCGATCGACACCATGATGTCGTTCAACTTGGTGGTGCGCTCCTCGGGCGGGAACTTGAAGGCGATGGCCCAGCGCGGCGCGTGCGAGGTGGCGCCGAGACGGCGCTGCAGCCCGAGGTCGTCGACCTTCACCACCACGCCGTCGATCTCGTAGTCGAGGTCGTGACGATGATCTTGCCAGCGGGTGCAGAAGGCGAACACCTCGTCGATCCCGTGCACGACGGTGATCTCGGGGTTGACCGGAAACCCGCATTGGCGCAGCAATTCGAGCGCTTCGCTCTGGTGCTGGATCTCGGGCCCGCCGTCGAGGGCGCCGATCTGGTACGTCCAGAACTTGAGATCGCGTCCGGCGGTGACCTGTGCGTCCTTCTGACGCAGTGACCCGGCGGCCGAGTTGCGGGGATTGGCGAACGTCCTCTGGCCGGCCTCGATCTGGCGGTTGTTGAGCTCCTCGAACGACGACACCGGCATGTACACCTCGCCGCGTGCCTCCATGAGTGCGGGAACGGGGCCCCGTCGCGACGGCCAGCGCAAACGCTTGGGGACGACATCGATGGTGGCCACGTTGGCGGTGACGTCTTCACCGGTGACGCCGTCGCCGCGCGTCGCCGCCCTGGTGAACCGTCCTTGCTCGTAGGTGAGTGACATGGCCAGGCCGTCGATCTTGAGCTCGCACACGAAGTCGGCGCCGAGCGCCCCGGGATCGATCCTCCCGATCCGCGCCGCCCAGGCCTGGAGCTCGACCTCGTCCATGGCGTTGTCGAGGCTCATCATGGGCACGGCGTGGCGCGCCGGGGCGAACAGCACGGTGGGGGCCCCCGACACCCGCTGGGTGGGCGAGTCGGGGGTGACCAGCTCGGGATGTTGCTCCTCGATCTGGCGCAGCTCACGGACGAGAGCGTCGTAGTCGGCGTCGGGGATCTCCGGCGCGTCGAGCTCGTAGTAGCGCCGGTCGTGGTAGGCGATCTTCGCCCGCAGCTCCTCCACCCGCTGGGCGGCGTCGTCAGCCATGGGGCGAGCGTACCGACGAGGTGCGACGCCGGGCCGCTACCCGCAGGCCGCCGCCACTGCGGAGGTGGCCACCCCCGAGCCGAGCACCACGTCGGTGTCGACGGGGTGGTACAGCGCCACCGTCTGGCCCGGCGCCACCAGCCGCTGTGGCTCGTCGAACCGCACCCCGTCGCCCGTGTAGGTGGAGGGGATCGGCCGGCCGTGGGCACTCGTCTGGGACAGCACCCGCATTCCCACCTCGAGCGGGCCGTCGACCCACGACCACGTGCCGAGCTGAAGCGACCGAGAGCGGGCCGACGCTTCGGCGCCCACCGTCACCCGGCGGGCGTCCACGTCGACAGTCAGCGCGAAGCGTCGGCGGCCGTCGACCCCGAGACCGAGGCCGCGGCGCTGACCGACGGTCACGAGCTCCACGGCCGGCACCGTCCCCACCTGGGCACCGCTGTCGGCGTCGACGAGGGTCCCGGGATGCAGCGCGGTCCGCTCGGCGAGAAAGCCCGCTCTGCCCGTGGCGGAGTGGATGAAGCAGACGTCCTGGCTGTCGGCCTTGTCGGCGGTGCGCAGGCCGAGGCGCTGGGCCAGCGTGCGCACCTCGGTCTTCTGCATCGTCCCCACCGGCAGGATCACCTGCGCCAGCTGGGAGGAGCTGAGCATGGACAGCACGTACGACTGGTCCTTCAAGGGATCAGCTCCCCGAAGCAGCCTGGCCCCACTGGCGACCGGGACGATCCGGGCGTGATGCCCCGTCGCCAGGGTGTCGAAGCCGAGACGCCTGGCGCGATGCAAGAGGGCGGCGAACTTCACGTGCCGGTTGCACTCGATGCACGGATTGGGGGTCTCGCCCCGCTCATGGCCGGCGACGTAGGGGCCGACCACGGCCTCCTCGAACAGCGAGGTCATATTGAACACATGGTGTGGCACTCCGAGTCGACGCGCCACGCTGCGTGCGTCCTCGACGTCGGACACCGAGCAGCACCCCGAGTCGGAGGCGCCGCCCCACAGCTTCAAGGTGGCGCCTGTCACGTCGTGCCCGTCCTCGACCAGAAGCGCGGCAGCCACCGAGGAGTCGACACCACCGGACATGGCGACGAGGACGCGCACGGCCACGAAGCGTACGCGTCGTTGTGCAATGTGCAGACCACTCAGGCCCACTGCGCGCAACGGTGTCCCAACGATCGAACGGGACGAGGAAAACCGAAGAAAACCGAAGGAGCGGAGTCGACGCGACGTTCTACCCATGAAATGATCAACTACGGACCGAAGTTGCGTCACCGCTGAGGCCGAGAAATCCCCCAGAAACCCGAGTTGCCGACCCCTTCTGGCTACGCAGACCGCAGACGGGACCTCCTCCTCGATTGGGAGCGTCGCTGTCGCGCCCAGGCCAGCGCCGAGCACTGCACCGGTGCGGACGCGTTGTTCCTCGTCACAGCGCTGGCCAGCGGGTTGCGGGCCGGATCGGAGACCCCTGAACTGGGGCGGGCGGCCCGGACCTGGGGGGCGCGCTTCTCGACGCCGGTGGAAGCACTCTCCGTCCTCACCATGCTGCGCGATGCGCTCATCGAACTGGACGGCGCCCAGAACGGGCGGGGATCGGTGTCCGCCCCAACCGTCAACCGCCTCTTCGACCAGATGTCGATGGAGGCCGTGGACGCCGCCTCCGCCAACCTCCGGGCGGCGGCCCGCCACGACCCGCTCACCGGTTGCGCCAACCGGCGGGCCCTGGACGAGGATTTGCCCCGGGCGCTGGCCAGCGCCGAACGCTCGAAGCTGGACCTCGCCGTCGCCGTGGTGGACCTCGACGGCCTCAAGCAGATCAACGACGCCGAAGGGCACGCCGCCGGCGACGCCGCGCTGCGCTCCCTGGTGGACGCCCTGCGACGGGCGCTTCGCGAAGCCGACACGCTGTACCGAGCGGGCGGGGACGAGTTCGTCGTGGTGGCCCCCTTCACCGACGCGGCGGGTGCCCGGGCCCTCATGCGACGGGCTGCGCGCATGGGCGCGCCCTACTTCAGCTGGGGCGTCGCCGGGCTGAACCAGGCGCGAGCCCTGGCAGGCGAGGGTCGGACGCGGCGAGACGGCCGCCAGGGCGCGGAGGGCGGCATCGGCGCCGGAGCGCTCGGTGCCCTGGCCCTGCTCGAACTGGCCGACGCCGACCTCTACCGGCGGCGCCGCGCCGCTCGGACGGCGGCGGCCACGGCCAGCCGGCGGCGGCGGATGACCGCCGTGGCATCGGTGGCGGCCACGGTGACGGTGACGGCCGGCATGGCGAGCCTGGCAGCGGCCCTCTCGTCGGGCGGACGAAGCCCGGCCACGCCCACCGCCCAGGCGGCGGGCGCCCCCTCGGGCGCCGGCACCAGCTCGGCCCCGCCCCACTGGGCCGCGTTCGGCTCCGGGGCCAGGCACAACGCCGAGGCCGGCGGGGCCTTCTTGACCGTCCCCGCCCCCACATCGACCCCCGTCCCGCCACCACCTGCTTCCTCCGCCACCACGACCACGGGCGGCGGCCCGGTCGTGCTCACGGCGGCGACGAGTGCTGCCGGAGGGGCGGGCGCCAACAGCCCGTCGGCCACGGCGCTGGTGCAGAGCACGGCGCTGACCGGGCCCGGGGTCGGCCACGGGCAGGGACAAGGACCAGGGCAAAACCAGGGCCAGGCGGCGAAGGACGGCTCCACGTCGGCCGGTGCCGCATCGACGCTGTCGGGGACCTCAGGCCAGGCCAACCGCGGTCCGGCCAGCCCCCCTCCCCGCGGCCACGGACATCGCTGAGCGAGGCTCGGCGACCGAGCCCGGGCTCAGCCGGCGCGCAGCTGCTCCACCGCTTTCGGGACCGCCTCCAGGGCCAGCTCTACGTCGGCAGCGCCGGTGTTCCAACCCAATGAGAAGCGCACCGCCTCTCGGGCCTCGACGGGAGACATGCCCATGGCCCGCAGCACGTGGCTCGGCTCGAGGGCGCCACTGGCACATGCCGAAGCGGCCGATGCGCACACCCCCGCTTCGTCGAGGAGCATGAGCAGCTCCTCCTGGTCGGTCCCCGCAAAGCGGACGTGACAGCTGCCCGGCACCTTGTCGGCGCCGGCTGCGGTCTCGGCGGTTCTCGGCACCGAGCGGCGCAACCCTTCGAGCAGCTGTCCTCGCAGTGACTCCACTCGGGCCAGCTCTTCCGAGCGGCGCGCCACCGTCGTCTCGAGGGCAGCGGCCAGGCCCACGATGCCCGCCACGTTGTGGGTGCCCGGCCGGCGATCGCGCTCCTGGGACCCTCCGTAGAGCACGGGCCGCAATGCGGCACCCGACCGCACCACCAGGGCGCCGACGCCCTTGGGCCCACCGAACTTGTGGGCGCTCAAGGAGACGAGGTCGGCGCCGCACGTGGCGGTAGCCAAGTCGAGCCAGGGCGCGCCCGCCACGGCGTCGGTGTGCACCGAGGCTCCTGGGGCCAAGCTCCGGACCAGCTCGATCGCCTCGGACAACGGCTGCACCGTGCCCACCTCGTTGTTGACGAGCATGATCGAGACGAGTCGCACCTCCGGACCGAGCAGCGTCTTCATGGCGGCGAGATCGACCACCCCGCTCGCCTTCACGGGAATGGGCCGCCCGCCGACGGCGGCACAGGCGTCGAGCACGGCGTGATGCTCGAACGCCGAGCACAGCACCTCTCCACCCGAGGCGCGATACACGCCGAGCACCGCCAGGTTGCAGGCCTCGGTCCCTCCCGACGTGAACACGATCTCCGAGGGGTCACAACCGAGGAACGGCGCCATGCGCTCTCTCGCCGAGTCCACGACGTCGCGGGCGTACCGAGCCACGGCGTGGCTCCCGGACGGGTTGCCGAAGTGCTCGGCCAGGTACGGCAGCATGGCCGACAGGGCCTCGGGCCGCAGCGGCGCCGTGGCTGCGTAGTCGAGATAGGCCGCCGGCTTCACCGGCGCCAGGGTAGGCGCCCTGCGGCGCGTCGCTCTTCACGTTGGGCAACCATGCAGGCGATCGTCAGGGCTTTGCGACCATGACGACGACCGCAGCCACGAACAGTCCGCCCAGCACGGCGCTCGTCAAGGCGATCCGCGCGCACTGCTCCTCGAGTGCGTGGCGAGCGCCCGGGTCGTCCCACCGCTCGGAGACGAGTACCTGGAGGCGCCGTTCACCCGGCCACACGAGCGCCTCGGCGAGCACGGCGGCCACCACCCACATCGCCAGTCCGGCCATCACCCAGGCGTCGCCCAGGTCGAAGGCCCCGGAACTGTCGGCGAGGAGGCCGAATCCGAGGAGGGGCACCAGATACAGCGTCCTCCCCGCCCAGTTCACGCTGGGACGGAAGTAGCGGCGCAGGCCGTCGGCACCCGGCTGGCCCGGACCCCGGCGTGCCCGAGCCGCCTGCACCCCGGTAGCGGCGAGGGTCCCGAACCCGACCACGGCAAAAGCCACGTGCAGGACCAAGAGCACGCTGTACCCGGGCCCCTCGGGGACCGAGTGCAAGGTGGAGGCGGCCTGACCCAGCAAGGTCACGAGGGCAGAGTGTGGCAGCGGTCAGCCCGGAACACCGAGGACCCACCGTCCAGGTCAACAAGGACGAAACGTCCAGGTCAACCGAAAGACCGTATGAACCGAAGTTGTTTCCGCTGGGAGGTAGCGTGGGTCAGGGACCAGCCCGCCTGCCCCCGCCGAGAGGGCACGGTACGGTTACTGATGGGTAACTACTCCAGGACAAGAGCTCAGATCTCGACAAGGCCATGAACCAGCTACGGCTCGACCCCCTCACCGGACGATGGGTCGTCGTCAGCATCGACCGGGCCGAGCGCCCGGCCGCCTTTCTTCAGCGGTCCGCTCCCGTGCAGGCCGACGTGCAGCGGCCCTGTCCCTTCTGTCCGGGTAACGAGGAGTCCACTCCACCGGCGCTCGAGACCTACGGCGCCAGCGGGTCCTGGCTGGTGCGGGTCGTGCCGAACCTCTATCCGGCCTTCGAAGGGGACCAACCCTTCGTGGTCGAACACCGGGGGCCCATCTACACCCAGGCCACGGCCGGCGGCATTCACGAGGTTCTCGTGCTGTCGCCCGATCACGACGGGGCCTGGGACCGGATCAGTGACGAGCAGGCGGGCATCGTCATGGCCGCCATCCGCGACCGCATCGAAGAGCATTCCGCCGTGCCGGGGCTTCGCTATAGCCAGGCCATCGTGAACGCCGGGCGCGAGGCGGGCGCCTCGGTCGAACACCCGCATGGGCAATTGCTGGGCATGTCGTTCGTGCCCCGGGAACTGGCCGAGGAACAGGCCGGGTTCGCCCGCTTCGCCGGACGGTGCCTGCTGTGCACGACGGTCGACGCCGAGGAGGACGCCGGGTACCGCGTGGTGTACGCAGACGAGCGGGTGCTCGTGATCTGTCCGTTCTGGAGCGGCACGCCTTTCGAGATGCTCGTGATCCCCCGGACGCACGGCCCGCACCTGTACCGCGCCTCTCCCGCCGACCTGGTGGCCGTGGGGCGGTCGCTGCGCTCCGTGCTCGGGCAGCTGCGCGACCGCCTCGGCGACGTCGCTTACAACCTCGTGTTCCACTCCGCCCCGTACCGGGCCCAGGAGCCGTACCACTGGCACGTGCACATCTGGCCCAAGCTCACCACCCAAGCCGGGTTCGAACTCGGCACCGGCGTGCTCATCAACATCGTCGCCCCCGAGCAGGCCACCGAGGAACTGCGGGTCGCCGTCCCGGCTCTCTGAGCGCGCCGGCCGCGTCGAGAGCGAAACGCGGCCGAGTCCGTTAGCCCAGGAAGACCCCTGCCACGTCGCGGTACAGATCGACGTCCACCGTCTTGGCTTTGGCGACAGCTTCGGCGATGGGCACCCGGATGATGTCTGTGCCCCGCAGCGCCACCATCTTCCCGAAGTCCCCGTCGTGCACGCACCCCACTGCCTCCACCCCGAAACGGGTGGCGAGGACGCGGTCGAAGGCGGTAGGCGTGCCGCCTCGCTGGATGTGACCCAGCGTCGTCACCCGCGCTTCGAAGCCGGTGCGGGACTCGATCTCGTCGGCGAGCCACCCCCCGATCCCGCCCAGCCGGGCGTGACCGAACTGGTCGGTGGCGACACTGGAGCCGGCGCGCCGTGCCCGCTCGAGATCCTCGCCCTCTTCAGGGAGGGCGCCCTCGGACACGACGACGATCGACGAGAAGCGCCCGCCGGCGTGGCGTCGCTGCAGCCGCTCGCACACCGCGGCGACGTCGAAGGGCACTTCGGGCACGAGGATCTCGGCCGCACCGCCGCCGATGCCGGCGTGGGTGGCGATCCACCCGGCGTGGCGTCCCATGACCTCGCACACGATGACGCGGTGGTGCGACTCGGCCGTGGTGCGCAGCCGGTCGATGGCGTCGGTGGCGGTCTGCACGGCGGTGTCGAAGCCGAAGGTGACGTCGGTGCCCGACAAGTCGTTGTCGATGGTCTTCGGCACCCCCACCACCTGCACGCCGAAGGCGCCCAGCTTGTGGGCGACGCCCAAGGTGTCCTCGCCGCCCACCGCCACCACGGCGTCGACCCCGAGCTCGGCCAGGTTGGCTCGCAGCTTCTCCGGGCCGCCGTCCACGGCGAAGGGATTGGTGCGGGACGTCCCGAGGATGGTGCCGCCGATGGGGAGGATGTCGCGACAGCGCGCCTCGTCGAGCTCGACGGCCTGAGACTCGAGGGCGCCCTTCCAGCCGTCGAGGAAGCCGATGGTGTCGTCGTGGTGCCGCAGCCTGGCGGTGAGCACCACCGCCCGGATCACGGCGTTCAAGCCCGGACAGTCGCCGCCGCCGGTGAGGATCCCGATGCGCATGGGTTGCACCCTAGGCCCGAGAAGCCCGCTCCAGCTCCAGGGCGTTTACGAGCAGGCGCACCGCTTCGCGTCCCGGCGGCACCAGGGCGGCGATGCCGGGCACTCCCAGGTAGCCGGCGAGGAACGACCGGCGGTTGCGCTGCTCCCAGGCGTGGGCCAGCTCGCCCAGTCCTTCGTTCCCGCTCGGGTCCCGCTCGTCGGCCGCCGACGCGGCGACGTCGGTGAGCGACCACATCATGTCGGCCACGTCGGCGAGCGGCGTGCGGTAGGCGACGCCGTCGTCCTCGATGACCGGTGGTGCCGGTCCTTCGGGCGCGGGCGGCGGCCAGCCTCCGGGAACCAAGTCGCCCACGTACCAACCATGCTCGGTACGCCACGTCTTCCCGAGACCGAAGTCCCCATGGGTGCGGATGGCGTCAGCCGTTTCCGGGAGCCGGTCCAGCTCCTCGAGCAACGTGAGCACGTCGGGCCGGTCCGCCTGCTCGGGACGTCGAGCCACAAGGGCGCTGTGCACGGCGTCGGCCCACAACTTCACTCCGGCGCGACGCCGGCCGAAGGCGCGATCGAGGGCGAGGTGCATGCGGGCCGCCATGGTCCCGAGACGGTGGGCCTCGGCACCGAAGTCGCCGCCCGCCATCTCGGGCGGTCCGCCCGAGGCGTACAGGTCGCGCACCGACGTGAGCGCCAGCGCTCGACCCGAGGACGGACCCGACAGGAGCTCCTGTACCACGCCCAGGTCCCACCGGCCCCGTCGCCACCGTGACATCGGGGCGGCCACGTGGTTGAACCCGGCGTCGTCGAGGGCGAACAGCACGTCGACCTCGGGACGGGAGCCGGGCGCCAGGTCGTTGAACACCGTGAAGGAGAAGCGGTCCTCCATGGCCATGGTCACCGAGGCGTCGTCCATGCGCAGCTGGCGGACCATGGCGGCGTCGACCCGGGCGCCGGCCACGTGGGCGAGCAGCAACGCTGCCGTCTCGCTATCGCGCAGAGCGTCGAACACCACGGCGTCGCCGTCGCCGTCGTCGACGGTCCCGAGCACGACGTCCTCGCCGTCGGCCAGGACGCGCACGTGATCGTCGGGGGAACGCAGCCCCAGGGGGAGGTGCACCATCCGAGAGCCGGCCTCGGCCACCACGTCGAGGAGCCCCGGGCGTCCCCGCCGCAGCTGCACGGCGTCGAGAACGGTGACCGGTGGGGTGTCGCCATTCCAGCCGTGGCGGCGGCCGACGTAGCTCGAGACGGCACTGCCCAGACTCGACCGCGTCTCCTCGGCCAAGGACTCGATCCCCGTCGCCGGCCCCGGTCCGCCGGTGCCGCTCACGACGCTGCCCCGCCGCTCGGCGGGTGCTCCGACGCCAACCCGCCACTACCGGAGACATCGCCAGGACCGGCGTCGTCAGCCGGACCGGCGCCGTCAGCGGGACCGGTGTCGCCAGCCGGACCGGCGTCGCCAGCCGGACCGGCACCAGCGGGACCGACACCTGCGGGAGCAACCTCAACGGAACCTGAGTCACCGTGGACGTCTGGCCGCAGCACCAGCTCGAACCAGTAGAAGCCGTACGGACCCAAGGTGACGCTGTAGGTCTGGGTGGCGATCATGGGAAAGCGGACCCGTCCCAGCAGCTCGACCGGGGTCCGACCCGCCCACTGGGTGAGGTCGAGGTCGGCGGGCTGGGCGAAGCGGCTCAGGTTGTGCACGCACAGCACCGGATTCCCTGCGGCGCGCTCCACGCCCGCAGTGCGGCGCAGTCGCGATCGGCCGGGACGCGCATCGGTGGCGACGTCGTCGGAGGGCTGGGGGCTGCGCACGTAGGCGAGCACCGACGGATTGCCGCACGCCACCACGTCGAAGCTGCCCGTGCCGAACACCGGGAACTGCTTGCGGGTCTGGAGCAGGTTCCGCATCCAGTGCAGGAACGAGCTCGGGTTGCGCTGTTCCGCCTCGACGTTGACCGCGCCGAACCCGTAGACGGGGTCCATGAGCGGCGGCAGGTAGAGCTGGGCGAAGTCGGCGCGGCTGAACCCCCCGTTTCGGTCGGGGCTCCACGGCATCGGGGTGCGCACCGAGTCGCGATCCCCCAGGTACACGTTGTCGCCCATGAGCAGCTCGTCGCCGTAGTAGATGAAGGGACTGCCGGGGAGGGAGAAGAGCAGGGCGTTGAGGAGCTCCGCCAGGCGCCGGTCACCCTCGAGCAACGGCGCCAGGCGCCGGCCGATACCCATGTGGCGACGCATGCGGGGGTCTTTCACGTACTCCGCCACCATGTAGTCGCGCTCCTCCTCGGAGACTTTCTCGAGGGTGAGCTCGTCGTGGTTGCGCAGGAAGATGGCCCACTGGCACGACTCGGGGATCTCCGGGGTCTGAGCCAGGATCTCGGTCACCGGGAAGCGCTGCTCTCGGCGCACCGCCATGAACAGGCGCGGCATGAGCGGGAAGTGGAAACACATGTGGCACTCGTCGCCATCGCCGAAATAGTCGACGAGGTCGGCGGGCCACTGGTTGGCCTCGGCCAGGAGCAGCCGATTGGGGTAGATGGCGTCGACCTCCTTGCGCAGCTGCTTCAGGAGGGCGTGCGTCTCGGGGAGGTTCTCGCCGGTGGTGCCGTCGCGCTGGAACAGGTACGGCACGGCGTCGAGGCGGAACCCGTCCAGCCCGATATCGAGCCAGAAGCGCACCACCCGCAGCATGGCGTCCACGACCTCGGGGTTGTCGTAGTTGAGGTCGGGCTGGTGCGAGTAGAAGCGGTGCCAGTAGTACTGCTGGCGCTCGGGGGCGAGGGTCCAGTTGGAGGTCTCCACGTCGACGAACACCACCCGGGCCTCGGGCCAGCGATGGTCGTCGTCGTTCCACACGTAGAAGTCGGCCTTCGGGTTGGTGCGCGACGAGCTCGACTCGACGAACCAGGGGTGCTGGTCGCTCGTGTGGTTCATCACCAGGTCGGCGATGACCCGGATGTCGCGCCGATGGGCGTCGTCCAGGAAAGCGACCAGGTCGTCGAGCGTGCCGAGCTCGGGGTGCACGGTGAAGAAGTCGCTGATGTCGTACCCACCGTCTCGTAGCGGTGACGGGTAGTAGGGCAGGAGCCACAGGCAGTCGACCCCGAGCCATTCGAGGTAGTCGAGCTTGGCCCGCAACCCGGCGAGGTCGCCGATGCCGTCGTCGTTCGAGTCGAAGAACCCCCGGGTGAACACCTCGTAGAACACCGCTCGCCGGTACCACTCGGCTTCGCCTCGGGCCGGGAGGGCCGAGGGACGGATGCCGGGCAGGCGAGGCCCCCCGGCGCGGCGAGTCGGTGGTGCGCCGCGCTGGGTGCGCCTGCCTCGGATCGGGCGGGGCGGTCGGGACACCGCCATGCACGGTAATGGAAGGGACGCCGATCGAGGTGCCCATGATGCTCGTGTGACGCCCCAGAGGGCGCCGGAACGATTCCCGCTACGCGTTGTCCGGCGACCGGCGAGTGATGGCGGAGATCACCTCGTCGGCCGCCGCGTAGGGATCGAGCCGGTGCTCGACCACGTCCTCGACGAGGGCGCCGAGCCCACCCTCGCCCAGTGCGTGCTCCGCGTCCCGAGCCAATCGCGCCGAGAGCACCGCCCGGAATTCGCGGGCCAGGCGGTCGCGACGGCGGCGCTCGAGTGTGCCGTCAGCGGCGAGGTGAGCCTGATGGCGGCGGATCTCGTCCCACAGCACGTCGATGCCCTGGTCCGAGGTGGCGACGGTCTCCACCACCGGCGGCCGCCAGCCGGCGTCGACGCTCAGGTCGAGCATCTGCTCCAGGTCACGCCGAGTCTCGGCCGCGCCCGGGTTGTCGGCCTTGTTGACCACGAACACGTCGGCGACCTCGAGCAGTCCCGCCTTGTTGGCCTGGATGGCGTCGCCCCAGCGCGGGTTGACCACCACCACCGTGGTGTCGGTTGCGGAGGCCACCTCCACCTCGACCTGTCCGACTCCGACCGTCTCGACGAGCACGAGCGGCAGCCCGGCGGCGGCGAGCACCCGCAACGCCTCGGGCACCGCCAGGGCCAGGCCGCCCAGATGCCCGCGCGACGCCATGGAGCGGATGAACACCCCTTCGTCGAGGGCGTGTTCCTGCATACGCACCCGGTCGCCCAGGATGGCGCCCCCCGAGAAGGGCGAAGACGGGTCCACGGCGAGTACGCCGACGTCCCCGCCCTCGGCGCGCACCGCCGCCACCAGGCGGTCGACGAGGGTCGACTTCCCCGATCCCGGCGCTCCCGTGATGCCCACCGTGGCCGCCTCGCGGCCACTTCGGTAGGCCAACGCCGACACCTCGCGACTGGGCGCCCCGCCCCGTTCGACGAGCGACAGCAGACGCGCCAGGGCGCGCCGGTCCCCGCCCGAGGCGGCGGCGTAGAGCTCTGCGGGGCTGGCGATGCGGCGGCTCACGAGCTCATCGACACGTCGGCACCGAGGGCGCGCAGCTTCCCGTCCAGGTCCTCGTAGCCGCGGCTCACGTGATGGGCGTCCGCCACCACCGTCTCGCCCTCGGCCGCCAAGCCGGCGAGCACCAGGGCGGCACCGGCCCGGATGTCCGGAGCTCGTACCGGTGCGCCTTGCAGCCGGTGCACGCCGCGCACCACGGCGTGGTGTCCCTCGGTGCGGATGTCGGCGCCCATGCGGCGCAGCTCGTCCACGTAACGGAACCGGCCCATGAAGAGGTTCTCGCTCACGATGCCCACGCCGTCGGCGACGGAGAGCATCGTCACCAGGAACGGCTTGTAGTCGGTGGCCACGCCCGGATAGGGCAACGTGGCGACGTCCACGCTGTGCAGGCGCTTCGAGCTCGCTGCTCGCAGGCCGTCGGGCGTCGGCGCCACGTCGAGGCCCATGCTCGCCATCTTGCGCAGCAGCATGTCCATGTGCTCGGGCCGGGCGTCCTCGATCACGACCTCCCCGCCGGCCAGCGCGGCGGCGGCCAGGAAGGTGGCGGCCACCACCCGGTCTGGCACGACACGATGGGCCGACGGCGACGGGTGCAGCTCGTCCACGCCTTCGACGACCACGTGCGAGGTGCCGGCCCCGGTGATGCGGGCACCCATCTCGCCGAGGAAGGCGGCGAGGTCGGCCACTTCCGGCTCGCGCGCCGCGTTCTCGATCACGGTGGTGCCCTTGGCCAGGACGGCCGCCATGAGCAGGTTGTCGGTGGCGGTGTGGCTCGGGTACTCGAGCACGAGCCGGCTGCCCACCAGCCGGGCAGGCGAGCCCGGCACCCTCCCCTCCACGTTGCCGTGCACGGTGGCGAACTCGACGCCCATGCAACCGAGCCCGTTCAGGTGGATGTCGATCGGTCGGGACCCGAAGTCGTCGCCCCCGGGCAGCGGGATGGACGCCTCGCCGGCCCGGGCCAGAAGCGGCCCCAGCACCACCACCGACGCCCGCAGGCGCTCGGACAGCTCGTAGGGGGCGGCGGTCGCAAGCGTCCCAGGCGTGTCCAGCACGAGGTCACCCGGGTCGTCCGGGCCGGACGGCGCCCGTCGGCGACAGCGCACCCCGAGGGCCCCGAGGACCTCGCCCATGATCCCCACGTCGGCGATGCGCGGCACGCCGGACAAGACGTGGCGGCCTTCGGCCAGCAGACAGGCCGCCATGAGCTTGAGGGCAGAGTTCTTGGCGCCGCCGGCGCGCACGGTGCCCTCGAGGGGACCGCTGCGACGGATCACGAAGCGCGCGCCAGTGTGCAGCGAGGTGCTCTGCTCGGTCACGGCGCCGACGACGGCAGGTTCGGAGTGTCGGGGCGCAACGTCAGACGACGGGGTTCTCGGCCCAGCGGCCGAACACCGACACCAGGGCGGCGATGATCTCGCCCACGGTGGCATAGGCGCGCACGGCGTCGAGGACCGGGGGCACGAGGTTGGCGGTGGGCTCCGCGGCGCCGGCCGACACCGCAGACAATGCCGCCTCGACTTGCGCCTCCGATCGGGAGTGGTGCACGGCGGCGAGCCGCTTGCGTTGCGCCTCGTCCACCTCCGGCCCGATGTGGAGCGTGGGCGGCGGCGCTTCGTCGTTGCCCTCGGTGAAGGCGTTCACGCCGACCATCACGCGACGGCCGGTGGCCACCTTGCGCTGGAACTGGTAGGCGGAGTCGGCGATCTCGGCTTGGAACCAGTTGTCCTCCACGGCCCGCAGCACGCCCTCGAGCATCGAGCCCTCGCCCCATTCGTCGAGCCGGGAGAAGATGCCCTCGGCCTGCTGCTCCACCTCGTCGGTGAGTGCCTCCACGAACCACGAACCGCCCAGGGGGTCGGCCACGTTGGCCACCCCCGACTCGTGCGCCACGACCTGCTGGGTGCGAAGGGCGATGCGGGCCGCCTTGTCTGTGGGCAGGGCCAGCACTTCGTCCATGGAGTTCGTGTGCAGGCTCTGGGTCCCTCCGAGCACCCCTGCCAGTGCCTCGAGTGCGGTGCGGACGATGTTGACCTCGGGTTGCTGCGCGGTGAGCGACACGCCGGCGGTCTGGGTGTGGAAGCGCAGCTGGACCGATCGAGGCTGGCGTGCCCGGTAGCGGCTCGTCATCCACCGGGCCCAGATGCGCCGGGCGGCGCGGTACTTGGCGATCTCCTCGAAGAAGTCGAGATGGGAGTTGAAGAAGAAGCTGAGCCGGGGGGCGAAGTCGTCCACGTCGAGACCGGCTGCCGTGGCCGCCTCGACGTAGGCGAAGCCGTTGGCCAAGGTGAACGCCAGCTCTTGCACAGCCGTCGATCCCGCTTCGCGGATGTGATAGCCCGACACCGACACCGGGTGGTAGCGGGGCATCTCGGCGGCACAGAAGCGGATGGTGTCGACGACGAGGCGCATCGACGGCCGGGGCGGGAAGATGTACTCCTTCTGCGCCTGGTACTCCTTCAAGATGTCGTTCTGCAAGGTGCCGCCCAGGCGGGCGCGGCGGGTGCCGGCCTTCTCGGCGGCGGCAACGTACATGGCGAGCAGGATGATGGCGGGGGAATTGATGGTCATGGACGTGGTCACTGTCGACAGGTCGATCCCGGCGAACAGGTCCTCCACGTCGGCCAGGGTGTCCACCGCCACCCCGCAGCGACCCACCTCGCCCAGGCTGTGGGGGTCGTCGGAGTCGCGTCCCATGAGCGTGGGCAGGTCGAAGGCGACCGACAACCCGTCACCGCCGGAGCGCAGCAGCTCTTTGAACCGCACGTTGGTGTCCTCGGCGGTGCCGAAGCCGGCGAACATGCGCATGGTCCACAGCTTGGAGCGGTACATCGAGGCGTACGGGCCCCTGGTGTAGGGGGGCCGCCCCGGCCAACCCACCCGCTCGAGCGGCCCGGCCACGTCGTCGGGCCCGTACACGGGCTGGAGCGGGATCCCCGACATCGTCTCGAAATCAGCGTCGCGAAGCGGTGCCTCGTCGAAGGATTCCTGCCACGCGCCGCGGCTCTCGTCGAACGGCTCCACCGGCGTGCCGTCGGGCGAACTCTCGGCGTTGCCGTCCATTCCTCCAGCCTACGGCGCCCTGAGCAGGAGCCGAGGCTGATCGCGGCACCAGCGCGTTAGGGTCGGGCCATGGCGGCGCCGAATCCGCAGGCCCCTGACCGGAACCTCGCCATGGAGTTGGTCCGCGTGACCGAGGCAGCAGCCATGGCGGCCGGCCGCTGGATGGGCCGCGGGGACAAAGAGGGCGCCGACGCTGCCGCCGTGGAGGCCATGCGGGTCGTGCTGTCCACCGTCTCCATGGACGGCGTCGTCATCATCGGCGAGGGCGAGAAGGACCACGCCCCCATGCTCTACAACGGCGAGCGCATCGGAGACGGCTCGCCGCCGCTGGCCGACATCGCCGTCGACCCCATCGACGGCACCACGCTCACCGCCCTGGGCCGGGGTGGTGCCCTTGCGGTGATCGCCGTGTCCGAGCGGGGCACCATGTTCAACCCCGGGCCGTGTGTGTACATGGAGAAGGTGGCGGTGGGGCCCAAGGCCCGGGGCGCCATCGACATCCGGCGCTCGGCCACGGAGAACATCGAGGCCGTGGCCAAGGCGCTCGACAAGTCGGTGCGCGACGTCACCGCAGTCATCCTCGACCGCGACCGCCACCAGGACCTCATCGCCGAGGTGCGTTCGAGCGGGGCGCGCATCCGGCTCATCACCGACGGAGACGTGGCGGGCGCCATCTCGACGGCGTGGCCGGAGTCTGGGGTCGACATCCTTCTCGGCACGGGCGGCACGCCGGAAGGGGTCCTCGCAGCGGCGGCGCTCAAGTCGATGGGCGGCGAGATCCTGGGACGGCTGTGGGCGCGTTCCGACGAGGAGCGGATGGCCGCCGAGGAAGCCGGCTACGACCTCGACTCGGTGCTCACCACCGACGACCTCGTGAAGGGTGACAACTGTTTCTTCGCCGCCACCGGCATCACCGACGGCCAGCTGCTCCAAGGCGTGCGCTACCACGACTTCGGTGCCACCACCCAGTCGCTCGTGATGCGGTCGCGTTCGGGGACGGTGCGCTTCGTGAGCGCCCGTCATCCTCTCGACAAATTGCGGGAGTTCAGCCAGATCGAGTTCGGCTGACGGGCGGCACCGGCCGCGCCTTCGCCACTCCCCGCTCGATTCTCTCGAAATCGCCGGTCACCCATGCCGCTGCCCGACGCACTCCGGCCGATCGTCGAGATCGAGGAGACCGCTCCCGACCGCTTCTCCGGCCGCACCCCCGACTGGCCGGGCGGCCGGGTCTTCGGCGGGTTCGTCGTGGCCCAGGCACTCGTCGCCGCCACGAAAAGCGTGTCTTCCGACGGTGCTGCTGCCGGCGACCTACCGTCCGAGCTCGTCCCTGTCGTTCGACCTCACTCGCTGCACGGCTACTTCCTCAGTCCGGTCCTCCCCGGCGGTGAGGTCACCTTCGACGTGGAGCCGCTGCGCGACAGCCGGTCCTTTGCACTTCGCCAGGTCACCACGATCCAAGACGGCGCGATCAGGGCCCGGTTTCTCACCTCGTTCCACATCGACGAGAAGGGCGAGGCGGAGTACCAGCTGAAGCCTCCGACCCCGCTCGAGGAGCCCGACCGCTACGAGAGGGCAGCCGGCCTCGAATATCTCGACCTCCGCATCGCCGAGCCTGTGGTCGACGACGACGGCACGTTCCTCTCGAGCGGCCGGCACTGGGTGCGGGTGGCGAGCCCGCTGCCCGACGACTGGGCCGTCCACGCCGGCCTGTTGGCCTACTTGTCGGACCAGACCCGCTTGTCCTTCCGCCCCTACAGCGAAGAAGTCTTCGGAACCCACACCGATGCCAGCCTCGACCACGCCGTGTGGTTCCATCGGCCGGCTCGGGCCGACGGGTGGCTTCGCTACGAGCTGCAGGCGCTGTCGATACATGGCAACCGGTCCACCGTGCGAGGGCTCATGTTCGACAAGGAAGGGGCGCTCGTCATGTCGATGGCGCAGGAGCTGCTGGTGCGCCCTGTCCCCGGTGCCGAACCGCAGGTTCCGCCCTGGCGACGACAGCCGGAGTGAGGCCGGAGTACAAAAGGTTTGACGGCAGCGCCGGCCGCCGCAGACGTCAGCGGCGTCAGCGGGCGTTGATGTACTCGACCAGTTCCTTGCGGTCCTTCTCGAGCTCGCCGATGCGGCTCTTCACGACGTCGCCGATGCTCACGATGCCCCGCAAGGCGCCGTCGGTCACGATGGGGACGTGACGCACGCGGTGGTCGGTCATGGTCGCCATGAGGGAGTCGACCTCGTCGTCCGGTGACGCCGTGACCACCACCGCCGTCATGATGGTGCGCACGGGGTGGTCGAGCAGGTCCGCACCGACGTGACCCAGGGCCCGGACCACGTCGCGCTCGGACAGGATGCCGTCGATGTGGGTGCCGTCACCAGACACCACGATCGCCCCGATGCGGTGCTTCTCCAGCTCGGAGACGGCCTCGGCCACCGTGGCGTCGGCGGAGATGGTGACCACCGACGACCCCTTCTCGGAAAGCAGGGACGAGATGTGCACCGCTTACCTCCTCTGCCGTGGCCCTGTCGGACACCGCCGGCCGGGGCCGGCCTGGGGCCAGTCTACGGGGCGAGTTGGCCTCTGACCAGGGGTGACGCCTGGAGCATCGGGGGGCGTGGTCGGGCTATACCCGCAATGGCCTCAGCTGGCGCCTTCTCCGGTGAAGAGCTTCGTCACCTGGGCCAAGTCGAAGTAGTCCCGCCAGGCGCTGATCTTCCCGTCGGTGATCTCGAAAGTCCCCATGACCGGCACCGGCGCCACCACTTGTCCGATCGTGAACGTGTCGACCCGCTCCGTGAGTACCACGTCTCCCCGAGCGACGACGTGTCTCATCTCGAAATCGAGTTTGTCGCACATCCCCAGGAACCCGGCCAGAAAGGCGATGGTTGCATCCACCCCGTCGATCGGGTCCATCGGGATGTTGTGGTAGGTCACATCGTCGGCCAGGAACGGACGCAACGCCTCGGCATCGTGCGCCACGAAGGCGTCACAGAAGTCACGTACCAGCCGCTCGGAGTCTTGGTCGCTGCCCATGGGGCGCACCATAGCCCTCAGACCAACAGCGACACCCGTGACATCGTGACGGCCCGGCCGCCCAGCTCGACCCGGTCACCGACACGGGACATGTACACGGTCGCTCCTCTGGGAGACGCCTGCTCCCCGACCAGGCGCTCCCGGCCCAGGCGCTCGCTCCACCACACCGCCAGCGCACAGTGGGCGGAACCGGTGGCCGGATCCTCGGGGATCCCCAGGTTGGGCGCGAAGAATCGGCTCACGCAGTCGACGTCGGGACGGTCACCGGGCGCCGTCACGATCACCCCGCGCGTGCCGAGACCGGCCAGGACGGCCAAGTCGGGCACGAACCTGCGCACGGCCTCGGCGCCGGCCAATTCCACGAGCACATCCTCACGGGTGCGGGCGAAGGCCTGCACGTGGGCGATGCCGAGCGCCGAGGGCACCTCGCACGGCGTGGGCGGGTCGGCAGGGAAATCCATGCGCACCATGCCGTCGTCGTCCACTCGGCACGCCAGCGTGCCGCTGCGGGTGTGGAAGCTGGGTGCGCCCCCGAGCACGTGGGCGGTCGCCAGGGTGGCGTGGCCACACAGGGCGGCCTCGGCGACGGGCGTGAACCAGCGCAGGTCGAAGTCGCCGTCGGCTCTCGGAACGCAGTAGGCGGTCTCGGCCAGCGCCATCTCGGCGGCCACCTGCTGCATGCGCTGCTCATCCGGGAAGAAATCGAGCACGGCCACGGCCGCCGGGTTGCCGGTGAACGGGGCGTCGGCGAAGGCGTCGACGACGGTCAGCTCGAGGGTCTCCGCCGACTCGTGAGACACGAGCGAGTCTGACACGATTGCCGTCCATGTCGGACAGCAAGGCCGTCCCGACCGCGCCCAGTGGCGCCGAACGGTATCCGCTTCGCAACTCGAGCGATCGGGAGGGAACACGCCTGAAATTGCTCGAGCAGCTGAGCGACCCCACCACCATCGCCGGGTTCGAAGCACTCGGCGTCGGACCTGGCTGGCACTGCGCCGAGCTGGGCGCCGGCGGGGGGTCGATGGTGCGGTGGCTGTCGGAACACGTCGGCAGCGACGGCACCGTCACAGCAGTCGACCGCGACACCAGTCAGGTCCGTGCCATCGAGGCCGGCCACGCCAACGTGCGGGTCATCGAAGGTGACCTGTGCACCTTGAAGCTGCCACCGGACTGCTTCGACCTCGTGCACTCCCGGTCGGTGCTCATGCACCTGGAATGTCCCGACCGGGTGGTGGCCGAGGCGCTGTGGGCGCTGCGCCCGGGAGGGTGGGTGTTCTTCGAGGAGACCGACGGTGCGCCCGTCCAAGAGCTCGCCGACCCACCTCGGCCCTTCGCGCAGGTCATGGTCCCCATCGCCTCCCGGTGGCGGTTCGCCCGGGGCCTGGCCGGACTGCTCGAGTCCCTCGGCATGGTGGACGTGCGCGACGATGTCAGTGAGAACCCGCTCGTGGGCGGCACGCCGTATGCGGCGTTCTGGCGCTACACGTTGGGATCGGTGGCCGAGATGGTCCGCACCGGCGCCGTGGCCGAGCCGGCCTTCGAGGTGGCGCTCAAGCAGATGACGGCGCTCCTCGACGACCCGTCGTTCTGCGTCCCCTTCACCGCCCGCCATCGGGTGCGGGCCCGGCGCCCGGGCTGACCTCAGCTTCCCGGCGAGACCACCTCGATACGCACTTCGGCCCGGCGGCGGGCGTCTTCGAGCTCGCGGCGCCGCAGGTCTGCGCCCGCCTCACCCTCACCACCTGCGGCCCCCAGCTCGTCCAGCGCCTGGCCGGCTTCGTCGAGGGCACGCCGGGCGCGGTCCAGGTCGATCTCGCCTGCCATCTCGGCGATCGGCGCCAGCACCACCACGTGATCGGGGCGCACCTGGACGAACCCGCCGTGCACGGCGGCACGCTCCTCGGTGCCGTCCTCGTGCTGGAACCGCACCGGCCCCGGCACCAGCGCCCCGATGAGATCGGTGTGCCCGGGCAGGAAGGCCGCTTCGCCCTCCACCGTGCGCACCATCACCGCCTGGACCTCGGTATCGAGGACGGTGCGCTCCGGGGTGACCAGGCTGGCCGGAAAGGATGCCACCGTCGGGTTACTCGGCGCCCTGGAGGGTCTTGGCCTTGGCCAGCACGGACTCGGCGCCACCCACGTTCAGGAAGGCCTGTTCGGGCACGTCGTCGAGGTCGCCTTTCAAGAGCGCCTCGAAGGATTCGACGGTCTCGGTCACGGGCACGTTGACACCCTTCAACCCGGTGAACGCCTCGCCCACGTTGAAGGGCTGGGAGAGGAAGCGCTGGATCTTGCGGGCCCGGTTCACGGTCAGGCGGTCCTCTTCGGACAGCTCGTCGAGCCCGAGGATGGCGATGATGTCCTGGAGCTCCCGGTATCGCTGGAGCACGCTCTGCACACCTCGGGCCACGTCGTAGTGGCGATCGCCCACCACCTCGGGGGTGAGGATGTTGGACGACGAGGCCAGCGGGTCCACGGCCGGGTAGATGCCGAGGGAGGCGATCTGGCGGGACAGCTCCGTGGTGGCGTCCAGGTGGGTGAAGGTGGTGAACGGCGCCGGGTCGGTGTAGTCGTCGGCCGGCACGTACACGGCCTGCAGCGAGGTGATGGAACGTCCCCGGGTGGAGGTGATGCGCTCCTGCAGCTCACCCATCTCGTCGGCGAGCGTGGGCTGATATCCCACCGCCGAGGGCATGCGCCCGAGCAGGGTCGACACCTCGGAACCGGCCTGGACGAAGCGGAAGATGTTGTCCACGAAGAGCAGCACGTCCTGGTTCTGCACGTCGCGGAAGTACTCGGCCATTGTGAGGGCGGCCAGGCCCACCCGCAGGCGCACGCCGGGAGGCTCGTCCATCTGCCCGTAGACGAGGGCCGCCTTCTCGATGACGCCGGACTCCTTCATCTCGAGCCACAGGTCGTTGCCCTCGCGGGTGCGCTCCCCCACCCCGGCGAACACCGACACGCCGCCGTGCTGGGTGGCCACCCGGTTGATCATCTCCATGATGATGACGGTCTTGCCCACGCCGGCTCCACCGAAGAGGCCGATCTTCCCGCCCTGGACGTAGGGCTCGAGAAGGTCGATGACCTTGATGCCGGTCTCGAACATCAGCGCCCGCGGCTCGAGCTCGTCGAAGGGCGGCGCGTCGCGGTGGATCTCCCACCGGTCCTCGACGGCACCGATGTCGGCCGTGTCGAGCGACTCGCCCAGCACGTTGAAGACGTGCCCCAATACGACGTTGCCCACGGGGACCGACAGCCCACGTCCGAGGTTGCGCACGGCCGTGCCCCGGTGCAGCCCGTCGGTGGGGCGGAGGCACACGCAGCGCACCCGGCCCTCACCGATCTGCTGGGCCACCTCGGCGGTGACGGTGAGCGTCCGGCCCTCGAGCTCGAGGTCCATCTCCACCGCCATGTTGATCTCGGGCAGGGAGTGCGGGGGGAACTCGACGTCGACCACAGGGCCGGCGATGGCGACGACGCGGCCCTGGGCCAGCTCCCCGGTGCCGGTTCCGGGAGGGGCGGCGGTGGCGGTGGTGGTCATGCGGTGCTCCGTTTCATTCGGCGTGACTTCATTCGGCGTGCTCGGCTTGGCGCAGCGCTTCGGCGCCGCCCACGATCTCCATGATCTCGGTGGTGATGGCGTCCTGGCGGGCCCGGTTCATGACGCGCGTCAGCGTCTTCACGAGCTCCTCGGCGTTGTCGGTAGCGGCCGCCATGGCCCGCTGTCGGGCAGTGTGCTCGCTGGCCGCCGCCTCGAGCAGGGCCCCGAACACGGCCGCCTCCACGTAGCGAGGCACGAGCTCGCCGAGCAGGTCGGCGGACTCGGGCTCGAACTCGGTGTACCCCGCCAGCGCTCCGCCCGGCCCGTGGGGCAGCTCGTCGATGGACCCCCGCTCGGAACTGTCCTCGGGCCCGGCATCGGCGGTCGGCTCGGGCATGGGCAGGAGCTGGCGGGTCTCCACCACCTGGGTCCCCGCCGAGAGGAACCGGGTCGAGACCACGAGCACCTGGTCGACTTCCTCGTCCACGAAGGGTGCGGTCACCGCCGCTGCCACCTCTCGGGCATCCGAGAAGGTGGGGCGGTCGGAGAACCCGGTGAAGGCGAGCGTCACCTCGAAGCCCCGGAAGCGCAGGAAGGACTGGCCCTTCTTGCCCACCGTGACGATCCGGTGCTCGACGTCGCTCTGGCGGCCGGTGCGCACCAGGCGCTCCACGGCGCGCAGCACGTTGGCGTTGTAGCCGCCGGCCAGTCCCCGGTCGGCCACGAGCCCGAGCACGAGCACCCGGCGGGGATCGTCGGGGACACCGACTATGCGCCCGGCGTGCTGGCCGGCGTCGGCCACCGCCTCGGCCAGCACTTCGACGATGCCTCTCAGGTAGGGGGCGGCGCCGGCGATGCGCTGCTGGGAGCGCACGATCTGTGAGGCGGCGATGAGCTCCATGGCGCGCGTGATCTTCTGCGTCGCCTGGACGCTTCGGATCCGCCGCCGCAGGACGCGTTCTTGGCCGCTCGCCATGGGCTGCTCAGTCCGTTCCGGTGTCGAAGCCGCTCTTGAAGGCTTCGAAGGCCTTGGCCAGGGCCGCCTCCTCGGGCAGCTGCCCGGAAGATCGAATCTGCTCGAGGAGCTCGGGGTGGTTCGCACGCATGAACTCGAGCATCTCGGCCTCGAACCGTCGCACTTCGGAGACCGGCACGTCGTCCACGAACCCGTTGGACCCGGCGTAGATCACGAGCACCTGCTCCTCGACGGGCAGGGGGGCGTGCTGGCCCTGTTTGAGCAGCTCGGCCAGCCGGTAGCCGCGGTCCAGCTGGGCCTGGGACACCTTGTCGAGCTCGGAGCCGAAGGTGGCGAACGCCTCCAGCTCGCGGAACTGGGCCAGGTCGATCTTGAGCGTGCCCGCCACCTGGCGCATGGCCTTCACCTGGGCGGCGCCGCCCACCCGGGACACCGAGATGCCCACGTTCATGGCCGGTCGCACGCCGGCGTAGAACAGCTCGGACTCCAGGTAGATCTGCCCGTCGGTGATCGAGATCACGTTGGTCGGGATGTAGGCCGACACGTCGCCACCCTTGGTCTCGATGACGGGCAGGGCGGTGAGCGATCCGCCGCCGCGCTCGTCGCTCAGCTTGGCGGCGCGCTCGAGCAGACGGCTGTGCAGATAAAAGACGTCGCCGGGGTAGGCCTCGCGGCCGGGGGGCCGGCGCAGCAGCAGCGACAGCTGCCGGTACGCCTCGGCCTGCTTGGACAGGTCGTCGTAGACGATGAGGGCGTGCTCGCCTTTCTCCATCCAGTGCTGGCCCATGGCGCAGCCGGCATAGGGAGCCAGGTACTTGAAGGGGGCGGACTCAGACGCCGGTGCCGCCACCACCACGGTGTAGTCGAGCGCCCCCGCTTCGGAGAGGGTGGCCACCGTCTGGGCGATGGACGAGCCCTTCTGCCCGATGGCCACGTAGATGCACTTCACCCCCTGACCCTTCTGGTTGAGGATCGTGTCGATGGCGACCGTGGTCTTGCCCGTCTTGCGGTCGCCGATGATGAGCTCCCGCTGGCCCCGGCCGATGGGGGTCATGGAGTCGATGGCCTTGATGCCGGTCTGGAGCGGCTCCTTCACCGGCTGGCGGGCCACGATGCCGGGAGCTTGTACCTCGAGCCGCCGGGTGGTCTCGCTGGAGATGGAGCCCTTGCCGTCGAGCGGTTCGCCGAGGGGGTTCACGACCCGGCCCAACAGGCCGTCGCCCACCGGCACCGAGAGGATGCGCCCCGTCGAACGGACGAGCTGCTCCTCCTCCAAGTGAGTGTCGCCACCGAGGACGACGGCGCCGATGGTGTCCTCGTCCAGGTTGAGCGCCAGCCCCAGGGTGCCGCCTTCGAACTCGAGCAGCTCGTTCACCGCCGCGCCGGGAAGTCCCGAGACTCGGGCGATGCCGTCGCCGACCTCGGTGATGCGCCCCACTTGTTCGGTGGTGACCTCGGGGGTGTACTCGGCGACGTGTCGGGCCAGGGCGGCCGAGATCTCGCCGGCGTCGATGGTCAGCTCTGCCATGAACCCTCAACTCTCTTCATGTCATTCGTCACTGCGGCTGTCACGTCCGTATCTCTCGCTTCGTCCCCTCGGTGCCGAGGAGATGCTCTTCCAGCTGCCGAAGCCGGTGCTCGGCACTGGCGTCGATGACCAGGTCCCCGACCTGCACGACGGCCCCACCGAGCAGCGACCGGTCCTCGGTGATCTGCAGTTCCACCGGCTGCCGGGTGAGGCGCTCGAGGGCGCCGGCCAGGGCGTGTTGCTCGCCGGCGTCGATAGGGCGCGCGGCGCGCACCCGGGCCACCCGCCACCCCCGGGCCCGCGCCGCCTGCTCCACCAGCCAGTCGAGCGACGCCACCAGGTCACGGACATGTCCTTCCATGACCACCTTGGCCAACTGCACGGTGGCGGGCCGGACCTTGCCGCCGAGCAGGTTGTCGACCAGCTCCTGGCGGCCCGACACCGACACCGTCGGGTCGGCGAGGGCCGAGCGCAGCTCCGGGCTGGCTTCGACGATGCGGGTGAATCGGAACAGCTCGTCTTCGATGTCCTCGATCTCGGCGGCTCGCTCGATTCCTTCGAACACGCCCGCCGCGTACCCCGAGGCGTACTGACGCCAGGCCGTCCTCCCGTGGATGGGCTCCTCGGCCCGCACCTCGTCGGGACCGAGGGCCTGCAGATGATGGGTGTACTCGAACAGGTCGTGCAGGACGGTGGGGAGGTCCTCGGGTCGCTCGCTCTGCACGGCCCACAACACCACCCGGAGCACCAGGGGGTGCACGCGGGAGCTCAAAAGGTCCGTGAGCACCGCTTGGCGGGCCAGCACGGGGACGGCGAAGTCGGTGAGCGTCACCGCCAAGTTGTTGGTGCGCGACACCAGGTGGGCGACGGCGTTGAGCTCGTCGGCCAACCGGGCGCCGCCGTCCTGCTGGGCGGCGTCGCCCATCACGGCGGTGACGTACCCGCGCAGTGAGGGGTGCACAAACGGTCCCTTCGCTCTCGGCGGCGCTCAGCCTCGAGCAGCGCGGGCCGAGGAGTCGGGCGCCGCCTGTAGGGCGGCAACGGCCTCATCGATCAGTCCTCGGTGCGCCTCGGCGTCGATCTCCCGCCCGATCACCTGGCGAGCCACCGACAGCACCAGGCTGCCCAGTCGCGTGCTCACGTCGTCGATGGCCCGCTGCCGGGCGAGGGCGATCTCGGCCTCGGCGCTGGAGACGATCCGCTCGTATTCCTGCTGACCGCGCTGCACCGCCTCGCCCCGCACGCGCTCGGCGGTGGTGTTGGCATTAGCGACGATCTCACGGGCTTGCTGGCGGGCCTGCTCGAGGATGTCTTGGCGCTGGGCCCGAGTCTCGTCGGCTTCCGCCTTGGCGCGCTGGGCGGCTTCGAGGGACTCCTTGATCTGGGCCTGGCGGTTCTCCATAGCCCGGTTGAGAGGGGGCAGGACCCACTTGCCGAGGATGCCGACGATGATCAGGAAGGCGATCAACTCGGCGATGAAGGTCCCGTCGGGGACGAGGAAGTTTCCTCCGCTTGCTGCGAACATCGCCGGCTACTTCTTGTAGAGGACGAAGACGAAGAAGGCCATGAAGGCGAGGTTGATGAAGTACATGGCCTCGACCAGGCCCACCGTGATGAACAGGTAGAGACGGGCCTTGGCCTCGATCTCCGGCTGACGGGCGATAGCGGCGATGGTCTGGCTGCCGGCGAGGCCGTCGCCGACGGCGGCGCCGATGGCGCCACCTCCCAGCGCTAGGCCACCGCCGATCATGGCGCCGGCCAGCTGCACTGCTTGTCCGGTTACGGGTCCTGCTGGCATCACTCCTCCTTGGTGGTCAACAACTTGGTCGGCTCCGGACGGCCCGGCTGCCGGAAAACGTCAGTGGGCTTCGTCCACGCTGGTCGCCATGCCGTAGTAGACGATGAACAGCAGGGCGAAGATGAACGCCTGGATGAAGCCGATGAACATGTCGAACAGCTTCCACGCAATGTCCCCGAAGGGCACGATGAAAACCGGCAGCAGCGCGGCGATGAGCAGCAGCATCAGCGTCCCGGCGAACAGGTTGCCGAAGAGCCGCAGGGCCAGCGTCACCGGTTTGGTGATCTCCTCGATGATGTTGATGGGTAGGAAGAATGGGAACGGTTGGAGGTAGTGCCGCAAATACCCCCGCAGGCCCCTGGTCCGGATGGAGGCGGCGTGAACGATGATGATCGCCACCAGGGCCATGGCATAGGTGAGGTTGACGTTGTTGGTCGGCGCCGGCAGGTACTCGGTAGAACCTTTGGGGGTACTCGGAATCACCTCGAGCCAGTTGGCCGTGAGGATGAAAAGGAACAGCGAGACAGCCATGGGCACTATGCGGGTCCCGGCCGGGCCGACGGTGGACTCCACCAATTGGTTCACCTGATCGACAACGGTCTCGAAGAACAGCTGCAGCTTTCCGGGGACCCCCGAGGTCGCCCGTCGGGCCATGATCAGACCCAGGGCGACGACGATGGCCCCGGCGATCACCGTCGACCAGATGATGTCGAGCTCGAAGCTGAGGCCACCGAGCTTCCGAGTGACGTGGTTGCCGATCTCGATGTTGCCCGTGGCGAGCAGGCGGGTCCCTGCCGCGTGCGCCGACCCCAGGGCCGAGAGCAGCTGTCTGGTCACGAGGACGCCCCGCTGCGGATCACGGCGCCGAGCATGCTGGCCAAGAAGAGGCCCTGGTAGAGGACAAGTCCGAGCAGCATCCCGAGGCCGATGGGCGGCGCGACGATGAGCAGGGCGATCACCACTGCCGTAACCACCCCGAGGCGGCCGATGGTCCTGGCCACGAGGGGCTTGCGGGTGGCCTTGACCTCGGTACCGAGACCCCGCAGCCGGGAGACGGCGCCGTCGATCGACCGGGTGTTGAGGGCGCCGCCCACCAGGCCGACGACAACCCCCATCCCGCCGAGGGGCTCACCGACGAGCCCTCCGACGACGAGAGCGATGACCCCGAGGGCCCAGGCGCCGAGCCGGGTCCGGCGCAGGGCGCGTCCGAGTCGCCTGGCATCGAGGTCGGGGAGACGGTCGGCAGGGATCACCGGCGGCCCCCTGCGCTCAGAGGTACGGACGGATCTCCCTGTAGGCGACCGTGACCGCCGCCACAATGCCCAAGGCGACGCCGATGAGGACGAACAGCGGAGACCGGTTCGTCACCGAGTCGAGCCAGAGGCCTCCCCCCACGAAGAAGGCCAAGCACACCCCGACAGTCAACCCGAGCGTCGCCAGCGACCACAGCCCCGGACCGTTCGATTGAGGCCGGCCGCCGCCCTCCTCGGTCGGTCCAGGTCGCTGGTCCCCCACCGCGGGACGCCGCCTCGCCGACCGTCACCCGGCCCGCGCGGGAAGGCTGAGAGGAATTGCACATCGCGCTCGGCCTCTGCTCACGCGGGAGGGCAGGGCGGCGCCACCGGGGCATCTGGAGTCTGGCAGTGGCGCACACCACCAATATCGCATCCCGCGCTTGTGAACGGCAAAACGAGCGGCCTTTGCGCCGGTCACAGCGATTGCCGGGGGAACCAACGGCGCGCTGGCGCGCCGATCGTTCAGAACGGCCCGCCGTCGCCCTCCCGGGGCGGAAGCGTGACGGCATCGTCAGGATTCTCACCGTCCTTCCAGCGGGCGACCATGCGACGCTGCGGTCCCCCGCCGGAGGCGGCCGATGCCATGACCGCGTTGGGTGCCCGTGCGCTTCCGCCGAGCGCCGGGGGGCTGGGCGGCGGCCCCGGGCGAGGGACTCGGTCGGCGTCCGCGGGCGGGGAGCTCGACGCCTGCGAGGCGGCGCCATGCGGGCCGCCGGACCCGGAGCCGGCACGTGGCGAGACTCCGACCAGCTCTCCAGCGACAACGTCGCCGTCGGCGTCCGCCTCGGCGAATACGGCGGCGTCGACAGGATCGGCGACGTCCGAAGCTGCGCCCTTGCGCAGGCCGGGGTGGAACAGGGTGTAGAGCGCCAGCCCGGCCGCCAGCACCAAGAAAGGGATCACCCCGTTCCCGGCTCCGCCGAAGAGGGGGTAGAGGACCAAGCCGGACAGAAGCGCCGTCCAGGCCCACAAGATGAGCACCGTGCGCCGGGGCCCATGTCCCAGGCGCAGCAAGCGGTGATGGAGATGGTCCTTGTCAGGGGTGTCGAAGCTCTGGCCCTTGGCCGTGCGGCGCACGAAGGCGAACGCCATGTCGGCGATGGGGACGCCCAGGATGAACAGCGGGATGAACAGTGGGGCGAAGAAGAAGTAGGACTGGCCGCTGTACTCGGGGGTGCGCCCGCCGATGACCATGGTGGCCGCCGCCATAAGCAGCCCGAGGAAGAGCGCGCCGGCATCGCCCATGAAGGCGCGCGCCGGATGGAAGTTGTGGGGCAGGAACCCGAGGCACACCCCGCAGGCGATGACGGCGATGAGGGGCCCGATGTTGTCGGCGGGGAGGATGCCCAGATCCTGCAGACGTAGGCCGTACACGGCGAGGGCGCCGGCGGCGATGGCCACCACTCCCCCGGCCAGGCCGTCGAGCCCGTCGATCAGGTTCACGGCGTTGGTGATCACCACCACCCATACGGCGGTCAGAAGCGGTGTGACCTGCGGGGAGAGAACCAGGAAGCCTATAAAGGGGATCTTGAACTGGAACATGGTCACGCCCGTGAACACGAGCACCATGGCGGCCAGCACCTGGCCGGCCATCTTGGCCGGCGCCGACATCTCCCGGCGGTCGTCGATGAGCCCCACGGTGAAGATCACCGCCGCACCGATCACCAAGCCGACCGGCTCGGACGACCCGGCGAACAGTCCCTGCAGCGGGTGGAGGAGGAAGGCCACGAGCATCGACACCAGGAAGGCGCCGAACATGGCCGCACCGCCGCCGAGCGCCGTCACCCGGGTGTGGATGCGCCGTTCGTCGGGCGCGGCCACGAAGCCGATGCGCGTGGCGACGCGGCGGATGGGGAACAGCAGCAGATAGCTACACAGCGCCGCTATGGCACAGATAGCGGCGTACGCCCCCACCGGGGGCACGGGCTCAGCCCCTCCCGGTCCGCAGCGGGCCCCCCGCCGATCTGCGCCTTTCGGCCCGCGCCGCCATGAGCGAGCCGCCCTCCGCCATCAGCGGGCCGCCATCAGTGACGGGTAGGGAGGGAACGCCGCGCACAGTTCGCCCACCTCGCCACGGATCTCGGCCAGCGCCGCCTCGTCACCGCGCGTGCGCAGCGTCCGGCCGAGAAGCGACGCCACCACGGCCATCTCGCCCTCGCCCATGCCCGCCGTCGTCTGGGCGGCCGTGCCGAGGCGCAGGCCGGAGGTCTGGAAGGCCGACCGCGGGTCGTCCGGCACGGTGTTGCGGTTGACGGTGATGCCCGAGCGGTCCAGGACCTCCTGAGCCTCCTTGCCGGTGAGCTCGGGATCCAAGGCGCGCAGGTCCACGAGCAGCAGATGGTTGTCGGTACCTCCGGAGACGAGCCGGAAGCCTTCCTCGACGAGTGCGGCGGCGAAGGCCTTGGCATTGCGCACCACGGCCTCGGCGTAGCTGCGGAAGCCTCCGGTCATGGCCTCGGCGAAGGCCACCGCCTTGCCGGCGATGACGTGCTCGAGCGGCCCGCCCTGCAGGCCGGGGAACACCGCCGAATCGATGGACTTGGCCAGGTCCTCCCGACACAGGATGGCTCCCCCACGCGGACCGCGCAGCGTCTTGTGCGTGGTGAAGGTGACGACGTCGGCGATGCCCACCGGGTTGGGATGGACGCCGCCCGCCACCAGCCCGGCCGGATGGGCCAGGTCGAACATGAACAGCGCTCCCACCGAGTCGGCGATCTCCCGGAACGGTTCGGGGTCAATGATCCTCGGATAGGCGGTGGCGCCGGCCACGATGAGCTTGGGCCGCTCCGTCTTGGCCAACTCCGCCACCTGGTCGAAGTCGATCACCTCGCCCGGAGCCTCGGGATCGCTCGAGGCGGGGGTGACGCCGTAGGACACGAAGCGCCAGTACCGGCTCGTGATGCTGGCCGGCGATCCGTGGGTGAGATGTCCGCCCTGGTCGAGTCGCATGGCCAGGATGGTGTCGCCTGGTTCCAAGAGCGCCTGGTACACGGCCAGGTTGGCCGCAGCCCCGGCATGGGGCTGGACGTTGGCGTGCTCGGCACCGAACAACGCGCACGCCCGCCTGCGGGCCAGGTCCTCGACCTCGTCGATGATCCGGTTGCCCCCGTAGTAGCGGCGTCCCGGGTAGCCCTCGGAGTACTTGTTGGTGAGCACCGAGCCCACCGCCGCCAGCACGGCGGGCGAGGCGAAGTTCTCCGAGGCGATGAGTTGCAGGGTGGTCGACTGCCGTTCGAACTCTTCGGCCACGAGGCCGGCGACCTCCGGATCGCTGTCCAACCAGTCGCCGAAGGGCGTACCGGCGCCGAGGACGGCGCGGTCGTCGCTCACGTCGCCCTCTCGAGGCCGGCCAGCTCGGCCACCCTCCGGTCGTGACGGCCGCCGGCGGGCTCGGCGTCGAGGAACGCCTCCAAGGCGTCCTTCGCCACCTGCTCGCCGAGAATGGCGCCACCCATGCACAGCACGTTGGCGTGGTTGTGGACCCGGGCCAAGCGCGCCGTGGTCACGTCGTGGACGACGGCGGCGCGCACGCCGGGAACCTTGTTGGCGGCGATCCCGATGCCGACGCCGGTGCCGCACAGGCACACCCCGAGCTCCGCCACCCCCGCCACCACGGCCCGCCCCACCGCGGCGCCGAACTCCGGGTAGTCGACGGGCTTCTCCGAATCGGTGCCGAGGTCGGTGACCTCGTGCCCGAGGGCGTCGAGATGCAGGGCCAACATCTGCTTCATGTGATACCCGGCGTGGTCGGCGGCCACGGCGATACGCATGGCTCCGAGCCTACGCTTGGCCGCCGTGGCGCTGGATCCACGCACACCGGTGCTGGCGGGGGCCGGGCAGGTCCTTCAGCCGCCCGATCCCGACGTGGAGCTCACCGAGCGGGCCGAGCCCGTGGGACTGATGGCCGGCGCCCTCGAGGAAGCGGCCCGCGACTGCGGCGGCGCACCGGGGCGGCGGCTGCTCGAGCAGGCCCGGTCCCTGCGGATCATGGTGCCCCTCAGCTGGTCCTACATCGATCCGGCTGCCCTGGTGGCCGAGCGCCTCGGCATCGCGCCCGCTGAGCACGCGCTGACCGCCATCGGCGGCAACGGACCGCAAACCGTTGCGGCGGCCACGGCGGCGGAGATCGCCGCCGGCACGCTCGACGTCGCCCTCGTGGCCGGAGCCGAGTGCACCTGGACGCGCCTGGCGGCCCGCCGTGACCCGGCGCGCCCCGTGCTCAGCTGGGCAACCCAGCCGGCGGGCACGACAGCTCCCGTCATGCTGGGCACCGAGCGGGCGCCGGTCACCGACACCGAGCTGGCGAGAGGACTCGACCGCCCGCGAAACGTGTTCCCGCTCTTCGAGAACGCGCGACGCGCTGCGTCGGGCGAGAGCATCGACGCCCACCAGGCCCGGCTGGCGCGGCTGTGGGCGCGCTTCTCCGAGGTGGCCGCGTCCAACCCGTACGCGTGGTCAGCCACGGCCTACACACCCGAGGAGATCGAAACGATCGCGCCCGACAACCGGATGATCGCCTTTCCGTACCCGAAGCGCATGAACGCCAACGACCGCGTCGACATGGGTGCGGCGCTCATCCTCTGCTCGCTGGAGGCGGCGCGCCAGGCCGGGGTCGCCGACGACAATCTGGTGTTCCCTGTCGCCGCCGCCGACGCCAACGATCACTGGTTCCTGTCCCATCGGCGCGACCTGCACTCCTCCCCCGCTCTGGCGGCCACGACCTCAGCAGTGCTCGAGGCGGCGGCATCGGGGGTGGACGACATCGACCACCTCGACCTGTACTCGTGCTTCCCCTGCGCCGTGCAGCTGGCGGCGACCGCGCTCGGCATCGACGTCGACGACCCCGACCGGCCGCTCACGGTCACGGGCGGCCTCGGCTTCGCCGGCGGGCCCGGCAACAACTACGTCACCCACTCGCTCGCCACCATGGCCGGGCTGCTGCGCGCCCAACCCGGTGCCATGGGCCTCGTCACCGGCCTGGGTTGGTACGTCACCAAGCACTCCGCCGGGCTGTGGTCGAGCGCGCCGGGACGCGCCCCGTTCCGTCACGTCTCGCCACAGGCACAGGTCGACGCCACAGAGCAGCGCACGCCGGCGACGGACGCAGAAGGCGACGTGACGGTGGAGACCTACACGGTCGTCCACGACCGCGTCGGTGAACCCAGCCTCGGCATCGTGGCGCTGCTCGACGACGAGGGCCGCCGGGCGTGGGGAAACACCACCGACGCCGACACCCTCGTCGAGCTCGAGGTCCGAGAGGGCTGCGGACGCCTGGCCAAGCTTCACGCCGACGGCCGGGTCGACCTACGGTGAGCATGATGGACGACCACTTGGACCCGACCGTCGAGGTGCGCACCACCGTTCGGGCCGCCCCGGAGAAGCTCTACGAGCTCGTGTCCGACCTGCCCCGCATGGGTCAGTGGAGCCCCGAGAACACCGGAGGCCGTTGGATGGGCGGTGCCAGCGGTGCGACGCCCGGGGCGCGCTTTCGGGGCTCGAACCGACACGGCTGGCGGCGCTGGCACACGACGTGCACGATCCTGGCCGCCGATCCCGGAAGGCGCATGGTGTGGGAGTCGCGCCTGCTCGGACTGCCGATCGCCCGCTGGTCGTACACCTTCGAACCCGACGGCAGCGGCGGCACCGTCGTGACCGAGGCCACCGAGGACCGGCGCAACCGTTTGTACAAGGCACTTTCGCCCGTGGCGGCCGGCGTCACCGACCGGGTGACGCACAACCGGGCCGCCATGGAGGTCACCCTGGAGCGCCTGAAGGCGGCAGCCGAGAAGGGCTGAGGGCCCCGAGCACGTCGTCCCACGGCACCACGCCCTCTCGGAGCAGCCGGGGCGGGTCCGTCGTGGTGTCGACGACGGTCGAGGGCCGCCCGTGGCAACGCCCGCCGTCGAGGACGGGCACCTCTTCTCCGAACACCGCCCGCACCTCGTCGGCCGTGACGAGCGGGGCCCCGCCATGGCGATTGGCGCTCGTGGTGGCGAGCGGGCCGACGCGACCGCACAATGCACGAACGGTGGCGTGATCCGGACAGCGCAAACCGATGGTGTGCTGGTCCCCCCCGAGATCCCATCCGATCCCCGTACGGCGCGCCGTGACGATGGTGAGCGCCCCGGGCCAGAAACGACCGGTGAGGGTACGCGCCGCCGGCGACAACCCGGCCGGGCCCGCCAGCCGGTCGGCTTGCGCCACGTCGGCGACGAGTACCGGCAGTGCCAGGTCGACGGGGCGGGACTTGAGGGTGAACAGCGCCTCGGTGGCGCCGGGCACGCTGGGGTCGACGGCGAGCCCGTACACCGTGTCGGTCGGGATGGCGACCACGGCCCCGGCCGTGAGTGCTTCCATCACCGCCTGCACGACGTGGTCGTGTTCGTCCGGGCTCATTCCCCCGGCGCTCATCCCGGCCTGCTCACGCCGGACGGCGGCGGGCGACAAGGATGCGGTCGCGTCCGGACAGATCGGGACGCACCTCGACCTCGGCGAAGCCGGTTCGAGTAGCCAGGTCCGCCGCCTCCGAGGCTCGATGAGGCGCCAGCTCGAGGACGAGCACCCCGTGCGCCCTCATCCACTGCGGCGCCTCGGTGACGATGTGCGTCGTCGCTTCGAGGCCGTCGGGCCCGGCCACGAGCGCACCATGCGGGTCGTGGTCGCGCACGTCGGCGTGAAGGGTCTCCCACTCGCCTTCCGACACGTAGGGCGGATTGGACACGACGAGGTCGACGGCGCCGCGCAGACGCTCCGGCAAGGCCTCGAACCAGCTCCCCGCGGCCAGGTGCACGCGTGCTGCCGCCGCCGGGTTCGACGCGGCGAGGACCTCCACGTTGGCACCGGCCAATTCGAGGGCCGCAGCCGAGACGTCGGTCGCCCACACTTGGGTCCGGGCCGGCCCCTCGGCCGCCAGTGACAAGGCGATCACGCCCGACCCCGTGCCGAGATCGGCGGCCACGAGCGACGACGACGAGCGCAGCAGCCGGTTGGCCTCGTCGAGCGCCGCCTCCACCACCTGCTCGGTCTCGGGACGGGGGACGAGGGCCCGCCCGTCGACGCGGACGTCGAGGGTGCGAAAGCCCCAGCTGCCGACGACGTGCTGCAACGGCTCGCCGGTGGCACGGCGCTTGGCCAGTGATCGGGCCGCCGAGGACTCTCCCGCGCCCACCGGCGCCCCCAGACGCAATGCCAGCCGTGCAGGCGTGGCACCGAGCGCGTGGGCAACGATCCAACGAGCCTCGTCCGGGTCACCGACGACGTCGGTGATCTCCCGGAGCAGGGCGCGCCCGTCGGGCACTGCTCAGCCCGCGACGGTCTGCGTCGTCGGCTCCTGCGCCAGCTGCCGCTCGCGCTCGTCGACGAGCAAGGCGTCGACGATCTCGTCGAGGTCTCCGGCCAGCACCCGGTCGAGCTTGTGGAGGGTCAGCTTGATGCGGTGGTCGGTGACGCGGTTCTCCTTGAAGTTGTAGGTGCGCACCTTCTCGGAGCGACCGCCACCACCCACCTGGCTGCGGCGAAGCTCGGACTGCGCGGCGGCCTGGCGGTCCTCCTCGAGCTTACGAAGACGGGCTCGCAGCACCTGCATGGCGCGGGCCCTGTTCTGGATCTGGCTCTTCTCGTCCTGCATGGACACGACGATGCCGGTAGGGACGTGGGTCACGCGTACCGCCGAGTCGGTGGTGTTCACGGACTGGCCTCCCGGCCCGGTCGCCCGGAATACGTCGACGCGCAGGTCGGAGGGGTCGATGTGCACCTCGACCTCGTCGGCCTCAGGCAGCACGGTGACGGTAGCGGCCGAGGTGTGGATGCGCCCCTGCGACTCGGTGACCGGGACCCGCTGGACGCGATGGGTGCCGCCTTCGTGCTTGAGCCGCTGCCAGGCGTCGGCGCCCTTGACCACGAAGGTGATCTCGTTGAGCCCGTCTCGCTCGGACGGGTTCGAGGAGAGCACCTCCAGGCGCCAGCCGCGCTGCTCGGCGTAGTGGCGGTACATCTCGAAGAGGTCGCGGGCGAAGAGGTTCGCCTCCTCACCGCCTTCGGCGCCCCGGATCTCCATGATCACGGCCCGCCCGTCGTGGGGGTCCTTTGGAACCAGGAGCCGCCGCAGTTGCTCCTCGAGCCCGTGCAGATCGGACTCAGCGCGATCGAGCTCCTGGCGGGCGAGCTCTCTGTCCTCGGGCAGGGACTCCGACACCATCTGCCGGGCTACGTCCACATCGCCCACGGCCTCGGCCAGGCGCCGGCCTACGTCGATCAGCGTCTCGAGCTCCTTGTGCCGGCGAGACACGTCACGAAGTCGGGCCTGGTCGGCGATCACCGAGGGGTCGGCGAGCGCGTCGAGGACCTTCTGCTGCTCGTCCTCCCAGGCCTTCAGGCGGTCGGCGTCCACGCCGACCAGGGTACCGAGGTCAGGAACGCTTCGACCGCGTGCCGCGCTGGCCGTAGCGCCGCTGGAACCGCTCCACCCGGCCACCGGAGTCGACGAGTTTCTGCTTGCCGGTGAAGAAGGGGTGGCACTCGTTGCACAGCTCTACGTGCAGGTCGGACTTGGTAGACCGCGTCGTGAACGTGTTGCCGCACGAGCAGCGCACGGTGGCCTCGGTGTAGTTGGGGTGGATGTCGGTCTTCATTTCTGTGTCCTCCGGTGGGTCCCGGACCTATTCAACCGTCTGACCGGCCGGATCAGACCGCCGGGCCCTTGGCGATCTCGGCCAGGAACTCGTCGTTGCTCTTGGTGGTGCGGATCTTGTCGATGAGCAGCTCGAGCCCGGGGGCGGCGCTGCCGTCGGCGGCCAGGGCGTTCAAGACCCGGCGCAGCTTCCACACCTGCTGGAGCTGGCCCCGCTCGAAGAGCAGCTCCTCGTGACGGGTCTGGCTGGCGTTCACGTCGATGGCGGGGTAGAGCCGGCGCTCGGCCAGCCGCCGGTCGAGTCGCAGCTCCATGTTGCCGGTGCCCTTGAACTCCTCGAAGATCACCTCGTCCATCTTCGACCCCGTCTCGACCAAGGCGGTGGCGAGGATGGTGAGCGAGCCACCTTCCTCGATGTTGCGCGCCGCGCCGAAGAACCTCTTGGGCGGGTACAGCGCACCGGAGTCGACACCACCGGACATGATGCGGCCGCTGGCCGGCTGGGCCAGGTTGTAGGCCCGCGACAGGCGGGTGATGCCGTCGAGCACGATGACCACGTCCTGGCCCAGCTCGACCAGGCGCTTGGCCCGGTCGATGGTGAGCTCGGAGATGGCCGTGTGCTCGTCCGAGGGCCGGTCGAAGGTGGAGGCGACCACCTCGCCCTTCACCGAGCGGCGCATGTCGGTCACCTCCTCGGGGCGCTCGTCCACGAGGAGCACGATGAGGTGCACCTCGGGGTTGTTGGCCTCGATGGAGTGGGCGATCTGCTTGAGGATCGTCGTCTTCCCGGCCTTGGGCGGGGACACGATCATTCCCCGCTGGCCCTTTCCGATCGGCGAGAGCAGGTCGATGATGCGGGTGGTGGCCTCGGCCGCTCCCGGCATCTCCAGCCTCAGCTTCTCGTCGGGGAACAGCGGCGTCAGGTCCTCGAACTTGGGCCGCGCACGCGCCTGCTCGGGGTCGAGCCCGCACACCGAGTCGATGCGGAGCAGCGCCGGAAACTTCTCGTTCGATGCAGCCGGCCGGCAGGCGCCTTCGATGTAATCGCCCTTGCGCAAGGCGAAGCGCCGCGCCTGGCTGATCGACACGTACACGTCACGTGGGCTCGGGAGGTATCCCTCGGCTCGCAGGAAGCCATATCCCTCGTCGCGCAGGTCGAGCAGGCCCTTGACCGGGATCAGCTCGCCTGAGTACTGGGCCTCCTGTCCGCCGCCTTGCAGCTCGCGCTCTCCTCCCCCGCCGGGGCCGCGCTCACGGCCGCGACGGCGCCGGTTGCGACGATTGCCCGGCTCGTTGCCGCCACCCGGTCCGCGCTGAGTGCGCTGGGGCCCGGCCGGTCCGCGCTCGGCCTGGCCGGGGGCGCCCACCGTGGCCTCGACGGGCGCATTGGCGCTGCCGTTGGTGCTGGCGTCGCCACCGCTGCCGTTGGACTGCACGGCCCCGTCTGCGACGGCGTCAGGCGCGGGGCTTTCCGCCGCGCTCGCCACAGAATCGGTGCCCTCGTCGCCGTTGCGGGCCTCGGCCCCGCCGGCCGAACGGCGGCCCCGGGGACGGGTCTCACCATTGGCCGACGACGAGCCGTCCACGCCGGCGGCGTGGAGGATCTGGTCGATGATGTCGGCCTTCTTGCTCCGCGAGTTCGTCTCCAGCGACATCGCCTGGGCGATGGCGCGCAGCTCCTCGCGTTCTTTTCGTTCGAGTACGGACCGCTCGAGCTGTTGCTCTGCAGCCATCAATGCCACCTCACTGGGTAGTGCCGATCTGAGTGGGCGAGGTGCCGAGCCAGAAAGGCACGTGATTAAAGGGCAGGCTCCGGTACCGCTAGGGACCGGTTCCGCCGCTCCCCCACCCAACTCCTCTGAGGACGCCCAGGGGAGCCACCCTTCGGGCAAGAAAACCGCGCTCCGGGATGCTGGGGGGCGGCGGTATCCAAATGGTACCGGACACCAGGTTCATCGGCAACAACAGCGCTGCCAACGCCGCTATTCCCGCCTCGGCCCCCCGGGCAAACCCAGGTGACCTGTGCTCAGGATACCGGTGCGGTGCGGCGTCAGAGACCGAGGGCGTCCAACACCGCCGCCGCGTCGAGGTCGACGGGGGTCGGCACAGGGATCTGGCTGATGGCGAGGTCGGGGTCCTTGAGCCCGTGGCCGGTGAGCACGCACACGACCGAGGACCCCTCAGGCACCCCCACCTTGAGCAGCCCCGCCACCGACGCCGCCGAGGCCGCTTCGCAGAACACGCCTTCCTCGGACGAAAGGAAGCGGTAGGCGGCCAGGATCTCGTCGTCGGTGACCGCGGTGATCGATCCTCCCGACTCGCTGGCGGCAGCGGTGGCGCCGTACCAGGAGGCCGGGTTCCCGATGCGGATGGCGGTGGCGACCGTGTGGGGGTGCTCGACAGGATGTCCCTCCACGATGGGCGCCGCTCCGGCGGCCTGGAACCCGAGCATGCGGGGCAGCTTGGTGGCCCGCCCGGCGTGGCGGTACTCGCAGTAACCCCGCCAGTAGGCGGTGATGTTTCCGGCGTTGCCGACCGGGATGCAGTGGACGTCGGGCGCGTCACCGAGCACGTCCACGATCTCGAAGGCAGCCGTCTTCTGCCCCTCGATCCGATAGGGGTTGACGGAGTTGACCACCGTCACCGGCTCGCGCTCGCCGAGAGTGCGGACCATGGCCAGGGCTTCGTCGAAGTTGCCACGGACTTGTAACACCCGCGCCCCGTGCACGAGGGCCTGGGCCAGCTTGCCGAGAGCGATGTGACCCTCGGGGATCAGCACGGCACAGGTGAGCCCGGCCCTGGTTGCATACGCCGCCGCCGACGCCGAGGTGTTGCCCGTCGATGCGCACAGCACCGCCTTGGCTCCTTCCTCCAACGCCTTCGACATGGCAAGCGTCATGCCCCGGTCCTTGAACGAGCCGGTCGGGTTCACGCCTTCGAACTTGAGCAGTACCCGGCCGCCGGCGCGCGCCGAGAGGCGCGGCGCCTCGAGGAGCGGCGTGCCACCTTCGAGCAGGGTGACGACAGGAGTCGACGACGTGACGGGCAACAGGGGGCGGTACGCCTCGATGACCCCCGGCCAGCCGGCGGGCGTCGTCACGGGCGGTCCTCCTCGTCGCCGAGGACGCGCAACGCGCCCCCCACATGTTCGACCACGTCCAGTTGGCGGAGTCCGTCGATGCACGCCATGACGTCGCCTTGGCGGGCGATGTGGGTGAGAAAGACGAGACGAGCCTCGTCGCCCATGCCCAGCTGCTCCATGGAGCGGATGGACACGGCGTGGTCGCCGAACACGGTGGCCACCGCCGCCAGCACACCGGGACGATCGAGCACGTCGATGTTCAGGTACCAGGCCGAGCGCAAGTCGTCGGCCGGATGGAAGTGTGTCGGAGACACCGGCAAGACCGGCCCGGCCACACCGGATCGAACGTGTCGGGCGGCGTCGACCACGTCGCCGAGCACCGCCGAGGCGGTCGGCTCCCCTCCGGCCCCACGTCCGTACAGCATGAGCTCACCGGCGCGGCCGCCCTCCACAAACACGGCGTTGAAGGCCCCGCGCACCGCCGCCAGTGGATGCTCCTCGGGCAGCATGGCCGGGTGCACCCGGACCGAGATCTCCGGCGAGTCGTGCGAATCTCCACCGGTTCCGGCCCGGTCGAGGCGCTCGGCCACAGCCAGCAGCTTGACCACGTAGCCGAGCTGGGCGGCGAAGGCGATATCAACCGGGTCGACGTGCGAGATGCCTTCTCGGGGGACGTCTTCGGCATGGACGTCACAGCGGAAGGCGATCGAGGCGAGGATGGCCGCCTTGGCGGCGGCGTCGTGCCCGTCCACATCGGCGCTCGGATCGCGCTCGGCGTACCCGAGTTGCTGCGCCTCGGCCAACGCCTCGGCGTAGCCCAGGCCGGCCTCCGACATCCGGCTCAGGATGAAGTTCGTGGTGCCGTTCACGATGCCCATCACCCTGTGCACCGGCTCACCGGCCAGCGACTCGCGGAGCGGACGGATGATAGGGATGGCTCCCGCCACCGCCGCTTCGTAGAGCAGGTCCACGCCGGCTTGAGCGGCCAGGGCCGAAAGAGCCGCTCCCTCGGCGGCGAGCAGCTCCTTGTTGGCGGTGACCACGGCCTTGCCCGCCGAGAGTGCCGAGCGCACCAGGGCTCGGGCCGGCTCGAGGCCGCCGATGAGCTCGACCACCACCTCCACGTCGGGGGCCTCTACCAAAGCCTTGGCGTCGGCAGTGACGAGGCCGGCGGGTACCCCGGCGCGGGGCTTGGTGGGATCGTTCACCGCCACCCCGGCGAGCTGCAGGGCCACTCCCGAGCGGGCCTCGATGCCCGCCGCGTCGTCCAGGAGCAACGAGACCAGGGCGGCGCCGACGTTCCCGAGCCCCAGCACGGCCACGCGAACCGGCCCCGTGTTCATCCGTCGAGGGTACCGCCCCGGCTCCGGTTCTCCGTGCTCTGCTGCGTTCGGGCGGTCTCAGCCGTCGAGGCGGGTGAGGTCCTCCATCGTCTCTCGTCGCACCACGACGCGAGCCTCGCCGTCGTGCACGAAGACCACGGCGGGGCGGGGCACCTTGTTGTAATTGGACGCCATCGAGTAGCCGTAGGCGCCCGTCACCGGAGTGGCGAGGACGTCGCCTACGGCCAGATCGGTCGGAAGCCTGGCGTCCGCCACGAGCACGTCACCCGACTCGCAGTGCTTGCCGACCAGGCGCGCCGCCAGGGGCCGCGAGGCGTCGGTGCAGCGGGGCAAGAAGGCCTCGTAGCCGCTCCCGTAGAGCACGGGGCGCGGGTTGTCGCTCATCCCGCCGTCGACGGCGACGTAGGTGCGCAGCCCGGGGAGGTCCTTGATCGTCCCCACCCGGTACAAGGTCACCGCCGCACCTGCCACGACGGCCCGCCCGGGCTCGGCCGTGATCCGCACGCCCTCGGGGAGCCCGGCCCGCCGACAGGCGCTGCGCACGGTGTCGGCCCACTCGGCCATGGTCGGCGCCGCTTCGCCGGCGATGTACGGCACCCCGAGCCCGCCGCCGACGCACAGCTCGGCCAGATCCAGGGGAGACGCAAAGGAGGCGAGGATCTGCGCCTCGTCGGCGAACGACTCGGCTCGGAACACCTGGCTACCGATGTGGGCATGGATGCCGACGAGCTCGATGCCGGGAAGGGCGCGCAGCTCCTGCACCGCCTTGTCCGCTGCTCCCGACGCCAGGCTGAAGCCGAACTTGGTGTCGTCCTGGCCGGTGCGGACGAACTCATGGGTGTGTGCTTCCACCCCCGGGGTGACACGCACCATGACCGACAGCGGCGGACGTGACGGCCGGTCGCCCACCAGCCGGCGCAGCCGGCTGATCTCGTCGAAGGAGTCGACCACGATCCGGCCGACGCCCACTTCGGCGGCGCGCACCAGTTCCTCGTCGCTCTTGTTGTTGCCGTGCATCACCAGACGATCGGCCGGCACGCCGGCGGTCAGGGCGACGTGCAACTCCCCGCCGGTGGAGACGTCGAGGCACAGGCCCTCCTCGTGGGCGAGCCGGGCCATGGAGAGGCACAAGAAGGCCTTGGTCGCATAGGCCACGCCGTCGCCCCAGGCGGCGCGCGCCTGGCGGCACCGGTCGCGCAGATGCGCCTCGTCGTAGACGAACAACGGTGTGCCGAACCGGTCAGCAAGCTCGACGAGGTCGAGTCCCGAGACCGACAGGGCCCCCGAAGCCGCCACCCGCGCCGTCATGGGCAGGAGCGACCGCTCAACCGGCCCCTCGTCGGGCTGCACCGGCCGCGGCTCCGATGAGGGCGCACCCGACATGGGCGAGACGGTACTGGCCACCTGCAGCCCTCGTGCACAAGGCGGTGACGGGAGGAACCGGGAGTACAGTGCGTGAGGCGACTGGTGGCGGTCGTCGCCGCCGGGTCACGGCCTGGCGCACCGACCCTCTCGGTGCCGAGCGGCGGAGCCCGCCCGGCACGCAAATTGCCCTCGTAGCTCAGCGGATAGAGCGCCGGCCTCCGGAGCCGGGTGCGCAGGTTCGAGTCCTGCCGAGGGCGCCACTGCCGAGGGCGCCACTGCCGAGGGCGCCATCTACAGCTGACATAGACGAGGGGCCCAGCAGTTGCAGCGGAGAGCCCTGGCCGGTGGGGCTAGCCGGAATCGAACCAGCGACCTACGCACTAGCAGTCGCATCGGGCCCAGATTTTGGATCCTCCCGGGCCCAATCCCCGTACCGAGGTTCAGCGCCTTCTTCGGACGTCAGCGAGCGCCGCTCACGTCGAAGCGCGGCACGTTCCATCCGCTGAAGCTCACCACCGGTGCGGCACCCTGCAGCAACGAGGTCGCGTAGCGGGCGGTGAGCGTCTCGGACTCCCCCGGCCACAACGTGATGTCGTTGTCGGACCAGCTCACCGGGAGCACCTCGTTGTCCCCCGGCAGCTCCGCACCGGCGGTCGTCCCCCGGCGGACATCGGCACGGAGGAAGAAGGCCACGCTGCGCGTGCTCGAGGTGTTGGTGACCGTCACCGTGGTGGTGGTGGTCCCTGCGGGCCCCGGCTTCGAAGCGGCGGTGACGGCGACCCTCGCCTCGGGCAGGTGCTGAAGAGCCGTCAGATCGCCGTACTGGGTCATGGTGGCCCTCGGAGTCCCCGGGGTCACGGTGGCGGTCCAGTTCACCTGGTCGTGCTGGGTCGACAGCCAGTACACGTTGCGGTCGACCTGGCGACCGTTCTGATAGAGCAGCAGTTCGACGAAGTAGGTGCGCGCCGGCTGAGGTGGAGCGGTCGTCGGGGGCACCCGCGGCACCAAGATCTTGTTGTCCACCCCCTGGCCCGCCATGCGGAGCGAACCCGATTGTTGCTGGTCGAGCAGGTTGCCGGCGGTGTCGTACACGCGGGAGACCACCGAGAGTCCCGACTGGGTGTTGCTGCCCAGGTTGTCGACGGTGACCCCGCCGGAATCCAGCGCGTAGATGACGTGCAAGGTTTCGTTGGCCTTGGACGCGCCGAAGTAGCTGCCCGCCTCGTCGTAGTCGTAGTTGTAGAGGTCCCACAGCAAGGTGGGCCAGCCTTTGTTGGCCTGCCAGTAGTCGGTGCCGGTCGAGGGAGTGGGCTGGTTCGTCCAGTGGTCGATGCTGGCTTCGAACTGGGCGCGCGTGTCCTCGTAGTCCTGGACCTGGGCCTCTTCCACGTACTGGGCCAGGCTCGACCAGCTCCCGTAGCGGCTGCGCATGGCCTGGTCGAGCCAGTAGAGGGTGCCGAACTGATAGGAGACGAAGTCCGGCTCGTAGTTGGTGTGGTACTGGTTGTACGCAGGGTCGAGCCACAGCTGTGCCTGGTCCGAAGGCGACATGAAACGCTCGATCGAGTCCATGGTGGGCACCGTGTCACCGGCGCTCTGCTCGCTGGCGAAGGCCCATTCGCCGCCGGCGTTGGTGCGGGTGGGGTCGACAGCGTTGTACTGGTCGTCGAACCAAAACGACGGGGGGACCCAGTCGTAGGGTCCTTCCCGCTCTCCCGAGGCAGGAAGGACTTGACAGCCGTTGTACAACGAGGAGCTGTACTCGGCCGAGCAGACGAGCGGATCCTCGAAGTCGGCCTGCCTGAAACCGGCCAGCGACACCTGTTCCTGTTTGGGGGTGGGGGCGTTGTCGCTCCAGCTGTAGTTCAGCACGCTGGGGTGGTTCCGCAGCTTCTGCCCGATGGTGTAGGCGGACAGCTGCATGATTGCGTAGTCCTTGGCGGTCAACTCGGCGTCGCCGGCAGGCGGCCCGAATGCGTTGCAGCACTGGAAGCCGTCGTCGATCAGGATGCCCGCTCTGTCCATCTGCTCGTAGAAGTCCCCAGGCGGGTCATGACCCTCGAGGCGTATGGCGTTCAGCCCGAGGCCCTTCAGCAGTTGGATCTGGTTGGCGATGTCCGTCGAGGAGTAATGGAGGAACAGGTTCGGCGCCCATCCGCCGGCGCGGACGTCGAAAGGGACACCGTTCACGGCGAACTCCCGGGCCCCCTCGGGCGCCATGGCCGAGGTGCCCACCAGGGAGGTGGAGACCGTTCTGATACCGAAGGTTTCGCTCTGGGTCTCGACCGGGCCGCCGCCCTCGGCCAGGGACACTGAAAGCTGGTACAGGGGCTGCGCACCCATCTGGTACGGCCACCACAGCTGCGGGTCGGAGATGGTGAGCTCGGGGTAGGCGGAGGGGGAGAAGGCCAACGTCGTTCTCGTATCGGCCGGGACGGTGATCGGCTTGCTGACGGTCAACGCCGGAGCGCTCGCCCCCGGCGCCGTGATGGTGGCCGTAACCACCCCGCTCTGCACGGCGGTGGAGTGATTGGTGACGTCGGCCCTCACCGTCAGTGCCGAGGTCGACAGATCGGGACTGTCGCTCTGGAGCACGTGGCTGTTGTCGAGACCGAGAGCGTTCGACACGTGAAGCTGGACCGGGAACTGGATCCCGGTGTTGTTGTCGGGCGGGTCCTGGTTCCAGTCGACGTCGTTGAGGGTGTACATGGTCCCCGGGTCGTTGGGATAGATCTCCAGGGCGAGGGTGTTGTCACCCGGTCTCACGAGATTTGAGACGTCAAAGCTGTAGCGGGTGTAGTCCCCCTCGACGGTCGCCTGGGTTGCCACCTCCTGGCCGTCCACCCACACGTCGGCCTGGCCCACGACGCCGTTCACCACGACCGTGGCGTCCTGGCCCTGACCCAAGAACACCTTGAAGTCGGTCCGGAACCACCACGGGACGTCGAAGCGCGGGGCGGGCAAGGTCGGGACGCCGCCCTGGGGCACCGGCAAGACGAAGCCGAAGCACTTGAGCATGTTGTCGGAGTAGAAGACGTCGGGGCAGGCACCGTTCTGGAGCAGCGCCTCGATCTCGGTTCCCGGGGCACCGGCGTCGTCAGGTTTGACCGGCAGCCATCCGACGGTGGAGAAGCCAGGGGAGGAGACCTCGGCGCCGCTCTCGGTGGCCGCGGCGCTGCTCTGCACCTTCCACCCACCGAGGCCCAGCGTGAACACCCCGACGTTGGATGGGCTCACCCCGATGGTCGCCGGTGAGAGCTGCGCCGAAGCGCCGAGCTGCGTCGTGGTCGCCAGGCAGGCGACGGCGAACCCGATGGCGAGCGGCCGCGACCGCAGAACGCTGCGAAAGAGAATGGACCCGCCTCGTCCTCGAGCAAACGACATCTTCGACCCTCTTGTCCGCTCAAGAGGGCGCCGACCAACCCGCCGGCCGGATCGGCGCTCGCCTGCACCGCCGTACTCGCCCGGGAGGCTAGCGGGAATCTAGCTGGGAGGCCACGCAAGTGAGACCGCGATGTGTCGAGTGCCGCAAACGGGTCGTCCGAACCGGGTGCGCAGGTTCGAGTCCTGCCGAGGGCGCCGTGTGCATGCGCCAATGGCGCTGTTCAAGGGATCACACAGCATCACGACGGCGTTCGGCATCCGGCACGTGCCGGACTCCCGCCGACGCATGAGTGCGCAGCTGACGATCGACTACAACCTGGTGTAGCAGACGTCGAAGTCATGATCCCAGTCTCGGTCGGCAGAGCGTTTCTGCCAATCACCGGCGATCGTGTTTGGACTCCTCGGTCGTCCGCGTGCAACGCCGTGTAGCCAGCGCCAGATTCATCGCGGCCGACGACCTAGGTGGCCGCCGGCGGCGCCGAGGGCTCGACGATCTGTCGCATGGCAAACAGGTTGCCCTCCTCGATGGCGCGGACCTCGGCACGGCCGTGCACCTCAGCCTCTGGGTCGGGCAGGAACGCTGATCTCGACAGCGCCAAGCGCAGGCCTCCGCCGGGTAGGTGGTCAGGGGGAAAGTCGCGTCCATCGGCAGGTTGTCCAGGTCCAGTCCGAGCGCGGTTCCCGTCGGTTCTGTGACGAAACGCGGTCGCCGGGCCCGCCTCGGGGCCTGCGTGTTGGCCGAACGTTGCCAAAGCGAGCCCGTTTTGCGTCAAGTTGCTGTCAAGTGGTGACGGAATAGGTAAGTTTCCTGCCATCGGGTACGCCATGGATGTGAGCCAAACCGGCATTCACATGGTCCCCTTATGACGCGTCAACCCCTCCACCCGGGCGTTGGCGGTCAGATTCTGCCCGACCTGGCCGATCTCGGGCGCTCCGAAGTGGTCATGGGCGTCGAGTTCGACACCACCGGGGCCTCTCTCACCAATTCGGCCGTACGCGAGTGGTTGGCGCAGCGCGCCGAGAGCCGTCCTCAGCTCTGGGATCCGGACTGTGGTGCACTCGACGTGACGCCCGAACGCCTGAGTGTCAGCTGGACGCGCCAGCCACACGACGGCTTCGCCTCCTACGACGACATCTGGCCGGTCTTCGCCGATGATCTCGAAAAATTCGAGACCTTCGTCAGAGCGCAAGGGCTCGGACACGTCCCGGTCGCAGCCTGCGAGCTGACCTACGTCAACCCGATATCGCCGGGCGAGGACTGGCAGCGTCGAGGCGTGCTCGAACGCCTGCTCATGCAATGGGCGCGCATCGATCCCACCGAGACGTTGCTCCCCACGCCGGACGAGGTCGAGAGCGGAACGCGCTACAGGATCCCCGGTCAGGACGGTGCCGCCGTGGGCCGGTTGTTCGTCACGGTCCATTCCGTGTGGCTCGAGACCCCCGAGCCGATGATCCTGGTGACACTGTCGGCGCGCGGTCGCCCAGTCGGAGAAGGAACCGAGGGCGCAAAGATGTTCTTCGACACGGGCTTCGAGTGGATCGTTCGGGGCTTCGCCGCCGTCACGAGCACAGAGGCACAGCTGCCCTCCTGAAGGTCACCGGGCTTGCACTTCACCAAGCCTGAGGCTCACCACGCCGTGCAACCGTTCTGATCTGGTGGGTTGGGCTGCATGCGCATGGCGATCACGATCTGCTCGTCGGGGCTCGCCGCCCACTCAGGGCCGAATGCCGCCTGGCCGCCGTAGGAGATCCAGTTCGACTCCGAGATTCCCAACCCGCCCGAGAAATCCGTCCCTTGCACGTGCCAGTTCCCGCGCTCTTCGCACATGTTCACCTTCGACCATGCGGCGCGTTCCTCGGACGTCACCGGGTCGACCCACTGGTTCGAGGCCGAGGCAGGTTTGCTCGGCGGTGGCGGTGGCGGCGTGGCGGCGTTGGCGGTGTTGGAAAGGAAGGCGAGCAACACGACCGCGCCCGATCGGTGGGTGGCCAGGCGGTGCCGATCAGAGTGCGCGCTGAGCAAGGCCCCGCTGTGGGGAAAGGCCTGCGCAAGCCACACCGAGGCGATCACCGGTCCGGCGAGGAGCATTCGGGTCAGCGGGGCGCGGGTCACCTGACGGGGGGGCTTCCGGGCAAATGGGCG
>Ga0307479_10000042_pt1 | contig 143705 bp, 119 predicted proteins | sample atmos_gasesECM4C_FD_203743 | JGI IMG/M metagenome (GOLD analysis project Ga0307479, IMG submission 203743) | Hardwood forest soil microbial communities from Morgan-Monroe State Forest, Indiana, United States - atmos_gasesECM4C_515 | ecosystem: Environmental > Terrestrial > Soil > Temperate...
AGTCATCCAAAAGCTTCCCGGCCGCTACCGGTATCAGCTCACCGAAGCAGGACAGAAAGCCACCGGCGCGATTCTCGCGACCTTACACTCCACCGTCCGCGCACTGCTGCCCGAGGCCGCATGAAATTCGTCGCGCCACGCAAAGAATCTACGGATTAGTACTACAGAGGACGCCGAGGGCGCGGAGGACATGGAGAAATCTAACACTTGTCGAAAACTAGCCGGCGGTGGCGCCCATCTCTCGCAACTTCGCGGCGGAGCGCTTAGCCTCGTCTGTGCCTGGATACTGGCGGACGACGCTACGAAGCTGGCGAATCGCCGCGGCTTTCTGGCCGAGTTCCGCAAGGCAAAAGCCTTTTCTCATCATTGCGGAAGCGGTCTTGAAGCTTTTGGGATAGTTTTCGATGACCTTGTTGTATGCATCGAGCGCGGGCTGGTACTCGCCCTGTATGAAAGCGATTTCGCCGAGATAGAACTGTGCGTTGGAAGCCAGGTCGGTATCACCGTAGTACTTGAGATAGTCCTGAAACTCTTGCGTGGCGAGATCGTAGTGTTTGCCGTTGATGTCGCGGAGCCCGTTGGAATAGAGGATGTCGGCGGTCGCCGGCGGCTGGACCGCGGCGGCAGGCACAGCAGCAGTTCCGGGAGCCGGAGGCGGCCCGCCCAGAGCTGTAGGAGGAACTCCCGGTGCAGGCGCGGGTGCCGGGGCCACAAGTTTCGAATCGACGTTTTGCAAGGTGTTTTGAATGTCGGTCAGTTTTTGATCGACTTTGCCGATTCGCGCCTGCAGATCCGCCACGTTGTCGGAGAGGCCTTGGACTTGAGTGCCCATGGTGTCCAGGCGCGCGCCAGAAGCCGCTGAGAAGTCCTGCGTGGTCTTCTGCACCGCAGCCATGGAAGTGTTCAGTTTGTTGACGGCGTCGAGCGACTGCTCGATCAGCGTCTTCTCCACGGCCGCGTTTTGCGTGAGCTGAGTTTGCAGGCTTTGTTGGCCCTGAATCAGCTGGCTCACGCCCGTTTGAAGCTCAATGATTTCTCGTGCGACGGCGCCCGCGGGCGCGGGTCCCAGCAAGCTGCCGCCGAGCGCTCCCGCGAGCATTGCGGCGCCAAAAAATAGGATCCATCGGATACGCAAGGTGTTCCTCCTTCTTCACGGCGGGCTCCAAGTAGCGCCCGCACCCTTCTTCGCGGCGGGCTCCAAGTGGAGCCCGAACCCGTTTCCGGCGGGCCGCCCTTGGAAACCCGGGTAAAACAAGTACAGCCCGCACCCGCCGAGGGCAGGGACTCCTCGTTGGTCGTTTTTCTGACGGGCTTCAAGCAAAGCCCGCACCCGTTTATTTCCGGAAGCTCGCCTGCTGCCGTGAGCAGCAGGCGAGTTCCGACGCCCTAACTCAGCTACTTCGCCATGACGAAGTGCGCCCTGCGATTCTGCTGGTAGCACGCTTCGTCGGAAGCGGTGCAGAACGGCCGTTCCTTGCCGTAGCTCACCGTTTCCATGCGGTCCGCCGAAATTCCCAACGAAGTCAGGAACGCCTTCGCTGCCGTGGCGCGACGGTCCCCTAAAGCCAGATTGTACTCCGTCGAGCCGCGTTCATCACAATGGCCTTCGATAAGGACCTTGACCTGCGGGTAAGAGCGCAAGAACTGAGCGGTCTGCGAAAGGGCGTCGCGAGCGTCAGGGCGCACATCCGCTTTGTCGTAGTCGTAGAAGGCATCTTTCACTTCCTTGTCAAACAACTCCTGCATCGTCGGTTGGTGCACCGCGGGTGGCGGAGGAGGAGGAACGGTGACCGTCACGTGGACTCGAGAGTCGGCCGTCCCGCCCGGACCGGTGGCGGTCAGCGTGTAATCGGTCGAATCTTGCGGTGTCACCCTCTGCGTGCCTTCCGCCGAAACATTGCCGATGCCCGGCGACAGGCTCAAGCTGGTCGCGTTGGTCGAAGTCCAGTTCAGGGTGACCGGCTCGCCTCTCTGGACCGTATTCGGCGACGCCTGCAGATTCACCGTCGGTTTTGCCGGCGGCGGAGCTTCAGGCGGTGGGGGTGGAGGTGGCGCTTGTGGCGCGGGCTTCTTGCAGGCCGCACCCAGAGCGGTGATGACGAGCAAACTGCAGAGCAGAGCCCTGGCGTACGAACGAGTCGGCATCTTTATTCTTCTTCCTCCTTTGACAATTTAGTGGAGCCTGCTTAGTGAGTGCAAATACCAACTTAAGCTTTTCGACCTCGCGTGTTCCCAATCCCTATCTGCTTCTGTGGCGGGCTCACGAGCCTGCCGGGGTTACCCACCCTGCATACGCGGGCTAAAGTCAACTGGGCAAAAGCTCTTTGGCCACGTGGCGTTATTTGGTCGACCAGTTGGGCGACTCGTTCTGCCCCTGGGTCGTTAGCTGCCGCGCTTCCGTGCCATCGGCGAGCATGGACCAAATCTGCCGCGTTCCAGTTCGCGTTGATTCGAAAACAAGATGCCGCCCATCGGCCGCCCAACTTGGTCGCTCGTTGCGTCCGACGTCCCGGGTCAATTCGACGAGCTGATGACTGACGATCTCCATGATGTAAAGGTCGTAGTTTCCATTGCGGCGCCGCCAGCTAAACGCGAGGAGTTGGCCGTTGGGCGACCACGCCGGATCGATCACGTAGCCCATGTCCGGGAGATCGATCTTGGACTGATCGGAACCGTCTCCGTTCATGACGAAGAGCTGCGGGATGCCGCCGCGGTCACTGACAAAAGCGACCTGCTGACCCGTCTTCGGGTTCCAGGATGGAGACGTATTAGCGCCGTTTGAAAATGTCAGGCGTTTCGGGTGTTGACCCGACATGTCTGTGACAAACAACTCCGGGTTGCCCAGCATGCTCGACATGAACATGAGCTGGGATCCGTCCGGCGACCAAGCTGGCGAAGAATTTGTGCCCCGGAATCGTGGAAAGGAAATGATGCGGTTCGCCGCCGTCGAGTAGATACAAATCTGGGCTGTCGGGACCGCGGCTCCGCCCCCAGGCTGCATGTAACAGGTGAAGGCGATGCGCGAACCATCCGGCGACCAGCGTGGCGTGAGCGAGATCGTATGGAGCTGCGTCAGCTGATGCTGGTTTTCGCCGTCGTAGTCCATCGTCCAGATTTCCTTGTTGCCGCTGCGGTTGCTGACAAATGCAATTTGCGTGCTCGCGATTCCAGGCAGGCCACCGGAAAGTTTTCCGATGATTTCGTCGGCAAACTGATGCGCGAAGATTCTCACCTGCGCTTCAGTCGCGTCCCCGCGATACACTTTGCCGATTACCGAAGGCAGGGAAGCGTCGCGAACATCGTTGAGCCAGGCCTGAATCTCCACCGTATTGCTGTTGGTAGAGATGTTGCCGAAGGCGAGGAGTTGCGCTAAAGCGGGCGCGTCGGTCCATTCTTTGTAGTTGATCTCTGCGGGGACCGAGGGCATCTGCAGCGGGTTGTAGCTCTTGCTGACAAGTTCCAGTATGCCGCTAAAGTCGAGGTCCGAGCGCACGACGTCGCTAAAGAGCACGGCTAGCGGCTGCGACGGAGTGTCCTTGGATGCAAAATCCGCTACGGCCACACGAGCCTTCGAGACGCCAAGGCCGGTGCCGGTCTTGAACCAATCCTGTGCAGAAGCCGGTACGGCACCAAGAAAGCAAATGCAGCAACCACAGATGAACACGGACAAAAGATAAAAACTTCTTCTTACGCGCCGGTAGGGCGGCTGATTCATTCTCCTTCTCCGTAGGCGAGCATTCTAATTACATATCAAGTCGAACTGTGCGTAATTTTTAGCGGCGAAAGTCAAAATAGAACTCGACGCTGACACTGCTTCCTGGATAACCGGACGGTAGCGGCGACATCGGGCTAGAGCTTTGAATGGCGCGCAACGCGGAACCGTCCACGGTGCGGTTGCCGCTCGATTGTGTCATCTGGACGTTCGTCACCGTCCCGTCGCGCAGAATCTGAAACGTGAAACTGGCGCGCGGAGCCCAGCGGACCGAAGAATCAACCGTTGACTGCAGCCAGTTGCTGCTGATCCGGTTTCGCACCGCATCTACGTAGGAAGGAAACCGGCCCGCGAAATCGCCTCCAGCTCCGCCGGGGCCGCTAAATCCCATGCCGCCTTGGGATTGGCCGTTCATCGCGAATGAGGAATATGGAAGCGCAGGCGCGCCGCCCTGGCCGTAAGGAACAGCGTTCGTTGGAGGAGGTGTCGTATCCTCGAGGACTCTCGACGGGCGCGTTACGTAATGCGGTTTTTTCTCCTCTTTGAATTTGGGAATCGCCTTCTCGTCGGGCGGCGGCGTGACTTCCTTGGGCTTCGGCGGCTCAGGCTCAGTCTTGTAAAGCCCTTTGCTCTCGTCCACTACGCGACTCGTGGTCACGGCTTCCGGACGCGGCAACGTGACGCCGGGGAGGTTCGCGACAAGCCCGACGGAGACGGAATTGTCACCGCCGATGCCTCCCCATCCCTCGCCTCTATGCGAAAAGATCGTGGAAACAATCAACGAACTGAACAGAAGCGCGTGGAACCCTACCGACCAGAAGAAGGGCTTCTTCAGGCCGTCTGCGCCGGGATGGTGTGGGGCATAAGACATAGTCTCAGTGAGGCGTGTCTTCGAGTGGTTCTGTCACGACGCTAATATTTTGGATGCCGGATTGACGCAACGTGTCGACGACCATTGCAAAAGCGCCAAACGGAACAGTTTTATCGCAACGCAAGTAAATCGGGTCGCCCTGTGGGTTCTTCATTTGGGCGTGCACTTTGGCACCTAGTTCGTGGATGTTGACCGCATCATCGCCGATGTAAATGCGCTGCGCCCGGTCCACCGAAACGACGATTCGCGATTCAGAAATTTCCTTGACCGTCTTGGTCTTCGGCACGTCGACTTCGATCCCAGACTGCAAGATCGGCGCCGTGATCATGAAGATCACGAGAAGCACGAGCATGACGTCCACGAACGGAACGATGTTGATTTCCGAAAGGGATGTTCCGGTTTGGCGAGCCAGTTGAGGCATCTTCGATCTAGGCGGGCCCCTAGTAGAGCCCGCACCCGTCTTTGCTTCGAGCAGATTCCAGGGCCGCTTCGCTCAGCACATCCAGTACTCAGGCAAGAGCTTTTTAACACAGAGGACGCAGAGAAAAAATCGAGAACACGGAGGAGTCAGCAATCATGACAAAGGTTCGGCACTTGCAGTGTTCATTTTGCTTTTATTTATGTCCTCTGTGCTCTCTGCGTCCCCTGCGTTAAGCTTTTGCCGCTACACCGGTTGCATCGCTCACGCGCGCTGCGAAGGATACAGCTTTTCCAGCAGCGCGGTCACTTCCATGGCGAAGCTGTCCATTCGCGTCCCGAGATCCCTGATATCGTGCAGAAAATGGTTATAGGCGATTACCGCAGGGACCGCCGTGAAGAGCCCTGCCGCCGTCGTGATCAACGCCTCCGCGATGCCGGGTGCGACGGCGCGAAGACTCGCCGCGCCTGCAGCGCCAAGTCCCGTAAATGCGTCCATCACGCCCCACACGGTGCCGAAGAGGCCAATAAACGGCGTGACGGAACCTGTCGTTGCCAGCCACGGCATGTACCGCTCCATCTTGCGAACTTCTTCGCCTGCAGCGAGTTGCATGCTCACCGTCACGGCGTTGAGGCTGGTTACTTTCCCGTGCGGGTTTCCGCCGCGGACCTGGCTTTCGACTTCGCGGTAGCCGGCGCCGTACACCAATTCGAGCGGGGAATTGCTCCCGCCCATCTGCCTCGGATCGGGTAGCACTTTGTTGGAGCGGAAGATGCGAAGAAACAAGGATGTCTGATGGTTGATGCGCGAAAACATCGCCAACTTCTGAAATATGAGTGCCCAGGAAAAAAGAGAAAAGCCCAGTAGCATGCCGAGCACAACGCGGGCAACCCATCCTGTTTGCTCGAGCAGTGTGCCAAGCTGGCCGACGAACAGCAAAGACGCAGTCAGCAGTATAGTATCCCCCTCAGAAAGCCGGTCGATAGGCTCCCACGGGCAACGTAGCACACGCACAAAACCCGGTCAAACGTTAACGGGCGCACAGTTGCTTGTTTGTGCTCAGTCAGTATAACACATCGTATTACGATGTATTTCCGGAGTGGCCGTGCTACTCGCACCTGCTCCAGGAAATTCTCCACAACATGATCCGTTAGAGGCTGGCACGAGGAGTTGTCTCTCGTAGCGAGCGCTCCGGGCGATTCCAAGACGCGTTAATCGCCTGTGGTATGATGGAATCTAGAGAGCATGAGCCACTGCGTCGATGTTCCGCTAAATCATTTGACCCGGCTGGGTGACGGTCCCGCAGAGCGCCGAGACGCGCCTTTATTTGGGGTACAAGGAGGCGACACTTTTTACATAGAAACCTTCGGCTGCCAGATGAACGCCCACGACTCCGAGAAGGTTACTGGAGTTCTTCTAGGGCGCGGCTATCAGCAGGTCGATACGATCGACGCGGCAAAGCTGGTCTTCTACAACACCTGCAGTATCCGCGAGAAGGCAGCCCAAAAAGTCTTCTCGCGCCTCGGGGCGTTTCGTAAAGGAAACGGGCCCGAAAAAATTATCGGCGTTCTGGGATGCGTTGCGCAGCAGGAAGGGGAAGAGATCTTTGAGCGCTCTCCCTGGGTTCGTTTGGTCTGTGGCTCGGCGAGCTACAGCAAGCTGCCGGAACTGATTGCGGAACTGGAAGCAGGAAATCGCCGTGTCATGGGCCTGGACACCGATACCGACGCGACGTTTGAGACGGAAATTACGCGGCGCGACAATCCCTTTCGCGCTTACCTGACCATCATCGAGGGCTGCGACAAGGCGTGCTCCTATTGCGTCGTGCCGCACACGCGCGGGCCGGAGCGCAGCCGCGCGAGCGCTTCGATTCTCCAGGAGGTGCGGCGGCTTGTGGACGCTGGCTATTCAGAAATCCAGCTTCTCGGGCAAACTGTCAATTCCTACAAGGACCCGTCGCCGAAACACATGACCTTCGCGGAACTTTTGGTTGCCGTGGCGGCGGTGCCGGGAATTCGCCGCGTGCGATTCACCACCTCGCATCCGCGGGATTTTGGACGCGACATCGTCGACGCCATCGATTCGGCGCCTGAGCTCTGCGAGCACGTTCACCTCCCCGTGCAGTCGGGCTCGACGCGCATCCTGCGCTCGATGCTCCGCACCTACACGCGCGAGGAGTATCTGGAAAAAATCGCCATGATTCGCGAAGCGCGACGTCCGATCAGCGTGACTTCGGACATCATCGTCGGCTTCCCGGGCGAGACGGAAGAGGACTTGGCTCACACGCTCTCGCTCCTCGACGAGGCCCAGTACGACGGAATTTTCGCGTTTCAGTATTCGCCGCGGCCAAATACCTCCGCGCAGCACATGCCGGAGGCCGTCCCCGAGGAAGAGAAGGGTAGCCGCCTGAGCCGCGTGCTCGACCACCAGCGCAAAATCCAGACCGCCCGCAACGAAACGATGGTCGGAGAGACGTTTGAGGTGCTCGTGGACGGAGCGTCGCGCCGTCCAGGGCAATGGTCGGGTCGCTGTTCGAGCAACCGCGTTCTAAATTTCACTTCGCCGCAGCAGAACCTTTTGGGAGAATATCTTCAGGTGAAAGTTTTGCACGCGGGCCCGAACAGCCTTGTCGGAGAACATGTCGTAACTTGAGTGGCGGGGAGGTTCCATGGAAGTGGAAATGAAAATCCGTGGCCTGATGATGGACCCCGTTACCAACATGCCTATCGTCGTGCTGAAAGACGCGCAAGGCACCGCAGTTCTGCCAATTTGGGTGGGTATCTACGAAGCCAATGCTATCGCCCTCGAGATCGAAAAAGTGCAGACTCCGAGGCCGATGACGCACGACCTTCTACGCAATGTGTTCCTGGGCCTCGATGTGCGCGTGCAAAAGGTCGTTGTCAACGATCTGAAGGATGACACTTTTTATGCCCTGATTTGGGTCGAACGCAACGGCGAAATCCTATCGATAGATTCGCGCCCAAGCGACGCCCTGGCGCTGGCCCTCCGCGTCGATTGCCCCATCTTCGTAGAAGACGAAGTCCTGAAAAGCTCAAAAATCTCCAACGCCATCTCCGAAAAATCCACGAGCGAAGAACTCCGCAAGTGGCTCGAAGGCCTCTCCGATGAGGACCTGGGCCGCTACAAGATGTAAGCAGGTGCGGGCTCCACTTGCGCCCCGCTGGAACATCGGAAGGCTTCAGCTAAGGTCTGTCTCCCCGCAAACACAAAAGCCCGCAGGTCGAACGTGATTTAGAAGTGTTTTCATGGATGACGAGACGAGCGACTTGACGCAAGTTTCGCTGGCAACTTTAGCTACGCTTTACGAGCGGCGTGTTGGCGCACAAACTTCACGATGTCTTGAGTAGAGGTGCCTGGAAGAAAAATTTCAGCGACTCCCGCTTTTTTCAGGTCGGCGATGTCCGCATCGGGAATCGTTCCTCCGAGGAGCACCGTAACATCGCTCATGCCTTTCTGCTTGAGCAGCTCAATCAACTGCGGCACAAGCGTGTTGTGGGCGCCAGAGAGAATTGAAAGCCCAATCACGTCGACGTCTTCCTGGGCTGCGGCTGAGGCGATCATTTCAGGGGTTTGGCGCAAGCCGGTGTAGATGACTTCCATGCCCGCGTCGCGCAAGGCGCGGGCGATAATTTTTGCGCCCCGGTCGTGACCGTCCAGACCGGGTTTGGCAATCAGCACGCGAATTTTCTTCTCAGGCATTGGTCGCCGCATTCTACGTTACAGATGCTTCTTCGTGCGTGCCGAAGACGTCGCGCATGGCGGCGCAGATTTCGCCGAGTGTAGCGTAGGCCTTAACTGCGGCGTAGATATGCGGCATAAGGTTTTCGGATCCTCGGGCGGCTTTGCGCAACGCATCGAGTTGCCGCTGCAGTTCTTCGCCGGAGCGCTCGGCGCGCAGTTTCCGCAGGCTGCCGCTTTGTTGCGCGCGAACGGATTCGCCGATGCGCAGGATTTCGATTGGCTTTTCTTCGCCTGTGAATTCGTTCACGCCGACGATGATTTTTTCTTTGCGATCGACGGCGGTTTGGTAGCGATACGCGGCGTCGGCAATTTCACGCTGCGCGTATCCGCGCTCGATCGCGGCGATCATGCCTCCCATGTCGTCGATTTTACGAATGTAATCCAACGCGGCCGCTTCGGCTTCGTTTGTCAGCGTCTCGACAAAGTAGGAGCCGCCAAAAGGATCGGCGATATTCGCGACGCCCGTTTCATGAGCGAGGATCTGTTGCGTGCGCAGCGCGAGCGTTGCGGCAAACTCAGTCGGGAGCGCCCAGGCTTCGTCGAGGGAATTTGTATGCAGCGATTGCGCGCCGCCCATCACCGCGGCGAGCGCCTGCAGGGCTGTGCGGACGACGTTGTTGTAGGGCTGCTGGGCAGTGAGCGAGCAGCCAGCGGTCTGCGCGTGGAAACGGAGAGCCGTGGAGCGCGCCGATTTCGCCCCGAAGCGCTCCGTCATGGTCTTGTACCAGATCCGCCGCGCCGCGCGGTATTTTGCGATCTCCTCGAAGAAGTCGTTGTGGGCGTTGAAGAAAAACGAGAGGCGTGGCGCGAAACTGTCAACCTCGAGGCCCCGACGAATGCCCCATTCAACGTACTCGATTCCGTCGCGCAGCGTGAACGCCAGTTCCTGAATGGCGGTGGAGCCGGCCTCGCGGATGTGATAACCGCTGATCGAAATTGGATTGAAGCGCGGCGTGTTGCGGAGGCCGAACTCGAACGTATCGATCACCAGGCGCATCGACGGCTTGGGCGGGTAGATGTATTCCTTTTGCGCGATGTATTCCTTGAGGATGTCGTTTTGCAAAGTCCCGTTGAGGAGCTTCCAATCAACGCCTTGCTTTTCGGCAACAGCCAAATACATCGCCCAAATCACCGCCGCCGGTGCATTGATCGTCATTGAGGTAGAGACATCGCCGAGCGGAATTTGATCGAAGAGAGCTTCCATGTCGGCGAGCGAGCTGATGGCCACGCCGCATTTGCCGACTTCGCCTTCGGAGAGCGCGTCGTCCGAGTCGTAGCCCATCAACGTGGGAAGATCGAACGCGACAGAAAGCCCCGCTTGGCCTTGCGAAAGCAAATAACGGAAACGCTGGTTTGTGTCCTGTGCAGAACCGAACCCGGCGAACTGCCGCATCGTCCACAGACGGCTCCGGTACATCCTGGGATGAATCCCGCGTGTGTACGGCGGCTCGCCAGGCACGCCTAGATCGCGATCGGGGTCCCACGTGGAAAGGTCATCAGGAGTGTAGAGTCGGCGGATCGGATGGCTGGAAACCGTGGTGAATTCGGCAGCCCGCTCCGTTATCTTTTCTGGAGCAGTTCCTCGCGAGGTCTTATCGTGATTCGCGGGCTTGCCGGGGTCGCTCATCGGTCGGGAGATCGCGCCGGAAAACGCGGGTCGAGCTCAGTTTGATTTTAGGCGATGGCGCCCGGAGAGGTCCAATCCGTATTTATTGGGCGTTACCCGCGCCAGACGGCGGAGTAGACAAGATTAAATTCGCGTCGGGATGCTTGACGGTATCGACGAATAACTCGCCCGTCGTGGCGGTCCCTGGAATCAGAGTGTCTTTGGGCGGGTGACCTGATTTGGCATCCGCGATCGTGATGTTGTAGACCTCTAGCGTTCGTCCCATAGCTCGGTCGAAATTCACTTTTGCCTCCGCCAGATTCATCCGCGCGCGCACTTCGGCGCTTGCAGCGCTGGCTAGAGTGTTCTGGTCGGAAACGATATTGAACAGGGTCGACGTGCCGAGCTGATATTTCTTCTGTTCGGCGTCGAGCGTTTGCTGGTCGAGATCGCGCGTCTTGGCCGCTGCAGCGAGCGTGACGCGCGCTTGCTCCAGGACAATTTGAGTGTTACGAACGTCGATGGCGGCGTTGTTGACGACCTGGCGGTACCGCGTTTCATCCTGCCGTTCACTTAACAGGGCGGTTGCGTTGTCGCTCTGCGCTTGGCGGTTCCGAATGGGGACGGTTAAGGACAAGGCAGCGTTGTACTCCGGATATTTTGCCGAAAAAGCGTCGGATGCCGCCGCACCAAAGCCGCTGACCGTCACAGGTGTCTTCGTTCTGTCACCTCCGAGACCCTGGGTCGAGTAAAAGCCCGAAATATTCAGAACCGGAAGCAGGGCGTTTTTTGTTGCGCGAATATTTACATCATCCGCCTTCAGACTTGTGCCCGCTTCCAAAACATCAGGCCGTTTTGTGACGGCTTCTTTGATGGCATCCTCCATGGGAATTTTCTCGACGGCGGGGGGTTCGACCTCAGCGGTGTCGGTGGTTATGATCTCCAAATTGCGTAGTGCGGGAGCCGTCGGATCCTTAGTGACCAAATTCAGGAGTGTGAGCTGGTTCTGAAGCAGTGTCGTCTGGGCGACAATCAAGGCCTGATTGGCAGTAGCGACTTGAGCCTCCGCCTGAACGATTTCCAAGGGAGCGAGCGTCCCGATTTCCACTTGCTTCTTGTTATCGCTATAGAGCTTGTTGGCGAGCTCGACCTGATGCAGAGCGACGTCAACGTTTCCACGGGCGAACGCAAGTTCCCAGTAAGCATTGGCAACAGCCGTCACCGAGGTGATGGCCTGCTGCTCGAAGGCTTGATCGGCGAAATTCTTATTCAGCTTCGCGATGCGGATGTTTCGTTCGTTGGCCAGCAGGCTGAGGCCGTTCAGCAGCTGTTGATTGGCCGATACGATAAACGTGGAGGTGACAAAGGGAGAGAAAAAGTTCAAAGGGCTGGAAGACGAACCTCTGGTGTTATCAAAGGTACCCGAGAAGGACGTGCCCGTGTGAAATCCCTGGGAATATTGAAAATTGACAACCTGTGTGTGCGTATTCAGCGTCCCAAACGTGGTGGCGGTGGTGCCGGTTCCGGCAGTCAAAGGGTTGTTCGTGGGAATCAGACGCTGATCCGTGCTCAGGGTTGAGGTAACAAGTGGATCGAAATTCAGCGCCGGGACGTTGCCCAGGACGCTCAGGGACCCGCGCGAGGTGCCACCGCCCAACGTTCGCAGGATGTTCGCCTCTGCCAGCCATGGAGCGTAGCGCTGAATGGTGATGTCCAGGTTGTTCTCGAGCGCCAAATCGATCGCGTCCTCGAGAGTGATACTCAGCTTGCCGCTCTGAATCATTTGCTCGATTCGAGGCGCATTGGTCAGGACCGGCTCGGGCACCGAAAGAGGGGAGTATGGACCGGTGACGTTCGGGAACCAGCGCTTGCCGTAAGTGTAGTCTTGATTCGACACATGGATCGTGCGGGGCTGTGCCTGTGGTTGAGCGGCCGGCGGAGGTGCGGACGCGGGCGTGGACTCCCCTTGCTGCTGCGCAAACGCGGGCGCCACCGGCGCCCAGACGATCAGCGCCGCGAGGAACACTGAGAGCCAGTGTCGGCTCCGCTCTTGAGCGTTAGCGCGAGGCTTCAGCGCGAACGCTGAAAGCCACGGCCTTGGCGGGCACCTGGAGCCTTCGGAAGCAAACACACGGCAAACCCTTCGAATCATGTTGAGTTGTCCTCCGCGAGCGGGATTCCTCTTTAATCTTTAGTCAGCATTGTTACGGTTCGGGCGTTAACTATCTTAAACGCGCAGTGGGATGGATATGTTTCAAGTATGTTTCCAACGTATTCCGCCCGGTGCAAGCCTCGTTTAGAAACCGGAAATCGCCACGATTGACCGCCAGGATTGCGGTCCGGTGCAACGCCGCGCGCTCCCTCGCCAAGCCTCAATAGCGCCGCAATATTGGACGCGAGAAACAGCCACAGGTCAAGGCCTGGCGAGCGTGTTTTCTAGGGCTGCGCGCCCAGTCCAAGGCCGAGGCGAGGCGTTGCGCACTCGTGGCGACGCCGCGCACCGGAAGCAAAAGTCGTAACCGACGCCGATTGGTCCTTTCTTGAGCGGGCTTCCCTCCGACACTCAGGGTGAACAAGGGGAGGCCGCACCCGCCTTGACAAGGATGCTTGGGGCCGCTAGTCTTGGCCCGCGATGAGACCCGACGCGGCCATGCAGATCTTCGAAGACGCAGCGGCTATTCGCCACGGTCACTTCGAGCTGACTTCGGGCCTCCACAGCCCAACCTACGTGCAATGCGCGCTGGTGCTGCAATATCCCAAGTACGCGGAGCAATTGGGCCGCGCCTTGGCCGCCGAGTTCATGGATTTGCGCGTGGATTGCGTTGCTTCGCCTGCGCTTGGTGGAGTCATCATCGGCCATGAAGTAGCGCGGGCGATCCCGCCGCGTCCGGATCGCAAGCCTGTGCGCGCGATCTTTGTCGAGCGTGACACCACCGGCGCCCTGACTCTTCGGCGGGGATTCCGTGTCGAGCCGGACGAGCACGTGCTGGTCGTGGAAGATGTCTGGACGACGGGTGGCTCGACGTGCGAAACGATTCGCGTGCTCGAGGAAGCAGGAGCGCGAGTAGTCGCCGCAGGCGCTCTTATTGATCGCAGCGGCGGCCGGATGGAACTGCCGGTCCGCACGGAAGCTCTGGTGGAACTCAAGATCGAGAACTACGACGTTTCGGATTGTCCCCTTTGCCGCACTGGCGATGTCGCCATAAAGCCTGGAAGCCGATACGCCCGCGTTGCACCGTAACAAAATCGAAGAGAATCCTAAGTAAAGCCGCTGATTCGCTCCTCGCCCCAGGTCTTCTCGGTGCAAGTTCTCGTGCCGTCGGCATATACAACAAGCCATTTGCGCGTGAGATAATAGCGCCCCAGGTTGATGCGGAATATCAAGTTCATTCTCGCTTACGACGGCACGGATTTTAGCGGCTGGCAGAGCCAGCCCGGTCAGTCCACGATTCAGGGCACGCTGACAGACGTCGTCGAAAAGCTCACGCAGCGGCGGCTGACGATGCATGCGGCGGGGCGCACCGACGCGGGCGTGCACGCGACCGGCCAGGTGGTGAATTTCAAGACGCAATCGGAGCTTGCTGCCGAGGAATTCCAGCGCGCATTCAATGCGCTGCTTCCGCCGGCGATTCGTGTCGTTGCTGCGGAAGAGGTGGCTCCAGATTTTCATTCTCGCTGGAGTGCGCTCGCGAAAACCTACCGGTATCGCATCTTCCGAGGTCGAGTCGTCCCGCCGTTTCTGTGGCGCTACGTACAGCATGACCCTTTCAACCTGGATTTTGACGCGATGGCTGAGGCTGCGCGTCTGTTTGAAGGCGAACACGACTTCACGTCGTTTGCGGCTTCGACGGGTTCGGAGGAAGACGACCGCGAGCGGACCACGACTCGGGCGATCTATCGGTCCGAATTCCTGAGATGCCCAAGCGGCAATTCATCACAAAATTCCGCGGAGGAATGGGTCTACGTCATACGTGGGAAGTCGTTCCTCCGCTACATGGTGCGCAAGATCGCGGGGACACTTGTTGACGTTGGCAGGGGAAAGCTCTCGCTGGGCGATATTCCGGAGCTTTTCGCTTTGCAGGATCGCTCGAAATCCGGTGCGACGATGCCGCCGCATGGGCTGTGCCTCGAAAATGTGGAGTATCGGGATCCCGAAAACTCCCTGGGACACCAAGGATAATCATTCGGACGTGACCGATTGATTTGGGGCCGACGCTCGGAACTGTTGCTTGGTTTCGCGGGAAGGGTTCAAGTAAGATACAAATGGGATAGAAACGAATCGAATAAAAGTGCGACGAATCGAATAGTCGCGCGCCCTGCCGAGAGAGGGGAATCGACGAATGGCCGAGGAGACCACACCGCAAAGCACGGCACCCGCCGCGCCGCCCGCGACTCCACCCGCCGCGCCCGCGGCCCCTGCCGCTCCAGCAACTGCTGAGAGCGCGCCTGCGGAGATCAAAATCAAGGTGCGCAAGCCGAGGCAGCGCGCCTGCGACGAAAAGGACGCCAAGGGAAAGCTTTGCGGCGGGCATCTCAAGCGGTGGTACGACTATCCAAAGGAAGTAGAAAAGAAAATTGGCAAGGACGCTGAGATTTATCGCTGCGAATTTTGCAAGACACTGTACAAGCCCGATCCGAAGCAAATGCCGCACAGCTTCACGTTACGCTACTAGCGGGCTTGAACCTGCGCTACTTAGAGCCTACAAACATTCGGGTGCGGGCTCTACTTGGAGCCCGCCATAACAATGGATGACGGCCTGATCTACGATTGGAACACGGCGGGCGGCTTCACGTTTCCCGCGGTGGGCCGGGTCACGCTCGATGATGAAACTCTTCGCGACGGCCTGCAGAATCCGTCAGTCCGCAATCCCTCGATCGACGAAAAAATCGAAATCTTGCACTTGATGGAAGCGCTCGGCATCGAGATGGCGAACATCGGATTGCCAGCCGCGGGTCCGCGGGCACGTGCAGATGCGGAAGCCCTCGCAATTGAAATTGCAAACTCGCGGATGAAAATCCGCCCCAATTGCGCTGCGAGGACCGTTGAAGACGATCTCCGACCGATCGCGGAGATTTCGCAGCGCGCCGGGATTCCCGTTGAAGCAGGAACTTTCATTGGGTCGAGTCCGGTCCGTCGCTACGTCGAAGGGTGGACCACGGATTTTCTCCTTCGCACCGTCGAGAAGGCGGTGAAGTTCGGGGTCGCGCAGGGATTGCCGGTGATGTTTGTCACCGAGGACACGACGCGTGCGGACCCCGAAACTGTGAAGGCGCTGTACTCGACAGCTATTCACTGTGGCGCGCGTTCGATCGTGTTGTGTGACACTGTGGGCCACGCCACTCCGATGGGCGCGTACAACCTGGTGAAATTTGTGCGCGAGCAGGTTGTGGCGCCGTCCGGCGAGGCGGTTCGCGTAGACTGGCACGGGCACTGTGATCGGGGCTTAGCCGTTGCCAATTCGTTCGCGGCTATCGCCGCGGGCGCAAACCAAGTCCAAACCGTCACGAATTCTCTGGGCGAGCGCGTGGGGAACACACCTACCGAGTTGATGCTGGTCAATATGCAGCTCATGAGAATGATTAATCGCGACCTGTCACAACTGCAGAAATATTGCGAGACCGTCGCGCGAGCGACTGGAACCACGATTCCGCCCAATTATCCGGTCGTGGGGCGGGACGCGTTCCGGACGGCTACCGGCGTTCACGCGGCTGCCGTGATCAAGGCGCAGAAGAAGGGCGATCCGCGCCTCGCGGATCTGGTGTATAGCGGCGTCCCGGCTTCGATGATTGGCATGGAGCAAGTCATTGAGGTCGGTCCGATGAGCGGCAAATCGAACGTCGTGTACTGGCTCGAACGCCACGCGATTCCTGCGGACGAAGCGCTCGTCGATCGAATCCTGGGCGCAGCGAAGGCGGCTTCTTGTGTCTTGACGAACGAGGAACTCTTTGCGTTATGCGGCGCTGCGTCTCCTCATTAATAAATTGAGGTGCGAAAGCAAGGGGGCTCGCCCTCTGAAAGGCTTTGCCGTGTTGACCGTTGTGGCAGGAGGGCGCAGTTGAGCCGTCTCTCCGGGACGAGAGCGGGTGCCGCGCGGCCGGACGAGCCGTGAAACGATTCCTTATCTCACTTACGTTGGGAGTGGCGTTGACTTCGTTCATCCAAAATGCCGTGCGACGCGCAGCCGCGGCCGACACGCCGTCGGATCCACGCATCGCGCGTGTGCTCGAAATTCTCCGCACGAACGTCAGCGCGATCACTGAGGAGCAAATTCGCATTACGGAAATTCCCGCGCCGCCTTTTCAGGAAGGCGCTCGCGCGGCGTACATGAAAAAACTTCTGTCGTCCGGCGGTTTGCGGGTCGACACGGACGCAACCGGAAATGTCATTGGCGAGTGGACCGGCTCGTCGCCGGAAATCGTCATGCTGACGGCGCATCTCGACACAGTATTTCCTGCAGGCACCGAAGTGAACGTCAAGCGCGAGAGCGGGCGCCTGCTTGCTCCGGGAATCTCGGACAATGGCACGGGGCTCGCCGCACTGGTGGCCATCTCGAAGGCATTTCGGGATGCAAAAATCAAAACGAGAAAGACGATTTTGTTCGTGGCCGATGTTGGAGAAGAAGGCGAGGGAAACCTTCGCGGGATGAGGGCGCTCGTCGATGCGTACAAAAAGCACCTGAAGTATGTGATCGCCCTGGATGGCTCGGCAACTGAGTATGTGACGACGGCCGCGCTCGCATCCCGCCGCGTGGAGGTCTCAATCACCGGGCCGGGCGGCCACAGCTGGTCGGACTTCGGCCTGCCCAATCCCATCCACGCGCTGGGGCGGGGAATTGCGCGATTCGTCGCGGCCCGGGTTCCGGAGTCTCCGCGCACAAGTTTCAATATCGGCGAAATCCAGGGCGGAACTTCCGTCAATTCCATTCCATCGACCGCGCAGATGAAAGTCGATTTGCGATCGGAATCGGAAGCCGAGCTAGGGCAACTGGAAACTCAATTGCGCGACGCCATGAAGGCCGGCATCGACGAAGAAATGGCCGCAGCGCGCGAGCGCGGCATGGCGGGCGGTCCAGCGCTCCTCAGCTTGAAAGTTGACGTTTTAGGCGTGCGCCCTGCAGGAGAGCTTCCGGAAGATTCGCCGCTCCTCGCAGCTTTAGTGGCCGCGGATAACCAGCTCGGCAACCGCTCGCGGCGCGAGCGTTCGTCTACCGACGCCAACATCCCACTTTCAGTGGGAATTCCCGCCATTTCGCTCGGCGCTGGCGGGCGAAGCGGCGGAGCGCACACTCTCGAGGAATGGTACGACCCCGGAGGCCGCGAACTCGGTTTGCAGCGCGTTGCCTTGACCGTGCTCGGCGTCGCAGGCCTGGAGCCCTAAGGGCATTGCTGCGCACGCCCCGCTAAAACAGGGCTTTAGGGCGAATTCTGCATCTCGATCGAGAGTATCTCGCCGTCCCACGCCCTTCCCGCGACGAGCTGATAGCTAATACGCGCCTTCTGCCCCCTCAGTTGGCCACAGGCGATTTTTCCCGGAGCACCATTGCCTGGCTCATTCTTGAATTCAATCTTGCCGATGTCTGCGGCGTGCAAATGCATAACGATCTGCGCGGCCTGCAATGTGATTTGCATTTGGGGCGCCGCCGCGCAATCGGCTGTCGCGACAGTTCCGATCATTGAGTACGGACGAGCCGCAGTTGGCGCGGCCGGAGCCTCAGGCGCTCCACCGGGCGCGCCGTCAGAGGCGCCCGCAGGTTTTGCGGGCGGAGTGGATTCTGCTGTTGCTCTTTTCCTCAAGACAGGCTCCGGCGGATTTGCTCCTGCAGGTCCTATTCCTGGGGTGTTTGCTCGCGAAGTAGCAACTCGTCCCGAGTCCAAGTTCGCGGAATCGTTTTCCTCCGCACGGTCGATTTTCCGCAGCAAGTCAGCGGTCGCGGCGGCGACCGCCCCGTCGGCAGACTTGGCAACTCTTTGTGCGACGGCGCGCGCGTCGTCGTAAAAGCGTGCCCGCAGTAGGATCACTGCGAGATTGAATTGGTAGCGCGGTTCGCCCGGCATCGTTTTCACCGCGCGCTCCGCCGACTCTACCGCTTTTGGCAGGGTGGCGGGTTCGCGGGCGTAGAGCGTACCGAGAGCATCCCACGCAGGCGCAAGCTCCGGCTTTAGCGCAACGGCTTTTTCCAAGGCGTCGCGCGCTTCGTCGGGATCCTCCTCTACCGTGTCGCTCGTCAGCAAAAGCATGCCGTCGTAGTAATACGTCAGGGCGCTCTTGGAGTTGAGAGCCACCGCATGGGAAAAATATTTTTGTGCCTCGGCGGGTTTATTTTCGCGAAACGAGACGAGGCCCATGCCCTCCTGAGTCGCGGCCAGGTTCGGGTCGAGCCGAATCGCTTCCTCCATCTTCGATCGTGCTGCCTCCAGCTGTCCGCGGCCGATGTCAAATTCTCCCAGCGTCGCGACGGCCTCGGCTTGCGGAACGGCCCTGGCCGAGTATGGTTTGCCGCCCGCTGCTTCAGGGAGATCAACCGCATACGCGGTGAAAGAAGTCCTAGACGCGTAGGCGTCGAGCTCTTTCTTGAGCTGGCCCAGATCGCCAAAGGCCACCTTCGCTGAGTCGACTGGATCGCCTCCGCTCTCGACGAGTCCGATATATTTGTCGATCTGGTTCTCTTTCTTTTTCCTGACTTCATCGGTCATCAGGTAATGGACCAGGGCCCACGACTCCGCGTAGAAAATATTCGTCTTCTCCGCCTCGTTGTAATAGGGGGAATCGTGCCCCACGCGAAACAGAACGTCGAGCGGCAGTAATTTCGTCTGTGACAAGACAAAAAGCTCCGACTCATTCGGCTGCCCGAGCTTTCCGGCTTTCCCAGCGACCGTGGCGCTGCCAAAAAAAGTCGCGAACCCTTCGTTGAGCCAAAGAGGAAAATGCTGAAAGTTCAGACTCACGATCAGGTGGACATACTCGTGATAGATGGTCAGGTAGGGAAATTCCCCTTGGACATCGGTGCGCAAGGCGATGAAATTCTTTTCGGCGCCCGCAACGAAGATTCCTGCAGGGTGCGTATGCCCCTTTTCCGCCCAGTACTCAGGAATCAGCTGAGAAAGCGATTTTTCATTCTTGCCGGCAAGAATCAGTATGGGAATTCCAGGGTCCAGACGCAGGTTGCGGGAGAGGGCCCTCGAGTAGAGTGCGCGAATCTGCTCGAACTGATCCGCGACCCGGCGCGCAGTTTTTTCGCCGTCGTCGCTCATGACAGAGAAATGAGGAGTCGTGACCTCGACCCATCCGCCCGGCTTGTCAGCCGGATTGGGATCGCTCCTCGTTGCCTTTGCGGACAGAAGAACAATCCCCACGCACGCAATGATGCGAATCGTCCGCTGGAACGGCATAAAAACATGTAACGCCGCTCTACCACATCTGTCAATAAATCGTGTTGTACAACCGGAAAATCGAGCTGCGGGGGAGGTGATCCGACAAATCACTTCATGTGAGCGGGATTCAAGGCTGGCCGCGCAATTCAACCGATTGCATTTCTCCGTCCCAGGCCTTGTCCAAAACAAGAGAATATGACACACGCACGCTGCGGCCGCGCAGGCTTGCGCAGGAGACGTTCTTCGCCGGCGCCTCAGAGCCGGGGATCTTAATCAAAACCTTGGCCAAGTCCTCGGCGTGCAATTTCATCAAAATGGTGAGCGATTTCAGCGTGAGCTGCACCTGCGGAGCGCTGGCGCAGTTCACGTCCGTGATCGTCCCGAGCATGGAATAAGTACGAGTTTCGGAGAAGAGGGGCGGAACGGGCGCCTCGCTCGGCGCAGTTGACACAGTCGTCGGCTCCGCCGTCGTGACCGGTATCGGCGCTGGCTGCACCGGCTCCACTTTGCGCTCGATCCTTGGCATAGTGTCCGCAGGCTCGGCAGGCGGCGATCCCATTGGGCCGCTGGCCGCGCCCGGCGCTGAAGAAGGTTGCGGTTTGGACATTCGTGCAAGCAGATCGCCTGCTTTGCGCTCTGTGTCTCGGTCGCTGGCGGATTCTTGTACGCCTGCGGCAGTCTTCCGTGCTTCATCGGTGCGGCCGAGGCGACTCAGAAGGGCCGCGACCCCCAATTGATATGCAGAATCGCCCGGGGCGAGTGAGGCGGCGCGCTGCATGTCACTGAGGGCCTTATCGAGAGTTTCGTTACGGTCCGAATAGATTGTCGCCAAGCCATACCACGCCGGGGCGAAATTTGGGTTCAACGCAACCGCTTTCTCAAATGCCTCGGCAGCCCCGCCCGAAGCGCCTCCGTTATGCGCTCGGATCACGGCGACTCCACCCAGTCCGAAATAGTTCAGACCATCCTTTGCGTCGAGTTGCGCGGCACGCTCGAAGTGCTTTTGCGCCTCGTCCAGCTCATTCCTTTTCAACATAAGAAAACCTAGGCTCTGTTCGGCCTCCTCGAGCGACGGCTCGGACTTGATGGCCTCCTCGAGTTTGTCCCTGGCGTCGTCATCTTTCCCGCGGCTCGCCAGGAAGTCGGCCATGCGCGCGTCCGCCTCTGCGGCAGTAAGTGTCCGGGCGGCCCCGCTGGAGTCACCTCCGCCCGACACGGGGATATCGACACCAGAACCGTGGACTTCATTGATAAACGCTTGGAGCTTCGCCTGCAGTTGACCCAAATCGCCGAAGGCCGCGCGCGCCGCTTGCAACGGGTCAGCGCCGGCCTGAACCGACTCGACATACTGCGGGAGTGACTTCGTCCCGGAAGATTGCGCTTCGCTCACCAGGTAATGTACCAGGACGCGGGACTCCGCGTAGAACACAGTATTTTTGTCGCCCGAGGAATAGTAGCCGGAGTTGCGATCCGCCTTGAGCAGGATATCGAGCGGCAGGAGCGGGCTCTCCGTCAGAACGCTAAGGTCTTCGGGATCGGGCCGTTCCAGTCGAGCGCCGCGATCGGTGAAAGTCAAGCTGCCGAACACGCTCGAATAGCCGACCTCCAGCCAAGGCGGCAGATTGCGATAGCTGAGCTTAAGAACTTCGTGAGCATAAGCCGAATATATCTCTTCAAATCGGAAGCGCCCGGGGGCGTTTGCTCGAAGACCAATGAACGTCTTCTCTGAACTGGAGACGAAAACTCCGGGCGGTTGCTCGCGATCGTGCCGTTTGTCAAAACGAAACTCAGGGATCATGCGGCCAAACGATGGTCCGTCCCGCGCGACGAGGAGCCGGACAAGTATCCCGTTGCTGACGCGGCAATCGGGCATCACGGACTGAAATACGCGGAGAAGTTGCTCAAAGTCAGAGGCATATTGGCGAGCCGTTTTTTCTCCGCCGTCGCTGGCGGCGATAAAATGGGCGGTGCGAACTTCGACCCAAGGCTCGATCTTCTCCTTCTTTTCCTTTTCTTCCTTTTTATTTTTATCCGCGCCTCGAGCGACTGAACAAAAGAGCGCCACGACGAGCAGGAAGGCCGTCGCGCTGGTCTTCGATCGAAGGAAATCCTGAAGGGAAGTCATCATTTGCGGCGCCAGAACCTGAATGCTATTTTACCAGACAAGTCATAAACTATTGTCCTGAAGCCAACGAAGTTGCGATTCGAACAGCGCCGCCCAGGTTGCCTTTGGCCTCGCGGATCACTAGACTGAAGCACTCCATGAAACGTACGCTGCAACTTCCTGGCTCCCGCACTTCACTTTCATCTCCCGCCTCGGCGATACGAATCCGGTGAGCCTTCGCTTCAAAGCCCATCTCGCCCTCCTGACATGCTCCTTCTTGTGGGGCGTTACCTTTGTTGTCGTGAAAAACGCCGTCGCGGACATTTCCGTGTTTGCCTATCTCGCGGCGCGATTCATATTGGGCGTGCTGCCCCTGCTATGGTTTTACCGCGAGGATCTGCGCAAAATGACGCGCGGCGAGGCTTGGGCAGGTTTGCAGATCGGGATATTCATGTTCGGCGGCTACGCGTTTCAGACCGCCGGAATTGCAAGAACCACTCCGTCGAAGGCCGCCTTCATCACCGGAGTCAGTGTCGTCCTCGTCCCGATATTCTTAGCCGCAATCTGGCGGCGCAGGATCAGCGCCTGGGCTTGGGCAGGAGCGGCGGCCTCGTTTGTGGGCCTGTACTACTTGACTGTCCCAAAGGAAGGCCTGGCCGATCTCAACCGAGGCGATTTGCTGGTGTTGGCGTGTGCTGTGTTCTATGCGTTTCAGATCATCTATATCGCACGATACAGCGGAAGATATTCACACGGCGCTTTAACTTGCCTGCAGGTGGGGCTGACCGGCGCGCTTTCGGCAGTTGGTGTTCCTTTGATGAGCGTGACGCGATGGGAGCCGTTCTTTATCCGCTTCACCTTTCAGATGGTGTTTGGAGTGCTTGTGACTGCGATTTTCACCACGGCGATTGCCTATCCGCTCCTCGTCTGGGCCCAACGGCACACTACGGCTACGAATACGGCGCTGATTCTAACGACCGAACCGGTCTTCGCGGCGCTCACGTCTTTCTTGTTGCTAGGCGAACGGCTTGGCGCGCGAGCGACCGCCGGCGCAGCGCTAATTCTAGCGGGAATAGTCGCAGGGGAACTAAAGGGCAGCGCGCAACGGGAAAGAAGCGCGGAGCGCGTCCTCAGCTAATTCAATCCAGCACAATAGAGACATTAACTGCCTGAGTAGAGATCCAAAAGGAAGGCGCAGTCCTGGAAGGGCTCCGCGAAGATTCTCGTTTTGGATGACTAAGTTCTTGTAGACCTCACTAATGAGGAGTGAGGCTGCGGCTTACTGGCTTGGAGCATACTTCGCATCCACCGGGGCGTATATCGGGGCGACGGGGTGGTGCGACTTTTCAAATTCGGAGATTTTTGATTCGTGCTTCAAGGTGAGGCCGATGTCGTCGAGCCCTTCGAGCAGGACGTGCTTGCGGAACTCGCTGATCTCGAACCGATAGTTCAGACCGCTGGCGTCCGTGATCGTCTGCTCCGACAAATCGGCGGTGAGGGAGTAGCCTTCTTTGGCTTCCGCTCGGCGAAAGAGTTCTTCCACCTGAGCATCGGGAAGAGTCACGGGCAAGATGCCGTTCTTGAAGCAGTTGTTGTAGAAAATGTCGGCGTAGCTAGGGGCGACGAGCACTCGCAAGCCATAGTCCGCGACAGCCCACGGAGCATGCTCGCGGCTCGAGCCACAACCGAAGTTGGCGCGCGCGAGCAGCACGGACGCTCCTTTGTATCGCGGCCAGTTCAGGATGAAATCCGGATTAGGTTTTTCACCCGGCAGGTACCGCCAGTCATAAAACAGAACGCGCCCAAACCCCTGCTTGGTCTGAAGCTTTAGGAATTGCTTCGGCACCATCTGGTCGGTGTCCACGTTCACCCGATCCAGCGGCACCACCAATCCCGTATGTTTAGAAAACGGCTGCATCCTTCACTCCTCCAACACTGTCGGTGCTCATCGCGGAGCGCGATCTTTCCAGGCTCTAACCTCTAGCCTCCCAGCCTCCAACCTCCAGATCACTCCGGCGCTTCGACGTTCCACTCGCGCACGTCCACAAAATGACCGGCAATGGCTGCCGCGGCGGCCATGATCGGGCTGACCAAGTGCGTCCGGCTGTCCTTGCCCTGCCGACCTTCGAAATTGCGGTTCGAAGTGCTGGCAGCGCGCTCTCCTGGCAACAGCACGTCTGGATTCATCGCGATGCACATACTGCACCCCGCATCGCGCCATTCGAATCCCGCATCCCGGAAAATTTTGTCCAGCCCTTCGGCTTCCGCCTTCGTCTTAATCGTCATGGAACCAGGTACAACTAGCGCTTCCTTGAGACTCTTGGCGACGTGCTTGCCGGCGACCACTTTTGCGGCCGCCCGCAGATCGTTCAACCGGGAGTTCGTGCAGGAGCCGATAAAAACGCGGTCCACTGGAATGTCAACGAGCGCCGTGCCAGGCTTTAGCCCCATATAATCCAGGGCTCGCGCTGCCGCTTTCTGGTCGTCAGGATCGCGGAACGAATTCGGATCGGGCACGCGGCCGGTAACGCCGGTGACCATTCCAGGATTCGTGCCCCAAGTGACCTGCGGCGCGAGTGTCGAAGCATCGAGCTCGACAGTGAGATCGAATTTCGCGCCCGGATCGCTGGCGAGCGTCTGCCACGTTTCGACCGCCTCTTGAAATGCCTTCCCTCGCGGAACGTACGGGCGTCCCTCCATATAGGAGAAGGTCGTGTTGTCAGGCGCGATCATCCCGGCGCGGGCGCCTCCTTCGATCGACATGTTGCACACCGTCATGCGGCCGTCCATCGAGAGAGCGCGAATCGCCTCGCCGGAATACTCGACGACGTGGCCGGTGCCGCCGGCGATGCCAATTTTTCCGATAATGGCGAGAATAATGTCTTTTGCGGATACGCCCTTAGGCCGTTTCCCGTTGACGACGATGTTGATCGTCTTGGATTCGAATTGCTGCAGGCACTGCGTGGCCAGAACGTGCTCGACTTCGCTTGTGCCGATGCCGAAGGCCAGAGTGCCGAATGCGCCGTGCGTGGAAGTGTGGCTATCGCCGCAGACAATCGTCTGCCCCGGTTGCGTGATTCCAAGTTCGGGTCCGATCACGTGAACGATGCCCTGATTCTGGCTGAACATATCAAACAGCGTGACGCCGAACTCGCGGCAATTGCGGTCCAGGGCATCAAATTGTCCGGAGGCATCCTTGTCCAGAATGGGGAGATTGCGATTCTTAGTCGGCACGGAGTGGTCCATGACGGCAAACGTCAGGTCGGGCCGTCGCACGTTCCTTCCGGCAGCCTTTAGACCTGCAAACGCCTGCGGAGACGTGCCTTCATGAACAAGGTGACGGTCTATGAAAAGCAGCGAGGGTTCACCAGGAGCTTCACGGACGAGGTGAGACTCCCATATTTTCCGGTACATTGTACGTGGATTCATGTGTTTGCATCTTAAGTTTAGCAGGCCGAAGGAATTTCGCAACTGGACCTCGAAGCTGAGATTCAGGGAAGGCTCGAAGACAGTAGCTCCCTGGAACCAGTTTCCCGCATCAAACGTGCATCGAGCAGCGAAATGGTATAATCTTTTTCAACTTGATCGGGGCGAATCGTAGAGAGCGACTGAACTGACGAGGAGTGATGAACATGGGTACACAGCTTCGGGAATTTGCCGCCTGGGCGCGCAATCGAAAAATTCTGGCCGCGTTGCTTGTAACCGTTACGCTGGCCATCGGGATGCTGATCGGTACAGTAATCACCGGCCATGTTGGAGCAGGACCCTCGCATCCGGCAGTTGGAGTCACTGGAACACCTTTGGCGATTCCCGATCCTGTGCAACTGTCGAGCGCCTTTGCGAAAATCGTCAGCCAGGTAGCGCCGGCCGTCGTGAATATTTCGACCACGCAAGTGATCGAGCGTCACGGGAAAGGGCGCAATCCACATGGCCGCGACCAAATGGGGCCGGGGCCGGGCGATGAACAGGACCAGCCATTTCAGGACTTTTTCAATCGTTTCTTCGATTTTCCGGATCAAGGGCCGCAGGCGGAGCGCAGCCTCGGATCGGGTGTGATCGTCGACAAGAAGGGCTTCATCCTGACAAATAATCACGTCGTCGACCAGGCCACCAAAGTGCAGGTCACGTTGAATGGTGATCAGACGCAGTACACGGCAAAAGTTGTGGGAACCGACGAAGAGACTGACCTCGCCATTCTGAAAATCGAAACGGGGCATGATCTACCCTACGCCAAGCTTGGCAACTCCGATCCCGTTCAGGTGGGCGATTGGGTCCTCGCGATTGGCAATCCATTCGGCTTCTTGCAGGGTAGCGTGACCGCTGGAATCATCAGCGCCAAGGATCGCGGCAACGTGGGTCAGCAGTTCCAGCGATTCCTGCAAACTGATGCGGCCATCAATCCCGGCAATTCGGGCGGCCCGCTTGTCGATATGGCGGGACAAGTCATCGGCATTAACACCGCGATCATCACGGGCGGGCGCGGAAATGAGGGCGTTGGATTTGCTCTGCCGTCGAATACGGCGATTGGCGTTTACAACCAGATTGTTACCAGCGGCAAGGTCACGCGCGGTTCGATCGGCGTAAGCTTCACCGAAACGCAAGGCAGCAATCCGATCGTTTTGAAGGAACTCGGTGCGCCATACGGAATCGTTTTGCAGCGCGTCGAGGCAGGAAGTCCGGCAGAGAAGGCTGGCCTGCAATCAGGCGACGTCATTACGAGCGTGAATGGGAAGCCGGTTCACAACGGGAATGACCTTGTGAATCCGATCGCTTCCACTCCGATCGGCAACTCCGTGAAAGTGACCTACGTTCGTGACAAGAAGGAGCACGAGGCCGCCATCACTGTCGCGGATCGCACGAAGATTTTCCCGGACCGCACAGCCAATGGCGGTAATAACGACAACGAACCAACGCCCGCGGAGTTCGGTCTGCGCCTCGAAGACCTTGGCACCGACCGGGCACGTCGCGCGGGATACGAGAACATGAAGGGAGTTCTGGTCACCGAAGTTGACCCCGCCAGCTTCGCCGAGGACATCGGCTTTGCGCGAGGGGATGTGATCAACGAGATCAACCACACCGCGGTCAACTCTGTGGCGGAGTACCGCAAGGTCGTCGCGAGCCTGAAGACTGGGCAGGATGTTTTGTTCAAAGTCCGGCGCCGCTCCGGCAACGATCAATTCGATACGGTCTACTTGGCTGGCGTCGTCCCGGCTCCCGAGCCGTAATCTCGCCCGATGAGCGGACGATCGATGAGCATACGAGCTTGGTTGTCCATCTTTGGGGCCGCGCTCCTCGTGAGCGCGGCTCCCAACATCTCCCGGGCAGGCGGCCCGGTCCCAACGCAGACATCCACCAAGAAAAAGACCTCCGCCAAAAGATCAAAGAGAAAGTCCAGGGTGAAGGCGCAAACGGCGCCTACTTCTGACCGCGTCAAGGAGATTCAGACCGCACTTCAACGGGAAGGCGCTTACAACGGAGAGCCGACCGGGAAGTGGGACAGTACCACAGCCGACGCCATGAGAAATTATCAGGATAAGAACGGCCTCAGCCCAACCGGAAAAATCGACGCCTTAACGCTGGAAAAGCTCGGCCTTGGTTCCAGCACCGCCGGGAAAGGCGCTCCGTCGCCAGCCGCCTCTTCATCCCCAGCTCCATCGCCCACCGCCCAACCAGCGTCCACATCCGCAGCGTCACCTCCCGCAGCGCCGCCTGCCGACCCACCGGCCAAGCAGTAGCGATCCATTGCCCCATCGATCTGCGCTGCGCTAATCCGAAGTCGAGAATGTTGACGATTTACACCCTCGTGGTATAGACGTCCTCCGGTTTCACTTCACGCTGAGCAACTCGTTTTTCAACTCCGGCGAGTCCTTGTGCAAATCTGATGTGCACAATCGAGTACGTTCTTCAGCGGAAATTCACCTGACGCGTTTTCTTGGCAGGCTTCGGTATCCGGTATATCGTCCTCCGCAGATCGGTCTTAATTTCGGCGGGCTGCAAGTGCAGCCCACACCCGATTACAAACTGGGGGAGCAATGAGGGTCAGCATCGGTCGTGTCGTGGTTCGTTTTGCAATCGCTTGTGTCGTCCTCATGGCTTCCTTCACGATCGCACGTAGCCAAGACAATACGACCGCAGCCAAGGCAGAGGGCGAGCATGAGCGCAGCGAAAAGTTCGTGCTACAGTTCAACGCTGCGAGCGGCAGCATCGCCACCGGTGCTCCCATCAACCGGACTGACAATCTGCGGATGGAAGCGCTCGTCCGGTACGACGGACCGAGTGCAAACGGCGGTGTCCTTATATACAACGGCAATGGCTGCTGCAATGGGTGGGGGCTTCTGGTGTACGGTACCAACCCTGATCCAAACGCCGCTGGCAGGTTGGCGATCCTGGCCGGTGGCATCGTCGTTCAGGATTCCCAACAGAGTCTTACGCTGCCGGTCGGCGTGTGGCAACGCATCCGCGTCGAATCGCGCGGCCAGCTTGTCACGCTTTCATTCCCGGGCAACGACGCGGGCCCTGTATTTTCATTCGGGATCGTGCCTCGCAACGATCTGAATTTCGAAGTACCTTCTTCGGTCACCGTCGGTCAGGGCTTCAATGGCCTGATCAAGGACGTTCGTTTCACCAGCCTGGACACGCCGAACACGGTTCTCGAATTCTGGAGGCTCAACGAAGGCGCGGGGAACATCGCGACGGGCGTCAATGGAGCCGTTCTAAACCTGACCAATACGTCCTGGGCTCAGCTCTCGCGAGACGACGACAACAGCGACAAGTGATGAGCGCTCTACGCAGCGCGCCCAAGGTGCGCCTGCCGCACGCCTCCAGCGGAATCGCTTTCCCAGGAAACACGTTGGGAACCAGATTTCCGCGATCCATAATCACGGTTCCATCGATTAACAGTCTAGTGCCACCTAATCAGAGCACAGTTCCAGAGCCGTGTTTTGACCTGATCCCGCCGCTCTGCTAAATTGGGTTTCTGCGCGGGAGTTTCCGCCGCGATAGGGTTTGCGCCATCGCCGAACCTTTGCAAGACCTCGCTTACGTCGGGGCGGCCTGTGCTTGCAACCCGCCATTAAAGAAGGTGCCAACATGACAACCAGCGCCGTTTCAAGGATTCACAAGAATTTCATCAACGGGGAATGGACGGAAGCGAGCCACGGCAGCACGTTTGAGAATCGCAACCCCGCCGATTCGAACGAGTTGATCGGTATCTTCGCCTCTTCGACTGCCGACGATGTGAACAACGCGGTGGATGCCGCCAAGGCTGCGTTCACCAAATGGCGCCTGTTTCCGGCGCCGCGCCGCGCGGAAATTCTCTATCGCGCCGCCGAAATTCTCGTGAAGCGCAAAGAAGAGCTGGCCCGCGACATGACGCGAGAGATGGGCAAACCACTCTCGGAAACGCGAGGGGACGTCCAGGAAGCCATCGACATGACTTACTACATGGCCGGGGAAGGGCGCAGGCTCTTTGGCCAAACGGTTCCGTCGGAGCTGCCGAACAAATTTGCCATGTCGGTGCGCGACCCGCTGGGGGTCGTTGGAATGATTACGCCGTGGAATTTTCCCATGGCAATTCCGTCCTGGAAAATCATGCCCGCGCTGATTTGCGGAAATACCGTCGTGATCAAGCCGGCCGAGGACACGCCACTCTCTACATACAATCTCGTACAAATCCTGATTGAAGCTGGACTGCCCCCGGGTGTCGTGAATATTGTCACAGGCATGGGGCCGGATGCCGGGGCTCCCCTCGTGACACATCCCGACGTCGCCGCCATAAGCTTTACCGGCTCGACCGACACAGGCCGGCTTGTGAGCCAAGCCTGCGCTCCTCTCTTCAAACCGTGCCATCTCGAAATGGGCGGCAAGAATATTCTCATTGTGATGGACGATGCGAACCTCGATCTCGCCGTTGAGGGCGCGGTGTGGGGTGGATTCGGAACGAGCGGGCAGAGGTGCACGGCAGCCAGCCGCGTCGCCGTGCACACAAAAATCTACAAGGAGTTCTTGGATCGCTTCGCGGCGCGCACGAAAGCGCTCAAGATCGGCGACGGACTCGATCCCGATACTGACGTTGGGCCGGTGGTGAATGAGACGCAGCTTCAGACCGTGATGAAGTATGTCACGATCGGAAAGAATGAGGGTGCACGCCTCGTGGTTGGTGGACATCGCGCGGAATCAGGGGGCCTCAAGCGCGGTTGGTTCCACGAGCCGACAATTTTTGCCGACGCCGCTCCAGGAATGACCATCGCTCAGGAGGAGATTTTCGGTCCCGTCGTAGCGACGATTCCTTTTTCCTCGTTTGAAGAAGGGATCAAGATCGCGAATCAGGTGAAGTACGGGTTGTCGGCATCGATTTACACGCGTAATGCGAACTTGGCGTTTCGCGCGATGCGCGACCTGGAAACTGGGATTGTTTACGTGAACGCCCCGACAATCGGGGCGGAGATTCAGTTGCCATTTGGCGGGACAAAAGGGACCGGCAATGGCCACCGCGAAGCCGGAACCGCCGCCATCGATTTCTACTCCGAGTGGAAAACCCTCTACATCGATTATTCCGACCGCCTGCAACGCGCACAAATCGATATGGCGGAACTGGGCTAAAGCCTTGGCTACGCAAAAAAGCCCTCGTCATTCCGAGCGGAGCGAGGAATCTGCCTCCCCCTGGTTCGTAGGAAAGCAGATTCCTCGACGCGCTGCGCGCCTCGGAATGGCACACTCTTTCTGCTGATGGGCATAGGTCCAGCCTGTTGTACCTAACACATTCCAGTGCGTCCAATTTGACGATCAGGGCTGCCGCGCCTAAAATTATGGGAGCGTCTAGTGGCGGGTGAACCAAGCAGCTAATGGTTAACCGAGGACCAAACAGCGAACGAGACCAGCAGATTCTCTCTGCCATCGTCCGCACCTACATCGAAACGGGCGAACCCGTGTCTTCGCGCACGATTTCGCAGAGGCATGTCGAATCGCTGAGCTCCGCAACAATACGCAACATTATGGCCGAGCTCGAAGAGCAAGGGTTTCTTTATCAGCCTCATACCTCGGCTGGCCGTGTTCCGACGGCATCGGCGTACCGGTTTTTTGCCCAGCAGGTGGTGGCCAGGGCCACGTTGAGCGCCGAAGACGAGGACAGAATTCGCGGCGAGCTTGCCGCTGCATCGACAGGCGAGGAGATTGCCGAGCGAGCCGGGCACGTCCTGGCCGAAATTTCCAAGGGATTGGGAATCGTCATTTCGCCTCCCATCGCAAAGACCGTCCTCGAGCATATTCGCTTTGTCCCACTGCCGGATGGCCGAGTTGTGGTCGTATTGGTTTCGCCGGGCGGCACGACGCGCGACAAAGTCATTCGCCCAGAGAGGGCTTTCAGTCAGCAGGACCTCGATCGCACGGCGGATTATCTGAACCGCCACTATGCTGGCTGCACGCTGGAAGCGATTCGAGCGGATCTACTCGCTCGCCTGGCGAAGGAAGAACAGCACTATGCGCTCGTCGCGCGGAACGCGCTCGAGTTGTGCGATCCGGGAGTGCTGGAGCAGGGTTCGGCCCAGCGGGTTTACATCGAAGGTGCGGCGCAGATGGCGGCAGCATCGGAATTCAACGATCAGGCGCAATTACGCGAGGTGCTCGCAGCCATCGAAGAGAAGCACAAGATCATCGCGCTTCTCGCGAATTGTATCGACACGCCCGATCCTGTGCATGTGCAGATCGGCGTCAAGGGAATTGACCGTGCCGGCGCGCACCTGGCGCTGATCAGCGCGCCGTATTCGCTTCAGGATCAATCCCAGGGGACTGTCGGCGTGCTTGGACCCATGCGCATGCAATACGAGCGAGCGATCACGGCGGTGGCGTTTGTGGCTCGCGCGTTCGGCGAAACATTCGAGCGGAGTTGAATGCCATGGCGGAAGCAAGACGCGAAGAAGAGAAAGTGATTCCCATCGACGGAAAACGGCCTGAAGAAGAGGCTGGTGCCGCCCCAGCGGCCAACCGCGAATCTATGACCACCGACACTCCTGCTCCCACCGAAGCCGCGCTTGCCGCAGAGCTTCAAAAGCTCAAAGCCGAGAAAGAAGAATTGCTGCAGACCCTGATTCGCCGTCAGGCCGACTACGAGAATTTCCGCAAGAGAACCGAGCGCGAACGCCACGAGGCAGGACGGCGTGGTGTGGAGCGCCTGATCGAAGACCTTGTTCCGGTTCTCGATGGGTTTGACCGAGCGTTGAAAGCGCACGACGATCCCGCCTATGAAGAGTACCGGAAAGGCGTCACACTGATCCGCAAGCAGCTTTGGGACACTCTGGCGCGGCACGGCGTGCAGCGCATTGAAGCAGCCGAAAAAATGTTCGACCCGAACCTTCATCAGGCCATCGAGCGTGTCGAGACGCAAGAATATCCGGATGGCATGGTGGTCGGCGTGTTTCAGGACGGGTACATGTTTCACGGGCGCGTCCTCCGGCCCGCGATCGTACGCGTTGCCGTGCATCCCAGCGCGACCGCGAATCCCACCTCCCACGAGAATGAGAATTAAACCAATCAGGCGGCCCAGAAGATGAGTCAAAAACGCGATTGCTACGAAATTCTTGGAATTGAACGAAGTGCCGGTGCGGATGAGATCAAGTCTGCCTATCGCAAGGCGGCGATGAAGTGGCATCCAGATCGCAACCCGCAGGCCAAGCACGAAGCAGAGGAAAAATTCCGCCAAGCGACGGAAGCGTATTCGATCCTCTCCGATCCGCAGAAGCGCTCCACGTATGACCGTTTCGGTTATGCTGGCCTGTCCCGCGGCGGGATGGAGGGCGGCTTCAATCAGTCTATTTTTGAAGAGTTTCAGGATATTTTCGGAGACTTTTTCGGCTTCGAGGATATTTTCGGCGGGCGGCGCGGTCGGAGTCGCGCGCACCGCGGCGCGGATCTTCGTTACGACATGAAACTAGCGTTCGAAGAAGCGGCCGCGGGTGTAAACACGAAGATTCGAATTCCGCGCCAGGAATTTTGTGAGGCCTGCAACGGCACCGGCGCGAAAGCGGGCACCGGCGTCGTGTCGTGCATCACGTGCGGCGGCCGGGGACAAGTGCATTACCAGCAGGGCTTCTTCACCATTTCACGCACGTGCCCGGATTGCCGTGGCGCTGGTCAGATCGTGCGCGAGATGTGCGCGGACTGCCGCGGGAAAGGGCGGGTTGAGAAGAGCCGCACCATCGATTTGAGAATTCCCGCTGGTGTCGATTCGAACACACGTCTGCGAGTCCCGGGAGAAGGCGAGCCTGGGGAAAATGGCGGACCGCCGGGCGACCTCTACGTCGTTTTGGAAGTAAAGCCGCATCCTTATTTCGAACGCAGAGACGCGGACCTGTACTGCACCGTGCCCGTCTCCATCGTTCAGGCTGCTCTCGGAACGGAAATTGCCGTGCCGGGCCTCAACGGCGAGGAAAGCGTCAAAATTCCAGAAGGTACACAGACCGGTGAGATCATCCGTCTGAAAGGGAAGGGCCTGCCCGATCCACACGGCGGCGGCAAGGGCGATCTCTACGTGAACCTTCATGTGGTGGTTCCAACGAAGCTGACTCGCGAACAGCGAAAGTTGTTCGAACAACTCGGCGCCACACTGGCGGTCGAAAATCGTCCCGCGCAGCGCGATTCCACTCTGTTCGACAAAGTCAAAGACATCTTCGGGTAGAGCCTAGTTGGGCTTGGTAATCCCTGGCCCGGCGTCTCGCCTGCCTCGATGCAAGAGGGGCCGGCGACTTTCCGCGCTGGCCGAGTCCGCCTGCGGTTTTCTCTGTGTTCCTTCGCATTTCTCTGTATGCTCTGTGTTAAGCCTTTAAACCGCGACACAGAGGGCGCGGAGGACACTGAGAGCGCAGAGAAGTTCCAACGCACGGAGAGTTCAACCTAGCGCACTCCTAGCGCTGTCATAAAGACGTCACGGAATCGCAAGGCGTCCGCGTCGATGGCCACTTGGACATTAGCTCGGCGGCTCTTTTTCACTTCAACTGTGCGGCCGAGTTCTTCAGGCTTCGTGCTCAGTTCGATGGCTAGCGGCCGGAATGTAGCAACCGCCGGATTCGCGAGGGTCACGGCCGCAAGAGGGTCCCACGCAAAGAAGAATCCGTCATGGATCATTTCGCGCTGCGAGGCGAGTACTTGCGCGGCAAATTTCGCCAGCGGCGTGCCGGCGCGCGACTGGAATTGTTCGAACAGCGCCATATCGATTGGAACATGCTGCGTCGCGTCAAGCGGCACGAGGCGAATCGGCGCGCCGGAGCTGAGCACGGCTTTCGCGGCATCGGGATCGATGAACATGTTCCATTCGGCCGTCGTGTTCTTCGTGTTGAAGTATCCTCCGTCTCCTAAATTTCCCGCGACACGGACCGCGCCCCCGAAGATCGTGAGTTGCCGTACTGTGTGCGCTGCTCGCGGAGTGTGAAGAAACACCTCGGCGAGATTCGTCAGCGGACCAAGTGCTAGCACTTGAACAGGATGCGCGGCATCCAGAAGGCGTTTGGCCAAATAGTCGGGCGCGTCGCGAGATTCGACTGCCCGGACAGGTTCGGGAAGCGTGACGCCCGGCAACTCGTCAGAAGCTTTTCGCCACTCCGCCGGGAATTCAGCATTTCCGGATAGGGGTGCGTCGCGACCCAGGAAAACCGGAATATCGCGCCTTCCCGCAAGTTCGAGCAAGCGCAACACATTGCGACCACCCGCCTGCACGTGCGCCATCCCGTTTACGATTGTGATCCCTTCTACGCGAATGTCGCCCCGCGACAGCAGGAAGGCGATGGCCATCAGATCGTCGGTCCCAGCATCGGTGTCGATGATGACCGTGCGACGCAGCGGAGCCGCGCGCGCGGGCGTTTGCGAGAGAATCGAAGCAGGGCACGCGAGAGAACAAATTGCCAGCACAAATGCGGACACGCCGGACGTGAATAGAGAACGGGCTGGCTGGGCGCACGATCCCATGCGATTGATATAACATACGGTCGCATGCGCAAGCGATTCTTTGTGCAGGAGTTTGTGTCCGGTTCCGCATTCCTTCGCGGCGAAGCGGCGCACCACTTGAGCCGCGTGCTTCGCGCAGAAGCAGGGCAGCTCTACGAATTGAGCGACGGCGAAAGGGTGTGGCTCGCGCGCACGGAGCGCGTCGGGAAGAGCGAAGTGCAGTTCGCCCTCGTTGAACGCCTGCCGGCGCCACCCGCGCCCGTTCGAATCGAGCTGCTTCTGGCGATCGTGAAGTTCGACCGTTTCGAATGGGCGCTCGAAAAGGCAACCGAACTCGGTGCAGACCGGATCGTGCCGCTCGCGGCGGAACGCAGCGAGAAAGGTCTCCTGACAGCGGCGGCGAAGCGCTCCGAGCGATGGAAGCGAATTCTGGCCGAATCCGCGCAACAGGCGCGTCGCCTGCGCATCCCCGAGCTTTGTACAGCCGCGAAACCTGCCGATGTTTTTCGCGCCGCGGCAGGCACAATTCGAATACTGCTATCGGAACAGGCTGGAGCAAAACCCCTGCGCGAATTGCTCGAGCCGCTGGCCTCAGCGCCCAGCAAGAACAGCGTGGCGGGCGTCGTGATCGCCATCGGACCCGAGGGCGGATGGACCGAGGCAGAATTTAATGCTGCAGGAGCGGCCGGATTTGCGGAAGCCGCACTCGCCGCGAATATTTTGCGCACGGAAACAGCCGTGTGTGCGGCGTTGGCGGCGGTGCAGTACGCATTCGGGGCGTTCCGTCCGGCTGATGTGGATAGTTGTTCGAATTCAACCGCGCTAAGGGAGAAGGCGTGAGAGATTCCGACGGGAAGGCGAGCGCGGAGTGGAACGCCGACCTCTACAATTCGAAACACGACTTCGTCTGGAAATATGGATCAGACGTCGTGTCGTTGCTCTCGCCGCAACTGGGCGAGCGAATCCTGGACCTTGGATGCGGGACCGGGCATTTGACGGCGCAAATTGCCGAATCCGGTGCGCAGGTGACGGGTGTCGACAGCTCCGCCAAAATGATCGCAGCCGCTCGCGAGGCCTATCCGAATTTGAAATTTGAGGTTGCAGATGCTAGAAACCTGCCGTTCCACGAGGAGTTCGACGCGGTCTTTTCGAACGCCACACTCCATTGGGTCCCGGAAGCCGACGAGGCCCTTCGCAGCATCCGGCGGGCGCTGCGGCCAGGCGGACGATTCGTGGCCGAATTTGGAGGGAATGGAAACATTCGAACGATGGTGGAGGCGTTCGACCGGGCGCTAGCGGAGTTGGGCGCAGCAACTTCGGGAGAAATCCGTCCATGGTATTACCCGAGCGTCAGCGAATACGCGACGCTCGCCGAGAAGAACGGCTTCGAGGTGCGCTTCATCACTCTGTTCGACCGCCCCACCGAACTCGCTGACGGCGTTGCCGGCCTGAGGAATTGGATCGAGATGTTCTGCAGCGCGTATCTGAAAGGAGTCGGCGCATCCCGGCGAGAGGAATTCATCCGCAGAGCGGAAGACTTGCTTCGTCCTCAGTTGTTTCGCGATGGCCAATGGCACGCAGACTACCGCAGGCTGCGCCTCGTGGCGTACCGGTGGAGTTAGGCGAGGAGGTTGGCCCCACGGGGCCAAGCGCCGCGCATTTGCGGTCTCCAACTAATTTCGCGATGGGCGCTCCGCGCGACTCTCGTCCTTCTGTGTACATCCAGGCCCATTCGACTGTGGCGTTTCTGTGGCGCGCGGCGAGGGAGCGTGGTATAAATTAAATTGAAGTTTAGCAAGCGAATGGAGCCCAACGCCGAGACCGGCACACCTGTCGCGCCACCAGCGGCGCAGCCGCTACGGCGCGAACTTCGGAGTTGGGGGCGCGATCTGGTCATCGCGCTCAGCCTCGCCATAGTCATCATCATTTTTTTCTACCAGCCGGTGAAGGTCGAAGGCACCAGCATGACTCCCCTGATCACCGATCAGGAGAGGATTTTCATCAACAAATTTGTTTACCGGTTTGAGCCGATTGAGCGCGGCGATGTGGTCGTTTTCTGGTATCCTCTGGACCGCTCGAAGTCATTCATCAAGCGCGTCGTGGGATTGCCGGAGGATACGGTAGAAATCAAGGAGGGGCGAGTCTTCGTCAACGGAAAGCATCTGGCGGAGCCTTACGTTCCTCCTGAATCCGAGGATTTTGGGACGTACTCGCCGACGCGCATTCCCAAGGGCGAGTACTTTGTGCTGGGGGATCATCGCACAAGCTCGAATGACTCGCGGATTTTCGGGCCGGTGCCGCGAAGATTTATCTACGGCAAAGCTGTGTTCGCGTATTGGCCGGTCGATCACTTCGGTTCGATCCCGGTTTTTGCGGAATCCGTGAAATAACGGCTGGAAAAGCCGGTACTAAGATTCGTATGCGGTCCTTGCAGCGCCTGCCTTTCAGGCAGCGATCCGCCGGATTCCAGAATGCCAACCTAAAGGTTGGCGCTACATGAGCGAGGCTTTCACGCAGATTCGAAAAACAGGTGCGGGTTGCAGTTGCAACTCGCCGTGGAAAAGGGAAAGAGGATCCACTGCCTGAATCGGAAACACGAAAGGGTGTACTTGCACTCGAAGATGGGCGCATTTTTCACGGCCGCGCAGCGGGCGCAAGCACGCGGCGCGGCGGCGAAGTCGTTTTCAATACCAGCCTCACTGGATACCAGGAAGTCTTCACCGATCCAAGTTATGCCGGCCAGATTGTCTGCCTGACCTATCCCCACATCGGCAATGTCGGAACGAATGCCGACGACGAGGAGTCGCCCGTCCCTCACATCGAATCTCTTGTTGTGAGAGAGTTCTCGGCCATCGCTTCCAACTGGCGCTCTGGCGAATCCGCGCAGGATTATCTTGTGCGGCACAACATTCCGGTTTTGTGGGATTTCGACACGCGCGCGCTCGTGCTGCATATTCGGAAAATGGGCGCTTTGCGCGGCGTAGTTTCGACGGATGGCGCGTCGCCTGAAACTCTGCTCGCCGAGGCGCGCTCTCTGCCTACGATGGCGGGGCAGGAGCTGGCGAGCCGCGTGACTACTTCGAAGAAGTATGTGTGGGACAAAGGCTCGATCGAACTTACCGCCTCTCCCTGGCAAGAAGCGATGGGCGAGGCGCAGTCCGGCGAAGAGACGCAGCGATTCCGAGTCGTGGCCTACGATTACGGCATCAAACAAAACATTCTGCGCCTGCTAGTCGATCACGCTTGCGATGTCACGGTGGTGCCGGCGAAGACTTCTGCGGAGGACGTGCTCGCGCTTAAGCCGGACGGAGTCTTCTTGTCAAACGGGCCAGGCGATCCTGAGCCTGCCACTTACGCGATCGAAACGATTCGCAACCTGCTTGGGCATGTGCCGGTTTTTGGAATTTGCCTGGGACACCAACTGTGCGGCTTGGCGCTCGGCGGCAAAACCTTCAAGTTGCGCTTCGGCCACCACGGATCGAATCATCCGGTCAAGAATTTGCTCACCGAGCAGGTCGAAATCACAGCGCAGAATCACGGATTCTGTGTCGATCCTGACTCGCTCTCCGCAAGCGAAGTCGAAATGACTCACGTGAACCTGAACGACCAGACCAACGAGGGCCTACGCCACAGAACTTTTCCGCTTTTTTCCGTGCAGTACCACCCGGAGGCCTCGCCCGGACCTCACGATTCGCACTACCTCTTCCGCCAGTTCACCGACACGATGAAGGCCTGGAAATCGTCGGGCACTCAGAAGCGCGGGCAGGCAAGGGCCAGGTAGCTCATGCCGAAGCGCGCGGACATCAAGAAAATCATGATTATCGGCTCCGGTCCGATCGTCATCGGGCAGGCGTGTGAGTTCGACTATTCGGGCACTCAGGCGTGCAAGGCACTGAAGAGCGATGGATATGAAATCGTACTCGTGAATTCCAACCCGGCGACGATCATGACCGATCCGGAGATCGCGGACCGTACCTACATCGAGCCGCTGACGAAGGATTTCCTCGAAAAAATCATCGCTGTGGAACGACCCCAGGCGCTGCTCCCGACTGTTGGAGGACAAACAGGACTCAACCTTGCGGTCGAGCTTGCAGAAAGTGGCACGCTGGAAAAATACGGCGTCGAGCTAATCGGTGCGTCGTTACGGGCAATTAAGGTTGCCGAAGACCGGCTTTGGTTCAAGGATGCTATCCGCAAAGTGGGACTTGAAGTGCCCGCGTCCGCGCTGGTGAACAATGTTCAGGACGGGCTCAAGCTCGCCGACCAGCTTGGCTACCCCGTGGTGATCCGGCCATCGTTCACGCTGGGAGGAACCGGCGGATCGATTGCTTACAACCGCGAGGAATTTTCAGAGGCGATCGCACATGCGCTCGACGCGAGTCCCGTGCACGAGGCGCTCGTCGAAGAGTCCGTCCTCGGTTGGAAGGAATTCGAACTCGAAGTGATGCGCGATTTTCGCGACAACTTCGTCGTTATCTGCTCGATTGAAAATTTCGACCCGATGGGAGTGCACACGGGCGATTCGATCACCGTCGCGCCTGCGCAGACGCTGACCGACAAGGAATACCAGCGGATGAGGGACGCGGCGGCGGCTATCATTCGCGAAGTGGGCGTAGAAACGGGCGGCTCGAACATCCAGTTCGCCGTCGATCCTGCAACCGGCCGGATGGTCGTGATCGAGATGAACCCGCGCGTTTCGCGCAGCTCGGCGCTGGCGTCGAAGGCGACCGGCTTCCCGATCGCGAAAATTGCGGCGCGCCTCGCGGTGGGGATGACGCTCGACGAAATCCCGAACGACATCACGAAGCGAACGCCGGCCTGCTTTGAGCCGACGATTGATTATGTGGTCGTGAAAATCCCAAAATGGCAGTTCGAAAAATTTCACGGCGCCGACCCTGCATTAGGCACACAGATGAAATCCGTCGGTGAAGTCATGGCGATTGGACGCACATTCAAAGAGGCACTGCAAAAGGGCATTCGCTCGCTTGAGCCGAGTTCACCGTGGCGCGCGCCTGCGGATACGCCGGTGTCCCTGCTACGGGAAAAGATCGCTACGCCGCGCCCGGACCGCATACATTGGCTGTTCGTGGCGCTTGAAAGAGGAATCTCCGCGAAGGAAGTGGTCGACCTCACGAAGATCGATCCGTGGTTTATCGAGCAGCTTCAGGAAATCATTGCGGTCAATCGGCGGCTCGCAGGAGTTACCGTTGAAACAGTTCCGGAAGACTTGATGCGCGAGGCCAAGCGCATCGGAGCCAGCGACGAGCAACTCGCGCAGATGTGGAAGACCACTCCTTCGGCAGTTCGCAACCGGCGGGCCAAGACTCGCGTCGGGCCGGTTTTCAAACGCGTGGATACCTGCGCCGCGGAATTCGAATCGTTCACTCCGTATCTGTACTCGACGTACGAGGACGAAGACGAGGCCGATCCGACCGACCGTCCCAAAATCGCGATTCTCGGGAGCGGCCCGAACCGTATCGGGCAGGGAATCGAATTCGACTACTGCTGCTGCCACGCCTCCTTTGCGCTGCGGGAAGACGGCTACGAAACGATCATGATCAATTGCAATCCGGAGACGGTTTCGACGGATTACGACACGTCGGACCGACTATATTTCGAGCCGCTCACGCTCGAAGATGTGCTCTCCGTTGTCGATCGCGAAAAGCCGCAGGGCGTGATCGTGCAGTTCGGCGGGCAGACGCCGTTGAACCTGGCCCTTGAGCTAAAGCGAAACAACGTGCCCATCATCGGCACGGCGCCGGAATCGATCGACCTTGCCGAAGATCGTAGGCGATTCGGCCGACTGCTCGATGAGCTGAAGATTCCGCAACCCAAGAACGGGACTGCGCTCGTGCCGGAGGAAGCTGCTCGCGTGGCAAGCGAGATTGGTTTTCCTGTGCTGGTGCGCCCAAGCTACGTGCTGGGCGGCCGCGCGATGGTGATCGCGTACGATTTGAATACCGTGCAGGAATATGTGGCCCAGGCGGCGCTGATGGGGCCCGCGAGACCTGTATTGATCGACCAATTCCTTGAAGAAGCGACCGAAGTGGACGTGGACGCACTTGCCGACGGCAGCGATGTGATCATCGGTGGCTTGATGGAGCACATCGAGGAGGCAGGAGTGCACTCGGGGGACTCGTCGTGCGTGCTTCCGCCGGTCAGCTTATCAACTTCGGTGCTGGCACGAATCCGCGACTATACGAAGCGCCTCGCGCAGGCCTTGCAGGTTGTCGGCCTCATGAACGTGCAGTACGCCATCCAGCGCGATACGGTGTATGTGCTCGAAGTGAATCCACGCGCGTCGCGCACGGTGCCGTACGTCAGCAAAGCGACAGGCGTGCCCCTCGCGAAGGTGGCGGCGCGGCTTATGGCAGGACGCAAGCTTCGCGACATGACTCTTCCTGTGGTAGTGACCGATGGCGTGGCGGAGATTGCTGTCCGTGATTACTACGCGGTGAAATCGCCGGTTTTCCCGTTCAATAAATTTCGCGGAGTGGACACAATTCTTGGCCCGGAGATGAAATCGACGGGCGAAGTCATGGGCGTGTCCAAGAGTTATGGCCAGGCCTTCGCGAAGGCGCAGCTCGCTGCGGGGCAGCGCTTGCCGCGTAAGGGATCGATCTTCCTGAGCGTCAGCGACCACGACAAGCGGCATTGCGGACCGCTGGGGAAGGAGTTGCACTCGCTCGGATTCCGGCTTATTGCGACACGCGGGACTGCCGCCGCGCTCGAAGCTGCGGGCGTTTCCGCGGAGCCGGTGTACAAGGTGAACGAGGGCCGTCCCAATATCGTGGATCTCGTCAAAACCGGCAAAGTCGACATGATTATCAACACGCCGCTCGGCCGGGAATCGTTCTACGACGAAAAATCCATCCGCCGTGCGGCGATTCGCTACAATATTCCGTGTATCACCACGCTTTCTGCGGCGCACGCCGCCGCGCTCGGGATTCGGGCGCTCGCCGAGCAGTCGCTCGAGGTTGCGCCGTTACAGTCACTGCATTCCAAGAAAGCGGCAGCGCAGCAAATGCCTTCCTCGGCAGACTGATAGCGCGGTGCAAGCCAAACCACCGCTAAGTTGTCGCGGAAAGGGCCGTTCTGGAGCGGTTTCGTAGCAAAGGCACTCCTGCCTGTGAAATTTTAGCGATCGTCGTTGAAATCGGTAAGGGCATGTGCGGCCTACAAACCCGCACAGCCAAGAGTGGCTGTGCTACCTGACGTCTTCCGCACCCACGCGTGCTTCAGGTGAATCCGAACGAGTACCAGGTCATCGAATGAAGCTGTAGTTCTGTACCCAAAGGGTGCGGGCTGTACTTACAACCCGCCCAATTAAAGGCGGGATCCCCGATGGAGTGTCACTGTATTTCGCCCGAGAAGCTGCCTGGAACCACGCGCCTGTACTCCGCTTTTCTCTCCGATTTTTCTAGCGTGTCGCAGTTCTACGTTCATCCTCCTAGTATGGCTGGCGTTGACCATGCGGCGCGCCAATTGCGTGTTGATGACTCGGTTCGGCGCACGGTCGTCGATGTCTTGAGAAATCAGAACAGCGTCCTGGGCGGAGACAACGCGACGGCGCGCAATCTCGACCGCTTGCGGGATGGCGCGGTGGCGGTGGTGACCGGCCAGCAAGTCGGTTTGTTTGGCGGCCCGGCGTTCAGCGTCTACAAAGCGCTCACGGCGATTCACGTCGCGCGCGAATTGACAGAGCGCGGGGTAAACGCCGTCCCTGTTTTCTGGCTCGCCACCGAGGATCACGACCTCGCGGAAGTCGACCACATCTTTTTTCCTAAGCGCGGAGGCTTCGAGCGATTCGAACTGCACCCTACGAGTTTGCCGGACCGGCGGGTGGGTGATATTCGCCTCGGGGAGGTTGTGCGGGAAGTTGCCGCGCAAGCAGCCGCGTTGCTAGAAGGGCACTGCGCCGAGCAGATCGGCGAGTGGCTTACAGCCAGCTACGCGCCGGAGGAGAGGTTTGGCTCCTCGTTCGGCAAGTTGATGACGCGAATCCTCGGCGGGCGCGGCCTCATTTTCCTCGATCCAATGTCGGCGGAACTGCACCGCTTAGCGGCCTCCGTGATGCTGAACGCCGTCAAAGAGCACAAGTCGCTAGCGAGCGAGCTTGTGGCACGATCGGAAGCGCTCGAACGTGCGGGACTCCACGCCCAGGTGAAAGTGAGCGCGCAGAGTACACTCGTTTTTCGCGTCGTTGATGGCCAGAGGCTTCCCCTTCGCCCGTCGAATGGTGGACTCAGCGCGGGAAACAAAGAAGAATCGTTCGATGCAACGCTGAAGGCTGTGGAAGAGCGGCCCGAAGAGTTTAGCCCGAGCGCGCTGCTGCGCCCCGTGATTCAGGACACGCTGCTGCCAACCGTGGCGTATATTGCTGGTCCTGCTGAAGCGGCGTATCACGCGCAAACTTCGCTTCTTTATCAGAGGCTGCTCGGAAGGGCGCCGGCCATTTTGCCACGGGCAAGCTTTACCCTGGTGACCTCGCACGTCGCAAATCTGCTGAAGAAAAACAATCTGGACGCACGCGAGGTCCTCGAGGGGCGTCACAAGCTGCGTGCGAGACTCGAGGCTGAAGCGCTGCCGGAGGCTCTCTCCTCTAGATTCGACGCGGGGGAACAGTCGATCAAGGAGTTGCTCGAAAGTCTGCGGGGGCCGCTCGGAAAACTAGACCAGACGTTGGCAGGAGCGCTCGACACCGTATCCGAGAAAATCCTCTACCAATTTAACGGGCTGCGGGCAAAAGCGGGTCGCGCGGAAGGTTTTCGTACAGGCGTGATTAACACCCATGAGAATGAGATTGCCAGCCTCCTTTTCCCAAACAACGCGCCGCAGGAGCGATCGTTCGGATTGCTTACCTTTCTTGCCAGCGAGGGGGCGGAACTTCTCGACCGCATGGATCGTTTTATCCAGACCGGAACCGGGGAGCACTGCTTCCTCTATTTGCAGCCTCCCGCAAGATAGCGGCGGTCAACTGCACATCCTCACAGCGACTTCCGCGTTTGAAGCTACAGCAACCACGGTACGAGAAAAATTCCATCTTGCCAGAGCGTGGTAATATTTCCCGGCAGAGCCCGGAAGCTTCCCGGCTCGCGTGTGGAGGAATCAGCATGAAACTCAGTCACGGGAAAGTCAAAGGGCTCGAAGCGGTGTCGGATGCGGGCGGAGTAATCGCCGCGGCGGCGATGGATCAGCGCGGCTCGCTGAAGAGTGCTATAGCCAAGGAAAAGGGGATCGACAAGAAAGCCGTCACGAACGAGATGATGTCGGAGTTTAAAACTGCAGTGTCGCGCATTCTGACGCCGCACGCGAGCGCGATTTTGCTCGATCCGGAATACGGCCTCCCGGCCTCCAAGAACCGCGCGAGGAACGCCGGCCTGTTGCTGGCCTACGAAAACAGCGGCTACGACAACACGCAGCCGGGCCGCCTGCCCGACTTGTTGGATCACTACTCAGTGCGGCGCCTGGTCGCGGACGGCGCCGATTGCGTCAAGATTCTCCTCTACTACACACCATTCGACTCCACCGAAATCAACGATAGGAAGCACGCCTGGGTCGAGCGCATCGGCGCCGAGTGCGTTGCCGCCGACGTACCGTTTTTCCTGGAGTTCGTCGGCTACGAAGAAGGCGCCGACGAGAAGGGCTTGGAGTTCGCGAAAAAGAAGCCGGAAGTGGTGCGGCGCAGCATGGAGGAATTCAGCAAGCCGCAGTACGGCGTCGACGTGCTGAAGGTTGAAGTGCCCATCACGATGGCCTTCGTGAAGGGAACGCGCTCGTGCAAAGACGATTTCGCGTACACCCGCGACGAAGCGAAAGACCATTTCCGCAAGGCCGCGGCCGTCGCGAAGAAGCCGTTCATCTATCTCTCAGCTGGCGTGAGCAATGACACCTTCTCGGAGACTCTCGAACTTGCCTCCGAAACGGGTGTGAATTTTTCGGGCGTGCTTTGCGGGCGCGCTACGTGGAAAGACGCAATTCCCGTCTACGCGAAACAAGGCGTCAAAGCGCTCGAAGATTGGCTCGCCGACCAGGGCGTGAAAAACATCAAGAACGTGAATAGCCGGCTGAAGGCGGCAAAGCCCTGGTTCAGCTTCTATGGAGCCACATCGGTTTCGTCGCTGGCGTAGGTTTTCGTAGCACAGGCACTCTTGCCTGTGCGGGTTTTGCGATCGTAGTTGAACCGGCAGTGGATCCCCGGGCTACAAAACCGCACAGCCAGGAGTGGCTGTGCTACTTGACCTCTTTCTGACGTTGGCTCGCAACAACTTTGCTCTCGTGAGTCCTTCCAGCAAAACATCACCGGACCCGCATACAATCACGCTGCACGTGAAAACGTCGCGGCGAACTGAGTGGGTGAACATCACTTCCGAAGTAAACCGATGCGTCGCCGCCTCGGGTGTTTCGTCCGGCGTCTGCCATCTCTATGTTCCTCATACCACCGCGGGCATCACGATCAACGAAGGTGACGACCCCGACGTCGCGCGCGACATGGAGACAGCCTTCGACCGCATGGTCCCGCGCGACACAGGATACAAACATTACGAAGGAAATTCCGACTCGCACATCAAAGCCAGCCTAGTCGGATGCTCACAAACCGTGTGGATCGAAAACGGGCGGCTGCGCCTCGGCCGCTGGCAGGCGCTTTTCTTCTGCGAATTCGACGGCCCACGTAACCGCGAAGTGCTAGTGAAGATCGTCCCTGATCCCGTCGTTTGACACCCGACCAAATTCAAGAAGGTACTTCAGCAGTCGCGTCGAAAGCTACGCCGATCAATCCGGCTTCCTTGAGGACTTTGGAAAGGCGGTCCTTCGGCATTTCTCCAACTTGAGCTATCGTCAAGACGCGCCTAGTAAGCGAGGGATGTGTCTGGAAAACCTCTGCTAGTTTGCTCAAATGAATCGGAACCCTGGCGCTTTGATATAAGTTCGCAAGACCGCGGATTGCAGCTTCGGGGTCGCCCGTGTAGAGAACGGCTTCGCGGTCAGCTTCAAACTCAGCGCGTCTAGAGAAATAGTAGAAAGCGATGATCGGCACGTAAGCGATGCCAAGATCAAGGAGCGGCCGAAACCGCATCACTGGGGCGGGTATCCTGAACATCAGCAGTACCAGGGCGAAGAAACTAGCGCCGACCAGCAGAGACCCCTTGCGTGCGTGATTGTGCTTGACGTGGATCAACTCATGAGCGATGACCGAATCCACCTGCTTCTCATTCAGGTATTTCGGTAGAGCATCGGTCAGGGCAATCATTCTGGAGCCACCGTAGGCGTTAGTCAGGTGACCCTTGCCTGCGGGCACCATGCAAACACTGTCAAGTGCAATTCCCATCTTGCGTGCCATCGACAGGGATCGATTCCGCAGTGCTCCCGACTTGAGGCGATTGAAACGCATGCCTTCCGCCAATCTCAGGAAAACCATTCCCACTCTGTGAACCAGGGCGGCCCCAACGATCCACAAAATACCCGAGTAACGCCCAACGAAAATTGATTCAAATCCGGTTGCGACCATAAGCATTGAGGCAACGTCTTGCACCACGCTCCACCAGGCCCGGCGTGCAATGGCTGTGTGCGACCAATGAAGATCGGCAACCGCCTTGTCGGTGGAATAATTCAGAATCTGAAGTAGAAAAAGACTGGCAATCACTGGAATTGAGAAGAGTAGACGTTGGTTATTTCCTTGACTCAGTAGCGACAATCGGGAGGGTAAAAGCTTGAGCGTACCTAACCATCCTCCATCTAGATCCCACACAGCCCACCAAACCGCTAGCGCTGTAAGAGCGATGAAACGTCGCAGGCTGAGGTATCCAAACCACATCGCAGCTTGATCTTCTCGCGATTTCCGGAAGGTTTTGTATCGGTACCACACGGTAACCGCAATCGGCAGGACTAGAACAACAACAGGGGGGGCCAGGCGGTAAGCAACGTGGAGTTGGCCGTCTAGTTGACTCATGGGATTGATACTTGGAAGCTTAACCCACCTCTGCTTAATTCACATCACAGTCCGGCTTCATCTGACTGGATATCAGAGTTGAGTGCTGTTATCCGAACTAGCTCAGGATCAGAAGCGCCCCGCCAAATTTTTTCCTGTGCTAAATTCTATGTCAAATGAACCGGCTTGGCGTTTACGTGCAGGTTCCGTTCTGCCAGACGAAGTGCGCTTACTGCAACTTCCACACCGGCGTGTTTTCCAAGGATTTGTACCAGCCGTATGTCCGCGCGGTTTGCCGCGAAATTGCGGAACATCCTCGTCTGCTCGCCGAAAATGCCATTGCGGTGGTTCCGGAAGCGGTTGTCGACACGGTCTATTTTGGCGGCGGTACGCCCAGCCTTTTGGAACCGGCGCACCTGTGTCAGATCGTCAGCGTGATTCGCGATTCGTTCAACACGCAATTCGAAGAAATCACGCTCGAGGCTGACCCGGAGACAATCTCTTCTGAAAAAGCTGGCGCGTGGCGCGAAGCCGGATTCAGCCGCATCAGCATGGGCGTACAATCGTTCGACGACGGCGAATTGCGTGCTGCGGGCCGGATGCATCGTCGGGCGGATGTTTTCCATGCGACAGAAACGCTACGTGCGGCTGGATTTGGGAATCTCAGTTTCGATTTGATCGCGGGGCTGCCGCACCAGACCGATCGCAGCTGGCAGGAGTCTGTCGAACAATTGCTACGGCTGCGCCCAGAGCACGTTTCGGTTTACATGATGGAAATTGACGAGGGCAGCCGCCTGGGTCTTGAGGTTCTGCAAGGCGGCGAGCGCTATTCCGCGAAGGCGCTGCCCTCCGACGATGCCATGGCCAGTTTCTACGAGTATGCATGCGGGAAGCTCGCCGACGCTGGCTACGTGCACTATGAGATCTCCAATTGGGCGCTGCCCGGATTTGAATCGCGCCACAATCTCAAATATTGGCGTAGGGAACCATATTTTGGGTTTGGCGCGGGCGCGCATTCATTTACGGATGCGGGCTCCACTTGCAGCCCGTCGGAACCGAGATCGCAACGCTGGGCGAATGCGCACGACCCCGCCGCCTACGCCGATGCTATTCTTCAAGGGCGTTTTCCCGTGGAGCAACTCGAAAGCGTGACGAGCGGGCAGGCCCTGGAAGAGGAATTGTTTCTCGGCTTGCGCCAGCTCGCCGGGATCGATCTTGGCAGCATCGAAGCAAAGTATGGTTCGCAGCTGCGGCCTCGCGTCGAGGGGCTTGTGGCGCAGGGTCTGGTCGAGTGGGATGGGCCGCGCCTCCGACTTTCGCCGGATCGGCTGACCGTCTCAAATGAAGTGTTTGTTCAACTACTGGGTTAGATAGGTTGTCGGGTTCGGGTTTGGCTGTCGGCCGTCCCGCACGCGGCGACGGCATCTGCTCGACCCAAAGATGCCCAACCCCGCTTTGCGGGGTTGGCGCTACATTCACTTCCCAGGCCAACGTTGGGACCGACGTGATGAAGGGGGCATGGAACATGGTTAGAGCGTCTGCGGTTTCCAAGTTCTCAAGCGTATTTGGGCTCGCGTGCGTTGCCTGCGCCGTAGTTTCGTTGGCTCCCGTTGCGAGTGCGCAAGCAGGGGCGCAAGCCAAGGCCGCGGCAACATCTCGCGCCGCCTCCGCGCCGACGGCGGCCGAGGCGGAGCGATTCATTACGCGCGCGGAAGCTCGCCTCCTGGACCTCTGGATCAAGGGCCAGCGCGCCTCCTGGGTCCAAGAGAATTTCATCACGGACGATACCGAGCAGATCTCGGCAGATGCGGACGCAGCCGTCAAAGCAGCAACCACCGAACTCGCAGAAGAAGCCAAGAAGTACGAGAAGCTGTCCCTTCCGCCTGATGTGGCCCGAAAATTCAAACTCCTGAAATTGTCGGTGGATATTCCCGCTCCGCACGATCCCGCGGCGCAAGCCGAGCTTGCCAAAATTGCGGCGTCGCTTGACGGAGACTATGGCAAGGGAACCTGGTGCCCGGACGATAAGAAAGACAATTGCAAGCAGTTGCCAGACATCGAAAAAATTCTCGCAACGAGCCGCGATCCACAGGAACTCCTGAACGCCTGGAAGGGATGGCACGCGATTGCTCCGCCGATGCGCGAGCGATACGTACGACTTGTTGAGCTTGCCAATCAGGGCGCGCGGGAAATGGGGTTTGCCGACGTGGGCGCGATGTGGCGCTCGAACTACGATATGCCGCCCGACGATTTTGCGAAGGAGCTCGACCGCCTCTGGACACAGGTTCGCCCGCTGTATCTTTCTCTGCACGCCTACGTTCGCTGGAAGCTCGCGGAAAAATACGGCAAGGACGTAGTCCGCGAAGATGCGCCGATTCCAGCCCACCTCGTGGGCAACATGTGGGCGCAGGAGTGGAACAATATCTTTTCGCTTCTTAGCCCGCCCAACGCAGAAAGTGGGCCGGACGTCGGCGCTGCCTTGCGTGCAAAAAACGTGGACGCGAGAGGTATGGTTCATTACGCCGAGGGATTTTTCACCTCGCTCGGTTTCCAGCCTTTGCCTGAGACGTTCTGGGAACGCTCGCTCTTCACGAAACCACGCGACCGGAACGTGGTGTGTCACGCCAGCGCCTGGGACATTGACTTCAAGGATGACCTGCGAATCAAGGTTTGCATCGACCCGACCGCCGAGGATTTCACGACGGTCCACCACGAGCTTGGCCACAATTTCTACCAGCGCGCGTACGACGATTTGTCGCCCCTGTTTCAGAACAGCGCAAATGACGGCTTCCACGAGGCCATCGGCGACACGATCGCGCTGTCGGTGACGCCGGAATATCTCAAGCAAATCGGCCTGACGACTACAGTGGCGCCGCCTTCGGCGGACATCGCCTTGCTTCTCGATCGCGCTCTCGATAAAGTCGCGTTCCTTCCATTTGGTTTGCTTGTGGACCAGTGGCGATGGAAAGTGTTTTCGGGCGAGATCAAGCCCGCGGATTACAACAAGGCTTGGTGGGAGCTGCGTCGAAAGTATCAGGGCGTGGCGCCTCCCGTCGAGCGCACCGAGGCGGATTTCGATCCCGGCGCGAAGTACCACGTCGCCGGCAATGTTCCCTATGCACGCTATTTCCTGGCCACGATTCTGCAATTTCAATTTCACCGGGCCCTGTGCAAGGAAGCGGGCTATTCGGGCCCTCTACACCGCTGCTCGATCTACGGAAACAAAGCCGCAGGCGCGAAACTCGCCCGGATGCTGACGATGGGGCAGAGCCGTCCGTGGCCCGATGCCCTTGAAGTCATGACGGGCACGCGGCAAATGGACGCCACCGCAATCCTCGATTACTTCGCGCCGCTGAAGAAGTGGCTCGATGAACAAAACGCCGGCCACAAGGTCGGCTGGAACTAGCACTCCAGTGGTGCAAGCTTCAGCCTGCGGGGTCGGTTGCCACGCGTAGTGGCCTGGGCACAACGAAAACCCGCAGGCTAAAAGCCTACGCCACTGGAACTCTTCCAGTTGCGCCTTTCAGAACCCTACAGGCTCAACCCGAAATGGCACCGTGCTCCCCTGTGGTATAAAGGAAGTGAGCTTCTTTGAGGCGCACCCGCCCTGAGGACCTGTGGACTTCTCCTTCACCGACGAACAGCAGCAGCTTCGGCGCAGCGTGCGCGAATTCGCCGAGTCAGAAATCGCGCCCCACATAATGGAGTGGGACGAAGGCTCCTGCTTTCCATCGCAGCTGATACCGAAGCTCAGCGACATGGGCTTCCTGGGCGTAATTTTCCCGGAGGATTGCGGTGGCGCGGGACTCGGCTACGTTGAATACGCGACAGTGATCGAGGAGCTCTCGCGCGTCGACGGCTCCATCGGCCTGATTGTCGCGGCGCACAATTCCCTCTGCACGAACCACATTTACAAATTCGGGACTCCGGAGCAGCGCCAGAAATACGTCGTGCCGCTAGCGCAAGGGAAGAAGCTCGGCTGCTGGTCGCTGACCGAGCCGCAAGCGGGCTCCGATGCGGGAGGAACAAGAACGACTGCGGTGCGCAAAGACGGCGGCTGGGTCCTAAACGGCTCGAAGACGTTCACCACCAACGGCCACTACGCGGATGTTTGCGTGGCGATGGCTGTGACCGACAAGGCTAAGGGTACAAAAGGCATTTCCGCGTTTATCGTGGAGAAGGGGAATGCTGGCTTTCGCGCGGGCAAGAAGGAAAACAAACTGGGCATGCGCGCGAGCGACACATCTGAAGTGATCTTCGACGATTGCTTCGTGCCGGACGCGCGTCTGCTGGGCAAGGAAGGCCAGGGTTTCGTCAATTCCTTGCAGGTGCTCGACGGCGGCCGCATTTCGATCGCCGCGCTCGCGCTTGGCATGGCGCAAGGCGCCTATGAGGCAGCGGCCAAGTACGCGCAACAAAGAAAACAGTTCGGCAAGGCGATCAGCGAGTTTCAAGCCATTCAGTTCAAGCTGGCGGACATGGCTACGCAAATCGACGCCGCGCGATGGCTCGTTTATCGCGCTGCATGGGTCGCCAGCCAGAAAAATCAGCGCTTCACGAAGGAATCGAGCATGGCGAAGCTCTTCGCCAGCGAAGTTGCCGTGCGCGTAGCCAACGAGGCCGTGCAGATTTTCGGCGGATACGGCTTTGTGAAGGATTACCCCGCCGAAAAATATTATCGCGACTCAAAACTCTGCACCATCGGTGAAGGCACGAGCGAAATCCAGCGCTTGGTCATCGCCCGCGAAATCATCGGCAAATCCTGAGCAAATCCCTGGACAGCAAGTTGTCCTCTCTCGGAAGTGTGGTCCTTCGTAAGCCCTGCCAACCTAAGGACCGGCTAGCCCGCATTTCTCGGTGGCAGCGAGTAGCACAGACTTCAGTCTGTGGGGGTTCGCAGCCATACATCGGGCCCTGCCGCCGCGGCAGAAACCCACAGACTGAAGTCTGTGCTACTCGAAATCAACGAATCCAAGGCCGTGATTCGCGGCAATAAATGCGAGTGGGATGGATGAGTGTAGTAAGAAATACGGAATAGGCACTGATAGCGCGGCCTCGATTTTTTGGCTCCGGCTGAGACCTTGCTCCATAAAATCAGTGTTCATCAGTGTTCATCTGTGGTTTCATTTCTTTCTTGCGATGACGACCACCATGTCCGTGTCCGTCGAAACCTGGGCCGAACAGATTCGGGCCGGAGATATTCGCGCGATCTCCCGCGCGATTACGGCCATAGAGGACCAGGCGCCCGAAGCCGAGCATTTGTTGCGGCGCATTTTTCCTGAGACTGGACGGTCGTTCGTGATTGGAGTCACCGGCGCACCTGGGACGGGGAAGAGCACGCTCGTTGATCGCCTGGCCGCCAGCTATCGAAGCCGCGGAGACCGCGTCGGCGTCATTGCCGTAGACCCGACAAGCCCCTACTCGGGCGGCGCGATTCTCGGCGACCGCATTCGCATGCAGGGCCACGCGACTGACTCAGGCATTTTCATTCGCTCGATGGCGACGCGAGGATTTCTCGGCGGCTTGGCCAGAACCACGGGCGACGCTGCGATGATTCTCGATGCGGCTGGCAAGCAGTATGTGCTGATCGAAACCGTGGGCGTCGGCCAGGATGAGGTTGATATCGTCCGCTTGGCTGACTGCACGCTGGTTCTGCTCGTTCCTGGTATGGGCGACGATATCCAGAACATGAAGGCGGGCCTGATGGAAATTGCCAACATCTTCGTGCTCAACAAATCGGATCGCGACGGCGTCAACCGTCTCGAGATAGAGCTGGAGGCGATGCTGCAACTCGCGCCCGAACGCGACGGTTGGAAACCGAAGATCATCCGCACCGTGGCCACGGAAAGCAAGGGTGTTGACGAGCTTGCCGCGGCGATCACCGAATACCGCGAACACTTCGCCAACAGCCGCGTGCGAGAAGAACGCGAGATCGAGCACTGGCGGCGCAGGCTGCTCACCCTCGCGGGGGAAGAAGCCTTGAGGTGTGCGACTTCAGGCGCGGACGGCGAAGCCGCGCTCGATCATCTCGCGCGCGAAGTCGCGAACCGCACAAAGGATCCCTACGCGGCCGTCCGCGAACTGCTCGCGCGCGGGGAGGTTGCCAGGAAAAGCGCATGAAGCTTGGCGACCTCGAATTCTGGCTGCTCACCGACGGCACGTTCCGCCTCGACGGCGGGGCGATGTTCGGCGTGATTCCCAAGCCCATGTGGGAGAAAGTTTCGCCGGCCGACGAGCGCAACCGAATTTTAATGGCCATGAATTCTCTGCTGATTCACACAGCAGGGAAGTGGATTCTGGTCGAGACGGGCGCTGGCGACAAATGGGACGCGAAGCGAGGAGACATTTATGCGTTCGAAGGTCCCCCGAGACTTTTGGACCGGCTTGTGACCCACGGTGTCCCACCCGAGAAAATTAACCTCATCATCAACACACACCTTCATTTCGATCATTGTGGCTGGAACACCCGCATCGTGAAGGGCGAAGCCATTCCAGTATTTCCAAGCGCGCGCTATATCGTGCAGCGAGGCGAACTCGACCACGCCAAAGCGCCTACCGAACGCGACCGCGCCAGCTATTTTCCCGAAAACTTCGTGCCGATGGAAAAGTCCGGCCAGTGGTGGCTCCTCGACACGGATGCGGAAATCGTTCCGGGCGTGGAACTGATCCGTGCTCCAGGGCACAACCTCGACATGATGTGCGTGCGCTTAACCGGCGGCGGCAAAACTGTTTTCTTCACGGCGGATCTCGTCCCGACGGCCGCGCATGTCCCCTTCCCGTGGATCATGGGATACGATTTGTATCCTTTGACGACCCTCGAAAACAAAAAGAAATGGATTCCACTTGCCGCTCGCGAGGAGTGGCTCGTGATTTTTGGACACGAGGCGCGGAATCCGGCAGGATACTTGCGCGAGCGCCAGGGAAAATTCGAGCTCGAGCCCGTAAAAATCGGCATCTAAATCTATCTCCAAGAGGGCGGCGGAATGGCAAGAAAACAGACAGCCAAGCGGAGTCGCGCGAGCTCAGACCCAGTTCGCATTGGAATTATCGGGGGCAGCGGCCTGTACAACATGCCGGGGCTCGAGAAGCCGCGCGAAGTGCGCGTCAAGACGCCGTTCGGAGATCCTTCCGATGCACTGGTCGTCGGCGCACTGGAAGGAAAGCGCGTCGCTTTCCTTGCGCGCCATGCGCGTGGACACCGCTTCCTTCCCACGGAAATCAACTACCGCGCCAACATTCACGCCATGAAGCAGCTCGGCGTCGAGCGGATCATTTCTGTGAGCGCCGTTGGCTCGCTCCAGGAAGATCTAAAGCCGCTCGATTTTCTCATCCCCGATCAATTCTTCGATCGGACGCGCCACCGAATCTCTACATTTTTTGGCGACGGCATGGTCGCGCACGTCGGCTTTGACAAGCCGGTCTGCGCGCAGCTTGCGGGAATTCTGGGCTCGGCGTGCGACGCAGCAAAGGTCCGCGTCCACCGCGGTGGGACCTACATCTGCATGGAAGGACCTCAATTTTCCACTCTTGCCGAATCTCACGTATACCGCCAGTTGCGTTTTGAAGTGATCGGCATGACCAACGTGACGGAAGCGAAGCTTGCGCGAGAGGCAGAGATTTGCTACTCGACGGTGGCGATGATCACGGACTACGACTGCTGGCATCCAGACCACGCCTCGGTCACGCTCGAAGAGATCATTTCCAATCTGAACAAGAACTCGGAAAACGCCCAGAACGTGATCCGCGAAGCCGTGCGTGCAATGCCCTCGGAACGCTCCTGCAAGTGCGGCCGCGCCCTCGCCCACGCGATCGTCACCGATCCCACTGTGGTTCCAGCTGCAACGCGCAAGCGGCTCGCTCTTATCGCCGGGAAATATCTGACGCCGAGGCCGCGCTGATCATGTCCGTTCTCGTTGTGGGATCGGTGGCATTTGACGCCGTGGAGACTCCGCACGGCAAGGTAGACCGCATGATTGGGGGTGCCGCGACGTATTTCGCGGTGGCGGCCAGCTACTTCACACACGTCAATCTGGTCGGCGTCGTCGGCACAGATTTCACCGAGAAGGACGCGGCGATTTTTAAGGGACGGCGCGTGGATACAGCGGGCCTCGAGCGCGCCGACGGCAAGACTTTCTTTTGGGCGGGGAAATACAGCGATAACATGAACGAGCGCACGACGCTGGCGACAGAACTAAACGTCTTCGCGGAATTCAAGCCGCGCTTGCCCGAGCCGTATCAGTCCTCAAAGTATATTTTTCTCGCCAACATTGACCCGACCTTGCAGCGTTCGGTGCTCCACCAGGTCAAGCGCCGGCCCAAAGTCGTCGCGCTCGACACCATGAACTACTGGATCGAACGCACTCCAGCGGAGCTGCGCGAGACGCTAAAGCACACCGACATCTTGATGATCAACGACTCCGAGACGCGCCAGCTCTCGAACGAGCACAATCTGTTTCGTGCCGCGCGCCACATTTTCAAAATGGGACCCAAAGCCCTGGTGATCAAGCGCGGAGAGCATGGCGCCGTGCTCGTACACCAAAATCGCGTTTTTAATGTGCCCGCATTTCCTCTTGAGGAGGTGCGTGATCCGACCGGCGCGGGGGATTCGTTCGCAGGCGGATTCATGGGCTATCTCGCGACGGTGCCTAAAGCCGACGATGCCGCGCTGCGGCGGGCTATGGTCTACGGCTCCGTGATGGGCAGCTTTACAGTCGAGAAATTCGGCCTGGATCGTCTGCGCGCCTTGAAACGCTCAAAAATCAACGCCCGCGCGCGCCACTTCCACAAAATGACCCAATTCACGCTTTAAGTAGCACAGCCACTCTTGGCTGTGTGGTTTTTGCAGTCGTAGGTGACTCGGCATCGAACTAGCGGGCTACAAAACGGCACAGGCAAGAGTGCCTGTGCTACCAAAATCCGCATCCGATGGAGTTTTCCGCGTTGCTGGGGCGACAACATTCCGCGCGGGGAACGCCTTCCTCTTGTGCAGACGCGTTGTATACTTCCTCTTTATTGCCTTCTGCCATGCCAAAACCACTTAAGCCGCCCGCACTCACCCCCGGAAGCACGGTCGCCGTCGTTGCGCCCGCGAGTTCCGCCAACGAAGAACGCATCGAGCGCGGCTGCGAAACCCTGCAAGGACTTGACTACCACGTGAAAAGATACGCTTTGAATCACAACCATAGCGGATATTTTTCGGCGCCGCTCTCCGAGCGAAAGAAACACCTGCAGGACGCTCTCACCCGCTCCAACATTCGCGCCGTATTCTGTACTCGCGGAGGGTACGGAAGCGCTGAAATATTGGACGGCTTGAAAGCTGCGCGCCTCAACAAGGCAAAGATCTTTTGTGCGTTCAGCGACCTGACCTCGGTCCACATTTTCTTGTGGCAGAAGTTTCGCTGGGCTACGTTTTACGGGCCGCTCGTAGCTGGCGGCTTTGACGCGGGCCCCAACGCGACCGGTGGCTACGACCCGGATACGCTCATGTGGGCCATGACCGCCACGAACACCGGCTGGACCACGCCCCTCCGTGGGGAGATGTTCGCGCGAGGCAGGGCAGAAGGAACCCTCCTTGGTGGGTGTATCACGCTGATCGAAACTTCGATTGGTACGCCATGGGAGCTGGATACGCGCGGCTCAATCCTGGTGCTCGAGGATCGCGGAGTGAAACCTTATCAACTTGACCGCATGCTGCTGCACTTGAAGCAGGCAGGAAAATTTGACGCCGTGCGGGGAATCGTTCTGGGTGAATTTCCAGAGTCGGAACCTCCCGAGGGAAGCAACGTGACCGTCAGCGATGTTTGTAAACGTATCCTCGGGCCCCTGCGAATTCCAATGGTTTACGGCGTTCCCGTGGGCCATACACCGCGCCCGATGCTAACTATTCCGTTCGGCGTCCGGGCCCGGCTTCTCGCGACGGGCGAAGGAAAGCTGGAAATTCTCGAGCCGGCGGTGCGCCCGTGACTCGGTCGCCGTTAGGGCGGGCTGACCTTCGAAACTCAGGGTCAACAGGCACAGCCCGCACGCTTCACTTCCATCTATCTGGTATCGGCGGCGCGGCCATGGCTCCTCTCGCAGGAATGCTGGCCGAGAGCGGGCACCGCGTTACGGGATCGGATGCGGGCGTCTATCCTCCCGCGTCAACGCTGCTGGAGAGCCTTGGGATTCGCTGGTCGAATGGGTTTGACGCTGCCAATCTCGACCCTGCGCCGGACATCGTCGTCATTGGAAACGCGTTGTCTCGCGGCAACCCGGAAGTGGAAACGGTCCTCGATCAGAAGATTCCGTACCGTTCACTCCCGCAGACGCTCGAGGAATTTTTCCTTCCCGGCCACGATCCACTCGTCGTGACCGGAACGCACGGCAAAACGACCACCACGTCTATGCTGTCCTGGATCTTGCATCACGCTGGGCGGCAGCCGAATTTTCTTATTGGCGGAATCGCAGAAAATTTTGGCCGCAGCTTCGGCCTCGGCGGAGGAAGGGAATTTGTGCTCGAGGGCGACGAATACGACTCCGCTTTTTTCGACAAGGCGCCGAAATTCTTGCACTACCATCCGGACGAAGTGATTATCACCTCGCTCGAGTTCGATCACGCGGACATATACGAAAATCTCGCCGCCATCGAGCTCCAGTTTCGTCGGCTGGTAAATCTCGTGCCTCGCCACGGAAAAATTGTCGCCTGGGGAGAGAGCGACACGGTTCGCGGCGTCGTGCAGAAAGCCTTCTGCCCGGTGGAGACCTATGGCTTTACACCCGGAGTGGATTGGCTCGCGGGCGACCTCGAGATCTCGGAAGGGGAGACGCACTTCCGGATTTCGCGCCAGGGAAGCGAAGTGGCGCGGGTCAGAATGTCACTGTCTGGCCGCCACAATGTCCTCAACGCCGTCGCGGCCATCGCTATCGCTCATGGTCGCGGCGTCAGCCGTGAAGCGATCGAGGATGCCATGCCCGCGTTTCGCGGCGTCCTCCGGCGCCTCGAAGTGAAAGGCGAATTTGCCGGTGTACTTGTCGTGGACGACTTTGCTCATCACCCCACGGCCATTCGCGTGACGATTGACGCGGCGCGACACCGCTGGCCGGGCCGAAAACTGTGGGCCGTGTTCGAGCCTCGTTCGAACACGATGCGCCGCACGGTTTTCGAAAGCGATCTCGCGTCCGCGCTCTCGGCGGCTGATGCGACGGTGCTCGGGGCGGTGAATCGAGCAAGCTTGTTGAGCGACGAGGAGAGATTGTCACCGGCGCGAGTCTTGGAGGCGGTCCGCCGCGCGGGCCGCAAAGCTGAAGGGTTTGATTCCGCCAGCGAAATAGCGGAATATCTTGCCGCCGAAACGCGTCCCGGCGATTTGGTCCTTGTCATGTCGAATGGGAGCTTCGACGGCCTGTGCGGCAAGCTTTTAGGGAAACTCCAGGAACACGGCGCCCCAGCTGGGAATTGGAAGGCATGAGTGTTCCCTCGCGCGCCTGTCAACGCGCTGCGATTCTTGCGGCCCTTCTTTTCGTCGTAAGGCCCGCGCACGCCACTATTGACTACACGGTTTCCCTGTCTCATCCCGAGCGGCATGTTTTCGCAGTGAAAATGCGAATCCCGAACGTGCGCGATCAAGTCACGCTCCAACTTCCCGCCTGGAATGCCCTGTATCAGATTCGAGATTTTGCATCGCACATGATGCAGGTCAGCGCCCAGGATCAGGAAGGGCGTTCCCTATCGCTGCAGAAGCTTGACAAGCAGACGTGGAGCGTCACCGGCAACGGCACTGTGACCGTAACTTACCCAATCTTCTGGGATGAGCCCGGTTCGTTTGGGTCCCAACTGAATGCGGACCACGCGTTCCTCAACCTGGCGATGGTGCTGCTATACGTCCCGACCCGCCGAAGCGAAGACACGCAAGTCGCGTTTGACGATGTGCCGGAAGGCTGGCGCGTAGCGGTTGAACTGGACGCTGCCGGAATAGCCACAGGCCGCCGCTCCGCGACTTACCTTGCGCCGAATTACGATGCGCTGGTGGACGCGCCCGTCGAGATTGGCCGTTTCGATGAATTTCGGATTGACGTCGATGGAACGCCGATTCGCGTTGTTATCCACGGCGACGCCGGCGACCGTGCTCGCCTGACGGATTGGTTAAAGCGCATTGTTGGCTACGAAGTTTCACTCATGGGTGGAGCGCCCTTTCGTGAGTACCTCTTTTTGTTTCACGTGGGAAGCAACTTTGGCGGTGGCGGCATGGAGCACATGAACTGCACCGCGATCGCGGTTGACACTGCCGCGCAGTTGCCCTTTTATTCCGCACATGAGTTTTTTCACGCCTGGAACGTGAAGCGAATTCGTCCCCAATCTCTGGAGCCAGTCGATTACACCAAAGAGATGTGGACGCGCTCGCTCTGGTTCGCGGAGGGCGTTACCAGCACGTATGAAGCTTACGCGCAGCTGCGCTCGGGCATCTGGTCGTCGCAGCAGTTCTATTCCGACCTCGCGGAGCAGATCGGCACCCTGCAATCTCGGCCCGCCCACCGCTGGCAAAGTGTCGAAGAATCGAGCCTGGATGCATGGTTCGAAAAATATTCGCTCTACAATCGCCCGGAAGAAAGCATTTCCTACTACAACAAGGGGCAGATCGTTGGCGTGCTGATTGATCTCCTCATTCGTGACCGCACCGACAACCGAGCCAGCCTCGACGATGTCATGCGTGCGTTATATGAAAAATACGCCAAGGCCGGGCGCTTCTATAACGACAGCGAAGGATTGCGGGCGACAATGGAGGAAGTCATCCGTAAAAAGGCGCCTTCTGCTGACTCGGACCTGACGGACTTTTTCCGCCGCTATATTTCCGGAAGCGACGAAATCCCTTATTCGGATTTTCTGGGGCGCGCCGGGTTGGCCCTTCGCGACACCAGCCAGCACCGGGCAGTTTTTGGATTCACGATCGGTCGTGGAACCGGCGGTCCTTCCAGCATTGCGTCTGTTGATCGAGAAAGCGACGCAAGCCAACAAGGTCTCAAAGAGGGCGATGTCTTGGTTGCCTTGAATGGCGAATTATTTCCGAATGCGCCGACCCGCTGGCTTCGCGACCATCAACCGGATGAGCGGGTCACCGTGCAAATCAGGCGGGGCGGGGAGGAGAAGGATGTTTCGTTCGTCCTTGGTCGGCAAACAGAGGCGGCTTACCAGATTGTGGAACTCCCCGGCGCCACCGAGAAGCAGTTGCGCATTCGGGACGGCATTCTGCGTGGCGTGACCACGCCCTGAATGGCGGAGCCGGCGTTTGACGCTGAGATTTCCGTGAAGTGCGCAGCGCGTCTACCATAAATGATACGTACAGCCTTCGTTGCCGTTGCCTTGACGCTTTGCACCATAGTCTTCGGGCCTCCGCTCATTCTTTTTACACTTTTGACCAAGTCTGCGGACGCGCTGTACTGGGTCGGCGTGAAGTGCATGGTAGTAGTGACCCGAGTTGCAGGATTGAAAGTAACCGTGGAAGGCCGCGAAAATATTCCTGCGGGCGTCTGCCTCTTCGCCGCCAACCACACAAGCAACGCAGACGCTGCCGCGATCGTCGGATCGATTCCCAGGCGCGTAGCGATTCTGGCTAGGAAATCCCTTTTTGATATTCCGCTTATCGGAACCGCATTTCGCCTCGCTAGCTTCGTACCTGTGGACCGCGAGCACCGCGATGCCGCCCTGGCCAGCGTTCCGGAAGCCGTAAAAAAGATCCGAGAGGGCTACTCCTTCCTTGTCTACCCCGAGGGGACGCGCAGTCCCGATGGTCATCTTCGCCGCTTCAAGAAAGGCTCGTTCGCAATTGCCATTGAGGCCGGAATCCCTGTTGTGCCGGTCGCGTGCTCCGGAGCGCACCGCATCATGAAGAAAAATTCGCTGATCATCCGCGGCGGGCATGTGAAGGTGAAGTTCGGAACGCCGATCGATGTGTCCCCCTACATCCTCGAACAGCGAGGTGAGTTGGCATTGCAGGTTCACGATGCGGTTGCTGCCGAGCTACCCGAAGAGCAAAAGCCTGTGGCGTAATCTGCGTTCGCTAAGCGCTACGAGACTGATCAGCCTTTAGCTGTTCGAGTTCTTCGGTGAGTCTGCGCACAGTCTTTTGCGTCTCCGGAAGATTCTTGAGCGCGGCCATCACGCGCAGCCACTGCTTGTTCTCCATGTCAGGGTAGCCGGAGTGCATGGCCCCAGGCGGCACATCACGATGGACTCCACTCTGCGAAGTAATAATGGCTTCGGCGCCGATCTCGAGATGGCCCGCGACGCCAACTTGTCCCGCGAGGATGCAGCGGTCTCCAACCCGAGTCGATCCTGCGAGTCCCACTTGTCCGCAAAGGATCGCGTCCTCACCGACGTCACAGGCGTGCCCAACCAGCACCAGGTCGTCGATTTTGGCTCCCCGGCGGACACGTGTTTCTCCGACGGTCGCGCGGTCGACACATGCGTTGGCTTGGATTTCGACGTCGTCTTCAATGATCACAGGAGCCTGCTGCACAATTTTGTGCCATCCGCCGTCCGCGCGCTTGGCGAATCCGAAGCCGTCGCCGCCAATGACGGCGCCGTTCTGCAGCGTGACCCGGTTCCCGATCGTGCAGCCCTCCCGGACGACAGTTTGCGAATGCGCGAGGAAATCGTCGCCAATTTTCGTGTTCCTATACACGGTCACAAAGCTGTGCAGAACCGCATTTCGGCCAATCTCCACGCCTTCGTCCACAAAGCAATAGGGACCAATGTGCGCTCTCGCGCCGACCTTTGCGGATTTGGCGATCACTGCTGTCGGATGAATTCCGGGCGAATACTGTGGTGCGGCATGAAAAAATTCAATCGCTCGCGCGAAGTCAAGGTAAGGATTTTGCGACCGAATCGCAAAGAGGGAAGGCATATTTGCTCCGCGTTCGATAGACACATTTTCGTCCACAATCACGGCGGAGGCTCGTGTCTTGGACAGCGCGCTCGCATATTTCGGGTTCGACAGAAACGTGACTTCGCCGCCTCGAGCCTCCTCGATGCCTGCAACACCCTCAATTGCAATGTCTTCACCGCCCTCGAGTTTGCAGCCCAATCGCGCGGCCAGCTCGCCAAGTTTCATGTCTTAATCTCCTCGAAATCTCGTCCGGGTAGGATCAGAAATCCAATGCAGGTCAGGACTTCACTGTACATCATTCGAACGCATGCCCGAAATTGGAAGAGCAGTAGTGAGGAAGGGAGCAACCAGGGCGAGCGAATCATCTTTACGTTCTGCGGGGTTAGTGTGAACCTGTTCGGGCCGCGATGTCCGGGTTCCTTGTCGCGATTCGGAGGACCTCGATGTACTGTTACATTTGGTCTTTCCGCGTTCGGCCTGAAAATGTGCCCGCTTTCCGCGATGCTTACGGCCCAGAGGGCGGCTGGGTCCGATTTTTCCGCAGAGATCCCGAATACCGAGGTACGCAACTCCTCTGCGATCTCGAGGATCCGACCCGTTTCGTCACCATCGATTTTTGGTCGAGCCAGAAGGCCTGGTTGTCGTTTCGCGAGCGATTTTCGAAGCAGTTCGAGTCCCTCGACACCCAGTTCGAGGCACTCACGGTGGAGGAAACTCACATCGGCAGCTTCGACCTAGCCAAAAGAGACACAACCGTTTCTTAGCAGAGAAACCTCAATCACTCGTTGAAGAGTCCTGGCTGAGCTTGCGGCGCGGCGGCCGGCTTGCGGCGGGCTATCCCTACTACTCCGAGCACCGTCATCTCTGTCAGCGCGGTGCGGGGAATAAAAATCCGCAGCGTCGTGCCGTGCAAATCGGGTGGTGTAATTTGCACACCGCGATCCAAAAGCGAGAGCAAGTCATTTGGGACCACGCCTTCGATGGTATCGTCGTCGCGGAACTTCAGACGAACCCACAGCCCGTCCAGCTTCGGTCTGGAAAGGAACGCTTTTCTCTCCGGCTCAAAGTCGTCGGCGAATTCGCGAACAAAGTAGATGCTCCTTACGTCCTTGACCGCAATGTTCCGGTGTTCGCCATCTTGCGTAAGCAGCTCCAGGCTGTCGCCATCGCCGAGTTTGCTGGGATTGAGATACCCTCGCACGCAGGAGCGGTCAAGGAACCGCACGACGATCTTTTTGTGCGTTGAGGCTGGAATGCGTGCCTTCACGGATAGGTCTGGTGCTCAGGCCTTGCGAGTCAAGCGCAACTATGTTATGTTGAGCAATCTTTTTGTGTCAAGTGTATATTTTTCATAGGTTTAGGCCAGAGGCTATCACGGGGGCCTCACTCTTTTGACCGAAACCGCCAGCCATTTGACCGAAGCCGTCAGCCACAAGAAGCAGATTCTCAAATCTGCCTCTATTATTAGCGTCATCACGGTGGGCAGTCGCATTCTTGGCTATGTCCGTGATCAGCGGTTGACTCTTCTGCTAGGGACCACGGGCATCGCCGACTCCTTCGTTTTGGCTTATCGCATTCCGAACGTGCTTCGGCGCCTCGTCGGGGAAGGCTCCATGACAGCTTCGTTCATTCCGGTCTTCACGGATTACATGCGGAACCGCACACGTGAAGAGACCTGGACGTTCGCAAATCGTTTATTTTGGACGTTTTGCCTGATTTTGTCTGCTGTAACGGTCCTGGGCGTCATTTTTTCGCCCCTAACGGTGCGCCTGTTCTCGATGTTCGGGAAGAATCAGGTACAGCTCGAAGCCGTTTACTTCAACCGCTTGATGTTCCCCTACATCTTGTTTATTGGAATGGCCGCTCTGGCGATGGCTATCTTGAATTGTTTCCACATCTTCGGATTACCAGCGGCGACACCGATCTTGCTCAATATCTCCTTTATTGTCTTTTCGGTAGCAATTGTCTGGAAGCACTTCTCAAGTCCCGCAGCAGCGCTCGCGGTCGGCGTGGTCGTTGGCGGAATTTTCCAGTTTTTCTTGCAGGTTCCTCAGCTTGTGCGCCGAGGCATGAACTTCCATTTCGACGTCTCTTTTACAGACCCCGGGGTTCGCCGCGTGGCTCGCCTCATGGTCCCAGGATTCGTGGGAATCGGCGTCGCACAGATCAACCTGCTCGTGGACACGATTTTTGCGAACGCCAAGATCATGCCCGAAGGCAGCCTTATTTCCCTCTATGTGGCGGACCGGGTAACCGAACTCGTCCTCGGGGGTTATGCCATCGCCGTCGCCACGGCGATTCTGCCCATGATGTCTCACCAAGCCTCAGCGGGCGATTTCGAAGGAATGAAGAAGACATTTCTCTTCTCTCTTCGAATCGTGTCATTCATCACAGTCCCGGCCGCGGTTGGGTTGGTCATCCTGCGGGAGCCGATTGTCCAGGTTCTTTTCCAGCATGGAAACTTCGTCGCGGAGTCCACACGGCTCACGGCGAGGGCTCTCTTGTACTACTCGATGGGACTTCCGGCGTTCGCAGCCGTCAAACTGATCGTACCGGCATTCTACTCGACGCAGGACACTCGGACTCCGGTGCGCGTCGCTTTGATAACGCTCGTTGCAAATATTGCCCTTAACCTGATCTTTCTTTTCTATTTCTTCGGCAAACTCAAGAATGGCGGCCCGGCACTGGCGAGTGCGCTGGCAGGTTATGTCAATGTTCTCATTCTCTTTGTAATCTTCCGGTTGCGTTTTGGGCGGCTGGGAACGCGGGACGTAGCGGCGTCCCTCGTGAAGATTGTCGCTTGCGCGGGCATCATGGGGATCGTCTGTTGGACCGCTCTTCAGTATTCGGAGTTTGACAGCATTGTTGACTTCGGCCCGCGATTGCTCGTTTTCATCGGCTTGATCGCCTCCGCGACGTTGACGTACTTGGGCTTTGCGTGGGCCCTTCGCTGCAGCGAGATCAGTGAGGTGTACGGCATCGCATTCCATACGGCTGGAGCAGGATCCGGAAAGCAGGGGATCACAGGTTAAAAGCCATGGAAACAACCCTCCATGTCTTTCTCAGTTATTTGCGCGTCGAGCGCGGCCTCGCCCACAACACCATCCTGGCCTATGGACGGGACCTCAAGAAGTTTGCTCAATTCCTTCGCAAACGCCGCAAATCGCGCGTGGAAGAGGTGAACCGCGATGACGTCGTTGACTTTCTTACCAGCTTGTACAAGGAAAAGCTCGATAGCCGGTCGGTGGCGCGCTACCTTGTTTCTCTCCGGGCTCTATACAGATTTGCGATGATGGAAGGCATGGTTCAAGTGGACCCCACCGAAAATTTAGAGTCGCCGAAAGTTCGAAATACTCTACCGACGTATCTCCGGGTTGACGAAATCGACAAGTTGCTGGAAGCCCCGGATCTCGCGAAGCCGCTCGGACTAAGGGATCGCGGCATGCTGGAGGTGTTGTATTCCACCGGGTTACGCGTCTCCGAATTGCTAAATCTCCGAGTGTCGGACATCGACATGCGGATGGGTTGTGTCCGCTGTATTGGCAAAGGGGATAAGGAGCGTTTGGTGCCTATAGGACGGAAGGCGATTGCTGCCGTTGAACAATACCTCGCGCAGGGGCGGCCAAAGCTAGCCCGGCCCTCGGCGCCGCCTCCGCACAGCCAGGTCCTGTTCCTAACCATTCAGGGTAAGCGGCTCAGCCGAGTCACCATTTGGAAGATTCTTCATGACTATGGCACGAAGCTCGGCTTGCGAGGTCGGCTCACACCGCACAAGCTCCGGCACAGTTTTGCCACGCACTTGCTTGAGCGTGGTGCAGACTTGCGCTCAGTTCAGCTCATGCTGGGGCACGCGGATATTTCGACGACTCAGATTTACACGCACGTGGTTGAGGAGCGCTTGAAGCAAATCTACAAGGCGCATCACCCGCGCGCGTGAGCGGTAACGGGCAAATCCACGGGACGGGTGCGGGCTCTACTTGCTTGCCCTGAGCATCGAAGGGGAGCCCGCAGTTATTCGATTCTTTGGCGCGATAAATTCGACCGGGCAGGGGCGCGATCTCGTAAAAAGCGTCTCGGGCCGAGGACGGGATACGAATGCCTGATTACATGTTCCAGCTCGAGAGCCGCCTCTCCCCGGAGCAGCGTGCCGCCATGGTTCGCATCCAGGAGCTTGCGGCCGAGTCAGAGACGAATCTCTATCTTGTCGGCGGCGCAGTGCGCGACGTCATTTCGGGAATGCCCATCCGCGATTTGGACTTCACGATCGAAGGGAACCCGGGACGCATCGTTCGCGAACTGGAGAAGGGTGGAGCGAAGGTGGTCCGCGAAGACGAGACACTTCGCGCCATCGAACTGGTTCTTTCCGGAGATGTAGACGCGAGCATTTCGGCAGCCCGGGACGATATCTATTCCCGCCCGGGCGCGAAGGCGGAGTACCGCTTTTCCACGATCATGGAAGATCTGAAGCGCCGCGACTTCTCCATCAATGCGATCGCCATCTCCTTGAATCCCAATTCCCGCGGCCTATTGCTCGATCCTACCAACGGACTGGCGGACCTCGAACGACACGAGATTCGCGCCCTCTCGATTCACAGTTTCACGAACCAGCCGCTCCGCCTCTTGCGCGCGCTCCGCTATGTGGCCCGGATGGGTTTCAAGATGGAAAATCGGACATCGGAATGGTTCGCTCTCGCCATTGACCGGGAGCTTCAGGAAACGATCTCGCCCGAGGACGCCGGCAGTGAGTTCCGCAACATGGCGCGCGAAGAGAAGCCAGGGGCCGTCCTTAAGGCGTGGGAATCGCAAGGATTGCTGAGCGTTATCCAGCCGCTTCTTGCCAAGAAGCACCCTGATTATGATTCGATCAATCAGATCATCCGCGTTCGCGAAGACATGATCACTGCGGGACTGCGTCCGCGTCTCTTTGCTCCAGTGGTCCTGGCGAGCCTCGGCCGCCTCAAAGACCGCGAACGGGCGTCGGCACTTAACCGCTTGTCGCTTCCTGCAATGGAATTGCGCGCTGTAGAGTCGCTCGAAACGGAGGCGCTGAAGACCGTCAAGATCCTCGCCGGTTCCAAGACGGCGTCCGCCCGCGACGCGTACGCTTTCCTCGAGAAGGCGCCCCTCGATTTTCTCGCGTACATCCTTGCCGAGTCCTCTAACAGCAAAGCCGTCGGAAAGATCCGAACATATCTGAACAAGTGGAAGCCGATTCGACAAGCCTTGCCAAGCGTCGCGACTGAGCTTGAAGCGTTGGGGATGGAGCGCGGCCCAAAGTTCGATAAGGTTTTAGAGGATTTCTTCCAATTGCAACTGCTCGGCCGCGCGCGCAAGCCCGAGGATCACGCCAAGATTTTGCGCAAACTTGCCGGCATCAAGGAGCCTCCCAAGAAAACCGAGGAGAAGAAAAAGCCGGAAAAGAGCAAGAAAAAAGCTGGCTTCGCTCCGGTCCAGGCTTCCGCGGTCGCGGCGGCTGCCGCCGCAGCCCAAGCAAAAGGGAAGCAAAGCAAGATGCCGCCGGCAAAGCCTGCTCCGCCGGAACCTGTAAAATTCAAAGTGAAGGCGAAGAAAACGTAGGGCCACTTTGTAAGGATTGGCGTTAGCGAGCGAATCGGCACGTAGCCAAAACTTGCGCGCGATACTAGAATAGCTTCCGGCATGGAAACTCCCCGATTTGTTCACCTGCATCTGCATACAGATTACAGTCTGCTGGATGGAGCTTGCGACCTCGAAGAGGTCGTTGACGAAGCGGCGCGCCGCAAGATGCCGGCCGTCGCAGTGACGGATCACGGAAATCTCTTTGCTGCGGAATCGTTCTACCGTGCGGCAAAAACCCGCGGCGTCAAGCCAATCATCGGATGCGAAGTTTATGTGGCGAAGGGAAGCCGTCACGACCGCGGCGAGGCGCCATCGCGCGACGCTGCGATCGGGAGTTCAAATGGAGCGGCGGAACCCGGGCAACGCGGTGTCAATCATCTGGTCCTGCTTTGCGAAACCGCGGAAGGTTACCGGAATTTGATCAAGCTAGTGTCCGCCGGTTATCTCGAAGGTTTCTACTACAAGCCGAGAATCGATTACGACCTGCTGGCTAAGCACAGCCGCGGGCTCATCGCATTGTCAGCATGCCTGCGCGGCGCCGTAGCCGAAAATCTGGTCGAAGGGCGCCGGGACGAAGCGCGCGAAGCCGCGTACCGGCTGCGCGACATTTTCGGCAAAGCGAATTTCTTTCTGGAAATTCAGGATCAGGGTCTCGACATCGAGAAGCGCATGAACCCCCAGCTTGTGGCCCTGTCGCGCGAAACCGGTATTCCGCTCGTGGCGACGAACGATTGCCACTATTTGAATCACACCGACGCGCGCTCGCAGGAAGTCTTGCTCTGCATACAAACCGGCAAGACCATGAGCGATACGCACCGCATGAAATTTGCCACCGACCAGTTTTTCTTCAAGACGGCGGAAGAAATGGCGCAAGTCTTCCGCGAACTGCCCGATGCGCTCGAACGCACCGTTGCGATCGCCGAGCGCTGCAACGTCAAGATTGACAGCGTGCAGAACTCCTTCCCGGATTTTCAGGTTCCCGCGGGTCACACGGTTGACACTTATTTTGAGTCTGTGGTCCGCGAGGGATTCGCCGGGCGCGGACCGATCCTCGAGGCGCGCGCCAAAGCCGGTCTTCTTCGTAAGTCGCTCAGCGAATACGAAGCCCGTCTTTCGAATGAAATTCGGATGATCCAACAGATGAGGTACTCCGGATACTTCCTCATCGTTTGGGACTTCATCCGCCACGCGCGGTCACTGGGAATTCCAGTGGGGCCGGGGCGCGGCTCCGCGGCCGGCAGCCTCGTTAGTTACGCGCTGCAGATCACGGACGTAGACCCGCTGCAATACGACTTGCTGTTCGAGCGGTTCCTCAATCCCGAGCGGGTGTCCATGCCCGACATTGATATCGACTTCTGCATGCGCCGCCGCGGCGAGGTCATTGATTATGTAACGCAGAAATACGGACGCTCCAACGTCGCGCAGATCATCACGTTTGGGACGATGGCGGCCAAGGCGGCGATCAAAGATGTGGGGCGCGCGATGGACCTGCCGTATGGAGAAGTGGATCGCATCGCCAAACTAGTTCCAAACCAGCTCAACATCACACTCGATGACGCACTGAAGCAGGCGCCGCAGCTGAGTGACTTGGTCAAGAGTGATGCACGTTACGAAGACATGATGGCAGTCGCAAAACGCCTGGAGGGCCTCGCGCGGCACGCCTCGACGCATGCCGCCGGCGTGGTGATTTCGCCCGAGCCGCTCACCAACATCGTTCCACTTTACAAGTCGAACCGGGATGAAATCACAACTCAGTACGACATGAAGGGCCTCGAGCACATCGGCCTGCTGAAGATGGATTTTCTGGGGCTGACGACGCTTACCGTGCTCGATGACACCGTTCGCATGGTGGAGCAGAATCGCGGCGTCCGCCTCGATCTCGTTGCATTGCCGCTCGACGACGCAGAGACTTACAAACTTTTCGCCAGCGGCGAGACCACCGCCATCTTCCAATTTGAGTCGCATGGAATGCGGGACATTTTGCGCCGATATCAACCCACCCGCCTCGAGGATTTGACCGCTCTCAACGCGCTTTACCGTCCAGGCCCCATCCAGGGCGGCATGATCGACGACTTCATCGCGCGCAAGCACGGCAAGAAACGCGTCACTTACGATTTGCCTGAACTCCAAGAGATTCTCGAGGAAACCTACGGTGTGATCCTGTATCAGGAACAAGTCATGCAGATCGCCAACCGCCTCGCGGGCTTTTCGCTCGGCGAAGCGGATATCCTCCGCCGCGCGATGGGCAAGAAGAACCGGGAGGAAATGGCGGCGCAGCGCGAAAAGTTCCTGGTGGGATGCGCGACCCGTAAAGTCCCCGCAAAGAAAGCCGAGAAAATCTTCGATCTGATGGCGGAGTTCGCCGGGTACGGTTTCAATAAGTCGCACTCCTGCGCCTACGCGCTACTCGCCTACGAAACGGCCTATCTGAAGACGCACTATCCCGTCGAGTTCATGGCTGCGCTCTTGACTTCGGAAACGGGCAACACGGAAAAAGTCGTGAAATACATTAACGAGGCGCGCAGCGTCGGCATCACGGTTCTGCCGCCCGATGTCAATTCGAGCGATCTCGATTTCACTCCGGTGGGCGAGGCCATCCGCTTCGGACTTCGCGCGATCAAGAACGTCGGGGAAAATACGGTCAAAGGAATTCTCGACGCTCGCGCCGAACTAGGGCGCTTTTCCTCCATCTTTCAGTTTTGCGATCATATCGACACACGCCTCATCAACAAGCGCGTGATGGAGAGCCTCATCAAATCGGGCGCGATGGATTCCCTCGGCGCGCGGCGATCTCAGAACTTCGCGCTCATCGACCGGGCGATGGATCGAGCGCAGCGACGCCAGCGCGAAAAGACGAGCGGCCAGCACGGTCTTTTTGGTGGCGCGGCTGCGATGCCTGAGCCTGCGGAGGACCCTTTGCCCGATCTCGAAGAGTGGCCCGAGCACGAAATGCTCGCCGCGGAGTTTGCGACGGTGGGCTTTTACGTTTCGGGCCATCCACTCTCGAAGTACGCCTCGAAACTTGCCGATCTTGGGACGATTGACCTCGCGAACGTCGAGAGCCGGAGAAACGGAGAAGAAATTACTGTCGCGGGAATTGTGGTGGCGACGAGGGCCATGCGTTCACGCAAGGGAGAGCGTTGGGGAATCCTCACGCTGCAGGATATGACCGGAGTGTTGGAGGTTCTGGCGTTTCCGGAAGCATTCGCGCGTCTGGAACCCGTGTTCAAGAACAATGCGCCGCTTGTGCTTAAGGGGCGCGTCAGCGTCGAGGAGGCGGGCACGCGCCTCGCGGTCATGGAAGGGCGGCGCGTCGAAGATATCGGCCAGCGGCCTCCAACGGTCATGCGCGTCCGGGTAAACCTCGAGTCGCTCGATGCCGGGGTGCTCGACGAACTGAAGGAACTTTTTGCTAGCAGGCCCGGTTCCTGTTCTGTTGCGTTCGATCTGGTGTCGCCCGAGGGCGCAGTTGCGACGCTACGCGCGGATCAGCGTGTGAAAGCCGATCAGGAACTCGTGCGAGAAGTTTGCCGGCTGTGCGGCGACGACGCTGTCCAGCTCGAAGCGCGAGCTTCAAGTGGTGCAGGCTCGTCACCCTGAAGTGAGGACAGACAGCCTGTGAATTTTAGTCCTTGCAAGGCCGAACCCCTCAGGCTGAAGTCTGTGCCACGAAACAAGTCTCTTCGGCAGGATTTCACCTGTTCGAGACTCGACACAATGACCTCTGACGGAATCACTCGGTAGGCGCGCTTCAAGTCAATATGGTAAGAGAATGGGAAGAGATGCTCGCAAACAGGAAATCGAAAAGTTGGAGAAGGAACTCGCTGACATGACGCAGATGACGCGGCCCGACATCCGATCTTCTGATGTTGATAGGTTGCGCAGCGAAGTCGCGGAATTAAGGAAGGATTTTTACGACCATCTCGGCCCTTGGCAAAGAACGCTGCTAGCTAGGCACGCGCAGCGGCCCTACATGATGGATTACGTTCGCCTCCTGTTTGAAAATTTCCAGGAAGTGCACGGCGATCGCGCATTCGGTGACGATTCCGCAATGGTGACAGGTCTGGCGCGCTACAAGGGACGCCCCGTCGTCGTGATCGGCCAGCAGAAGGGAAGGGATACCAAACAGCGCGTCGCGCAGAATTTCGGTCAGGCCAAGCCGGAAGGCTATCGCAAAGCTCTGCGCGTGATGCATCTCGCGGCGAAATTCGGTCGGCCGATCCTCACTTTCGTCGACACACCGGGCGCGTATCCGGGCATCGACGCCGAAGAACGTGGCCAAGCCGAAGCCATTGCGCGAAATTTGCGCGAGATGGTGCGCCTTTCCGTGCCGATCGTTGTAACCATCACGGGCGAAGGCGGGTCGGGCGGCGCACTCGCGATCGCCATCGGCGACCGCGTCAACATGCTGGAAAATTCTGTTTACTCGGTCATCTCTCCCGAGGGCTGCGCCTCAATTCTCTGGCGCGACGCAGGCAAAGCGGAAGATGCGGCCAAAGCCCTAAAAATTACCGCGAAAGACCTCAAAGAGCTCGCCATCATCGACGAAATTGTCCCGGAGCCGGAAGGCGGAGCGCATCTCGATCATGACGCAGCCGCCGCACTTCTCGACCGTGTTCTCGATCGCTCGCTTCGCGAGCTTTCACGGATCCCTTCTAACGACCTTCTCGAACGCCGCTACGAAAAATTTCGCCGCATGGGGCAATTTTTCGAAGCGGCTCGCGTCTGACCGAACAGCTCTTTCCTCGCGTTCGTACTCGGCTCCAAACCAGCGTTGATGGATTCGCATCAGGCTGTTGCATCCTCATTGTTGCAAGGTCCCATCTCTACTACGCTGTTGGCACGGAGACAGGCCTCTCATGTCAAAGCAAACGGGTGCGCAGCCGTCGGAAGCGGCGCCGGCAAGCAGCACGAGCCAGGTGTTTCGTCCGTACGAACGGCTCGTCGAAATCAAGGTCTTGGGAAAGAAGTTCGAGGTTCCGGAGAAGAACACGATTCTCCGCTGCTTTCAATACATTAGCCCTGAGACGATTCCTTACGGGCGGTTCTGCTGGAACCAGGACTGTCAATACTGCCGCGTCGTAGGAAAGCTCGTTGACGACGACCAGTCCCACGAGCTGCTGAGTTGCAAGTTCCTCGTGAGCGCCGGCATGGAAATCACCGAGATCAGTCCCGAACTGAAGTATTGCCTGCAGAAGAAGCTCGGCAAGTAGAATTGCCTGCCGCGGAGTGTCGCGGCTTGTCAAACACTCTGTTCCCCTCACGCTGTCTGATAGTCGCTCATTTCATGTAGCGCCCTCCTTCAGGCGGGCAGCCTCTGTTCGAACGATCCCGCGGAAACAGCTGTGCCTCACATTTTTCGATCGAGAACGCAACTATTTCTTGGCACTCGTGTTTACCCGACTGGATGAGTAGTCCGAATCTGCTCAGATCCGCGGCCTGATTCCACCCGGAACCCCCAGGCTGCGGCTCGAGCGTCCGGGGGGCGCGCCGTCCCCGATTACGGCGCGCCTTTCCTGATCTTTGCGTCGAGATGCTGCCGGTACCGGTGTGTTACTCCTCGGGCCTTCAGGCTTTCCCCTATCCTCAAAGTGCATATTTGCTGTAGGATGCAGGGAGTCCAGCCTGTAGGTGCTATGGCTTCCTCGTCGAATACACTGCTCTGCGACGGCTGTTGCCAGCCGGCGTCCCCGGAGCACATCGCGCAGCGGCTCCGGCGGCTCGAGCTCTCAACCAGATTCCGCCCGGTTCACATCGGTGTTCTGTTCATCGCGCTAGCGCCTGTGCCTCGCCCAGAGGACGACTTCTACGGCCCGCCAGAGTCGAAGGAATTCTTCAATCATCTCCTCGATGCGGTTCAGATCCCTGTGAATTCGAGCCAGCCAGGGCAGGAATCGGACGCAGCAGCGAGTGCTTCCGCGAGGCTCCTCGAGTTTCAGCGGAGGGGATATTACCTGGCCTATCTTTCGGAATGTCCTATAACTTGGGCAGAAGAACCTGTCGCTACGACAATTTCGCGTCTTGCGCCAACACTTGTCCGGCGAATCCGTCTGAACTATAAGCCGAAGCAAATTGCTACGCAGGGGCCGGAGCTAGCTCCCCTGGCCGAGGTGCTAAATGGTCCTGGTATTGGGTCTATTGTGAGGCTGGACCAGGGGACAGCTTTGTCGGCACACGGGATATGATAGTATTAGGGCTATTAGATTAGGGTTAGCCCCCTTACGGGGCGGGCGGTGGCTTGTGAAAACTAAAGCGAAGTTCGCGGTCGGAGCCGGAATCATCCTTGTTGCCCTTTCCTGCTTGGCATACGCGGGTTTCAAGCAGAGTAAGACGTACTACCATACGATCTCAGAAATTCCTACTCTAAGCGGCTCGGCGTTGCATCAGCGCCTTCGCGTGGGTGGAGACGTCAAGGCCGGGACGATCCAACACTACTCCGGCCGCATTGATTTCGTCCTTGTCGAGCAGGGGAAAACCCTGCCAGTCAGCTACGTTGGCACCGATCCGCTTCCCGATACGTTCAAGGATGGCGCTCAGTGCCTAGTAGAGGGCAAAGTGACGCCGGACGGACGCTTTGTGGCCGAGACCATTCAGGCCAAGTGCGCGTCCAAGTATGAAGCGGCGCCGGGTCAACCCGGGGCGGGGCAGGCGCAGCCCGGTGGTCAGACTGAGAATTCGTATCAGGATCACAAGAGTTAGGATTTCCAGCCAGGATGCAAGCTGAGTGAGCCTTGGATTGAGTTTCAGGGGCGTTTCGAGAGACTGAGCAAGTCAACATCAAGGATTTAGCGTGGACATTTTCGGTTCTTATGCGCTGCTTTTGGCCTTTGCCTTCGCGCTCTATGCGATTGTTGGAGGCATTGCCGCGATCATCACACGTCGTCCCCTTCTGATCAAATCCGCACGCAATGCTGGATTCGCGGTCTGTGCCCTCATCTGGATCGGCACAGCTAGCCTCTGGTACCTGTTTTTCACCGACAATTTTTCGATGGCGTATGTCGCGGCGCACAGCAATCGTTCGCTCTCGCCTTACTACAAGTTCTCAGCACTTTGGTCGGGGCAAGAAGGTTCGTTGCTCTTCTGGAGCTTCCTGCTTTCGATCTACGTGTTCTCCGTTCTGTTCACATACCGAGGCAAGCATCCAGAGCTGATGCCTTACGTCGGTGTGGTGATGGCGGGCGTGCAAATCTTCTTCCTCACGATGAATAACTTCGTGGCCAGCCCGTTTGGCGTGTTTGCAGGCCAGGGCAGCGGAGGGATTCTCCATCTCGTGACGCGCTCCGATGGCAGCGGCCTTAACCCGCTTCTTCAGTATCCGGAAATGGCGATCCACCCGCCGACGCTTTACTCGGGCTATACCGGATTCACGATCCCGTTTGCGTTTGCGCTGGCCGCGCTCCTCGGGCGCTATCCCGGAGAAAAGTGGATTCATCTGACGCGCCGCTGGACGATGATCGCGTGGTGCTTCCAGTCCGCGGGAATTTTGCTCGGCGCGCACTGGGCCTACGCGGTGCTCGGATGGGGCGGCTACTGGGGCTGGGACCCGGTCGAGAACGCGTCGCTGATGCCGTGGCTGACGGGCACCGCCTTTCTGCATTCTGTGATGATGCAGGAAAAGCGCGGGATGATGCGCGTGTGGAACGTCTGGCTCGTCTTCATCACGTTCATGCTGTGCATGCTGGGCACTTCGCTGACCCGCAGCGGCGCGGTCAATTCCGTTCACGCCTTCGCCGAATCGAACATCGGCCACTGGTTCTGGAGCTTTTTGCTGCTGATCCTCCTCGTTTGTCTTGCAGCCTACTTCAAGAATCGCGACTACCTGCGCAGCGACAATCAGCTCGACTCGATGCTCTCCCGCGAATCGAGCTTCCTGTTCAACAACCTGATCCTCCTCGTCGCGTGCGTCGCCGTCCTGGCAGGCACGCTCTTCCCGGTGCTCTCTGAGGCGGTGCGCGGATCGAAGATCAGCGTCGGGCCGCCATTTTTCAACCGCGTGAATATTCCCATTGCGATGTTCCTGCTCTTTCTGACGGGCGTTGGCCCGCTCCTCGCTTGGCGCAAGACGTCCACCGAGAGCCTGAAGAAGAATTTCGGTCTGCCGCTTGTCGGTGGTGTTATCGTCGCGGTAATTGCCCTCGCTTTGGGCCTGCGCGACTTCTACGTCACACTGTGCGTGCTGCTGTCTGGATTTGTCACGTTGACGATTCTCTCTGAGTTTTATCGTGGCGCCCGCGTGATTTCCGCGCGCACCGGCGCCAATATTTTTGCCTCGGCGGGCCAGCTCACCATGCGCAATACGCGGCGCTATGGCGGCTACGTCGTGCACTTTGGAATGGTGCTCATCTTTATCGGCATCTGCGGCCAGGCGTTCAATCAAGACAAGCAAATGGACATGACCACCGGCTCGGTGCTCACGCTCGGCCAATATCGCTTGCATCTGCAGAATTACGACTCGACCCAAGCGCCGAATTACACCGCTGAGCGCGCCACAATCGACGTCGAGAAAAACGGGCGATCCGTGATGATGCTCTACCCGACACGGCGTTTCTATCCGTCGAACCAGGAGTCTGGAACGATGGTGGCGATCGCCTCGACGCTTAGGGAAGACCTGTACGTCGTCTACGCCGGCACAAACCCCGACACGAACCTGCCCGTGATCCACGCCTACCTAAATCCGCTCGTGAAGTGGATCTGGCTCGGGGGCGTTGTGGTCGTGCTAGGCACGATTCTCGCTTTGCTGCCTAACCGACAAGCAGCAATGGTTCTTTCGCCGGCAGCAACGCAAGCACCGATACCTGTGCCTGGCAGCACGCAACCTGCCCACGTTTCGTTCTCCGCTCGATCGCAACTGCCCGCGGGTGCGGGCTCTACTTGGAGCCCGCCAGAAAAATGACACATGACTAGTCGTCGACGTATCGCGCTTATTTCCACTGTTTTTGTGGCCATCGCTTCGGCCCTCGTTCCCTTGCACATCGACGCGCAGAGAAGTGATCGCGCCAAGTCCCTGGGCACGAAACTGATGTGCATGTGCGGTTGCGGCCAGATTCTCACGCAGTGCAATCACATCAACTGCCCGTCCTCCGGCCCTATGCTCAAGGAACTGGACGCGCACGTCGCAAAGGGTGAGGCCGACGACCTGATCATTCAGGATTTCGTTCAGGAATACGGCGAGAAAGTCTTGAGCGCGCCGCCAACCAGCGGGTTTAACGCCATCGCCTGGTATATCCCGGGAATCGCGTTCGTGATTGGGCTTGGTATCGTTGTGGCGCTGATTCGGATGTGGCGACAGCGAGACGTTGCGCGGGTTGCCACGGCGGTCGGCCCGTCCGCACCCGCGCACGACGTGCTATCCGAAGTTCACAATGTTCAGCTCGATCGAGCCCGGCAACAAGCTGACCGCGACACGGAAGATTAGCGGGTGCGGGCTCTACCGGGTCCGGGCTGTACTTGCAGCCCGGCGAGACCCGGATCCCGCCTAGAAAAAGACTAAGGATGACCTTCGCATCTATCGCCGTTCTTCTCCTGCCGGATTCCGTGATGCTTTCCGCTTGCTTGGTGCTCACTCTCGCCGTGCTCATTTTCGTGTTTTGGATTGAGCCCGATCCCGGAGACTCGGCGCCGCACCGTTCGCAGCTCGACCAATTGCTCGAGCGGCGCGACGTGATCTACGACAACCTGCGCGACCTGAAATTTGAAAACCGGGCAGGGAAGTATGCCGAGCGGGACTACGAACAGATGCGGGATTCGTTGGAGAACGAGGCCGCTCAGGTTCTTCTCGAAATTGAGCGGGTGACGGGAAACCAGGCACCTCTGCCGCGCCGGGACCAAGCGGCGACTGGAAACTCTCGGTAGTGGATGAATCGCACGGCCAAATCGCGAAATTCGTGGAATTTACGGCTCTTTTGAACGAAAATTAGGAGCGAGTCTGTTCCCATGGGAAGCGAGCACTCTAGTTGCGGGGATTTTTTTGGTGCTGATGAAAACGCAAAGAAGTAATGCAGGACGGCGGCTTTTGAGTCTCGCCGCGTTCCTGGTTTTTGTTCCATCTCTCGCGCGCGCCGGCACCGTTACCGGCGTTGTGCACAACGGAACGAACAGCAACAAGCCCACGCCCGGCGTAGACGTGCTCCTGATCCAGCTTCAGGGCGGCATGCAAGTAGTGGCCAACACTAAGACCGACGCGCAGGGCCAATATCACTTCGACAACCCGAACATCGGCACCGGCCCCATGCTCATACGCGCCGTCTACAAGAGCGTCATGTTCCATCAGCCGCTGACGCCCGGTACCTCGACGGTTGACGTCACCGTATACGAGCCCACAACGAATCCCGGCGCGATTCAAATCCCCTTGCGTCTCCTGGTGTTTCAACCGAACGGAGACAAGCTCATGGTGGGCGAAGAATACTCCGTCCAAAACAGTTCCAACCCACCCGCCGCATATTACAAGCAGGACGGCAATTTCGAGTTCACGATTCCCCAAGGCGCGGAGCTTGACCAGGTCTCGAGCTTCGGCCCTTCGGGGATGCCGGTCCGGCAGGGCACGATTGACAAGGGCAAGGGCCGCTACGCAATCGCATATGCATTTCAACCGGGACAGAATGGCGTCCGCATCTCATACACGTATCCGTATTCAGGCAACAACGCGCAGATTAAGGAGTCTTCCACCTACGACAGCCAGCGCACACTCCTCGTGATTCCGCCTTCGATGCAGCTTTCGAGCACCGGCTTCAGTCCTGCGGGCCAGGAGCAGGGCTTCAACGTTTTTTCCAAGGATTCCATGAAGGCCGGAGCGGGATTTGATGTCGGCATATCCGGCACCGCGCCTCCGCCATCAGAGGCTTCGAATTCCGGTGCTCCCGACGATGTGAACGGCCGAGACTCCGGCCCATCGTCGACGGTTGAGACTGCGCCTGCGCGGATTGGCGACGAAAAGTGGATTCTGCTCGGCGGCCTTGCAGCAATTTTTGCGGTAGGCGTAGCGCTGCTCATGCGCAAGCCAATTCCTGTCGGAGCCGAAGCGCCCGCCCCGGCGCCAGCGCCGAACGCAAAGGGACGGAAGGCTCGCTCCGCTGAACAAGCTCAAGCACAACCGAAGGTGGCGCCCCCGCCGCCTCCACCGCCACCTGTTGAAAGAGTGACGCGGGAAGTGCACTCCAATCTGGACTCCCTCAAGGATTCCTTGTTGCGCCTGGAATTGCGGCGCCAGGCCGGAACCATCTCCGACGAAGAATATGCGCTGGAGCGAGGACGCGCGGAGCAGATCCTGCGCGATCTGGTCCAGGGCTGAGCTGTCCTGCGTGTCGACACCGCTTTCATCCTCTCCGAATGGCGGGTTGCGAATCGAGTACAGCGAAATCGAAAAGCGCTACGGCATGCGCCTAGCGCTGCGCGGCGTTTCGCTGTCGATCGCTGCGGGGGAATGCGTCGCGCTCGTAGGCCAGAACGGCTCGGGCAAGACGACGCTGCTGAAGATCACGGCGCAGCTGACGCGCCCTTCGCGAGGTAAGCTTTTGTTCTACTCTCGCGACGCGCAGATCCCTGTGGATGACGTCAAAAGTAAGCTCGGGATGGTCGGCCATCACACATTGCTATATGACGAGCTGACGGCCGAGGAAAACCTCACCTTCTTCGCCAGATTATCGGGTTTATCTGATCCAGCCGAGAGAGCTGCTCGCGCGCTGGAGCCCGCGGGGCTTGCTGGCCGGGCAGGAGACGTGGTACGGACGTTTTCGCGCGGAATGCGGCAGCGCCTGTCGATTGCGCGGTCTCTGCTCGCCTCGCCCGCGCTGCTTCTTCTCGATGAGCCGGGCGCTGGGCTTGATCCCGAAGGCCAGCGCTGGCTTGCCACGACGATCATGAACTTGCGAGACGCCGGCTGCACGATCATGATGAGCACGCACGGGCGCAATGAAACGCAAAGCGCTGTGACGCGCGCGATCCGCCTCGAAGGCGGAAAAGTCACGCATGACTCGGGCGCGGGCGGCAATCCGAGCGAAGTCCTCGTTCTAGCGGCTGTCCGCGACGCTGTCGGAGAGAGCGATTCATGAATCTTGCCCGCGCGTCCGGCGTGATTCTGGCGAAGGAGCTTCGCACCGAGTTCCGTTCGCGGGAGCTTCTGGGGACCACCACCGTCTTTGTCCTCCTGGTGATCGTCCTGTTTAGCTTCACCTTCAATCCTACTTCATCAGAGTCGCGCCGGTTCGGACCCGGTCTGCTGTGGCTGGCGTTTTTGTTCGCTGGCTCGCTGATGCTGCAATCGTCTTTCTTGCGGGAGCAGGCTAACGATACGCTGGCTGCGCTTCGCCTTGCGCCGATTGATCCCTTCAGCATTTTGGCAGGGAAGATGGCGGCCAATTTCCTGTTCCTCCTTCTCGTCGAACTGATCCTGCTGCCGGTGTTCGCCGTGCTCTACAATGTCGCGATCCTTCCTGTTCTCGCGCCGCTGCTTCTTGTTCTGGCGCTCGGCACTACGGGGCTCGCAGCGACGGGTACCGTGTTCTCCGCGGTGGCAGCGCAGGCGCGGTTGCGCGAACTGCTCCTGCCGCTCTTGCTGCTCCCCGTACTCGCCCCCGTGTTGATCGCCAGCACGGAGGCGACGGCAGGTCTCCTGCGGGACCCGTCTGAATTGTCCGGCGTTTGGTTGACGTTTCTGGCATGCTTTGACGTGGTATTTTTGACAGCGGCGTGGATGGTCGGCGAATATTTGTTGGAGGAATGAAATGGCAAACGGAGCGCAATCCGAAACCTTAGCGCGCCCGGTGATTTCCGCGCCGTCGGTGACGCTTGTGTTTTTGCTGCTCGCTGCGGCGAGCTACGGAGCCCTCATCTGGGCGCCCACCGAGAGCACCATGGGCCTCGTCCAGCGGATTTTCTATTTTCATGTGTCGAGCGCTTGGTCTGGTTTCGTCTCGTTTATTCTGGTTTTCATCGGCAGCGTCGCGTTTTTGCGCACTCGCGCGCTGAAGTGGGACTGGCTTAGCGTCGCCTCGGCGGAAGTAGGCGTCGCATTTTTTACGATTGTGCTCGTCACCGGACCCATCTGGGCCAAGCCGGTGTGGGGAATCTGGTGGACCTGGGACGCGCGCCTCACGTCTTCTTTCCTGTTGTGGGTCTTGTTTGTGAGCTATCTGGTCCTAAGGACGCTCGTGGACGAGCCCGAGCGCCGCGCGATGGTCTCGGCGGTGTTCGGGATTTTCGCCACGCTCGATATTCCGTTGGTTTATTTTTCGATTTGGTGGTTTCGCACGCAGCATCCGCAGCCGGTGATCGGAGACGGCGGAAAGCTCGACCCGCGAATGGGCTGGGTGCTGCTCCTGTGCTGGGCGGCCACGCTCGGCGTGATGGCGCTGCTAATCCGCGTGCGCTATCGCCTCGAAGCCCTGCGCGCGGAAGTAGACGCGTACCGCATGGAGTCGGCAAGAAACGGTCGGTGAGGCGAGTAGGTTTTAGTAGCACAGGCACTCTTGCCTGTGCGGGTTTTGCAATCGCAGTTGATTCGGCGGCGCATCCGCGGCCTACAAAACCGCACAGCCAAGAGTGGGGTGCTACTCAACCTGCCGCGCGATCTCGGCAGTGCTGGACTAGTTCCGACGGAACGCATTCCTCGGGAGAGGTTTGATGAAGAATCTGAATTTTCTGGTGGCGGCATACATCGCGATCTGGCTGGTGTTTTGCGGCTATCTTTTCTCGGTGGCGCGCCGAATGGCCAAGTTGAAGAACGAAATTCGCCGCCTGAAACAAAACGGAAAGTGAGGCAGCCGCCCGTAGGCTCTATGAGAACTGGGACTTGGTTGTAGCGCCCGCCTTCAGGCGGGCATCTGCTTGGTTGCAAATTGCCAACCTAAGGTTGGCGCTACACGAGCTGCAAGAACATCAGCCCTCCATACAAGCGAGACATGAAGGGGCTATCGACATCGTGACTGGAAAGAAAAAAGTCGGCGTTGTGCTGTTTCAATTGGGCGGCCCGGATTCCTCCGCCGCCGTGGAACCATTTCTCTACAACCTGTTCTGCGACCCGGACATCATCGACTTCTTCGGCGCGTGGTTTGCGCGCCGTCCGCTGGCGCGCTGGATCGCCAGAACCCGCGCGGGCGTGGTGCGCCATCACTACGGCGCGATCGGCGGACACTCGCCGATCCGCATGCTCACCGAGCGTCAGGCCCGCGCCCTCGAAGCGGCCCTCGCTCCGCACTGCGACGCAAAATGCTTCATCGCCATGCGCTACTGGCATCCCCTCACGCCGGAGGCGACGGCGCAAGTGAACGCCTGGAACGCGCCGGAGATCGTCCTGCTTCCGATGTATCCGCAATATTCCTTCGCCACGACCTCCAGCAGCTTGAAGGAATGGAAGCGCATTTATCAGCCCAACGGAAACGCGCCCCAGGTGCGCACCATAGCAAAATTTTTCGATCATCCGCTGTACGTTCAGGCCGTCGCGGAAAAAATCTCGCTCGCTCTGACGCGTTTTGCCGACCCGGGCCGCGCGCACATCGTCTTCAGCGCCCACGGATTGCCGCTTAGCCTGATCGAACGCGGCGACCCGTACGCGAAGCAAGTAGAGGAAACAGTGCGCCTGGTGATGCAGCAGGGAGGCTGGAAGAACCCGCATACGCTTTGCTACCAGAGCAAGGTAGGCCGGCGGAAATGGCTTACGCCATCGCTGGTTGAAACAATCGACCGCCGCGCCGCAGCAGGGGATAAGAACCTGCTCATCGTGCCGATCGCCTTCGTGACCGAGCACATCGAGACCCTGCACGAAATCAACATCGAAGCCCGCGAACAAGCCCAGCACCTCGGCGTCACCCAATTTGAGATGATGCCCGCGCTGGAAGATTCCCCCACTTTCATCTCCGCCCTCGCAGATGTGGTCCTCCGGTCCCTTGCTCGGAAGGAGTAATTGCAAACACGCGGTGCGCGCAGAACAGAATGCAGACGCAAACCGATCAGAATAAGAAGCTCATCAAGCAGATGGCTGATGTCCTTCTGGCTCATCGAGGATGGAAAGATTGTTCTTTGCGACGAGCTTTCTCACCTGGAGCACGGCGCGCCAGAAGATCGCAACCTGGGTTCTCGGACTTCAAGGCAGTGAGTCCCCTCTGATAGGTCGCGTACAAGCTTTCAGCTCTCGCGGTAGACCGCCAGAACCATACCGACCACCAAAATGCACGCCGGCCAGATCCAGGACATAACGCGACTAGTACGGTCTTCGGACGGAAGGCGCAATTCCAACCAGCGGGACCACCCAGCTAAGGTCCCCAGAATCGCCACGGCCAAGTGGCTGAACTCCGGTATCAGGTCCTGCTGGATTCCCGCATTCGCGACGCTGTGAACGTGGGTCAGCAGGAGAGCGCTGCTAACGGCCATTAGCATCGGAAAAACCAGGCCTACTTTCGCGGAGACCGCTCGGCCGGTCTGCACTCTCCACTCGAACACCCCGAAGATTCCGATGAGAGCTTCGATGATTCGATGGGGCAGAACGACCGGGTCCAGAAAGCTGCTCCAAAAACTCACATGGCCCAGAGGCCAGTATTGCTCGTCGGCCAGCAAAAGGAGTACGAGTCCTAGTCCGACGAACAACAAGGGCCAATTCTGCGCCCAGCGCCCGCGTTTTGTGCGCGCAAGAAACGCGAGGAGTCCAACCGGAAATACTACCAGCGCGGCCCAGTGGTGAGGATCATCCATCCAGCGCTGTTCCTGTGCAGACGAATCTGCCCAAGATTGTTGTCGGACGGCTGAATCGCTCACGCCCGATGCAGGGTTGGCGGCTTCGGGCGAGACCATCTTCGAAACCAGCAGAAATTGGCGCAATGGCGCGGCGTTGACCTGGGGCAAATGCGGAGCCAGGCGGGCAAGAATAGCGGTGGCTTGCAGAGATTGCTGTGGAGTATCCACTGCCGGCGGCAGCGAAGTTAGAGAAGCGGCCAGCAGCACGGTTGCAAAGCCAATCCCTATTTCCGCCTCACCAAAACGCCGCAGGGAAGCGAGAAAAAAAACAGGTGTTCGACGAATCAAACGGAAGTTCAGCCCGCCCAAAGCTAAGAGAAGTCCGAACAGGACCACCTTTGCTGTGACCATGAAACCATAGGTAGTTCCATAGACGGCGTTCGCCGACCGTACATACACGAACGCCAGCGCCACGCCGGCGCCAACAAGTACGCTCACGCTGAGCATGGCGAGGCGCGAAAACCTGGCGCTAATTTGTTTGGTAACCGCACCAGGCGCGTATCGAAGTGCGATCAGCAAGTAGGGCAACCCGCCGATCCATGCCGCCGTTGCGCCTTGATGCAGAGCGGTCAACAAGGCCAAGAGCGGCCGGTGTTCGAGACGAGCCATGGAGTGGCTCGTCATTGTGGAAGCCGTCAGGATAAATATCGCAGGAACCAGCAGATCGAAGCGCTGATGAAAACGTGATTTCGTGGCCAGGATGGCCACCGCCAGTGACGCGCCAGCCCCCAGGATCCCGGCGGCTACAAAGTTTGCTCCGACAATTTCGCTGACGGTCAACCCCGAGGATTCCATTAGGACCAAACCGTCCAAACAAACGTACAGGCCGATCGTTGTGCTCAGCGCCCAGGCCCAGCGCTGAATCCAACGCAGCGTAGCCTCGCCAACCAACTCCCCTTCCTGTCGTGCGGGCCAGACAACGGCTAGAAGAAAGACGATACCGCCTACGGTCAGCGTCTGAAAAATCAGTACGGCTCCGCGGAGAAGAACGGCCAGGAGCCCATAGAGCTGGGCAAACTGCTCGATGCCGGGTCTCACGTTGGCCTGACCGAGAACGGAATTTCGCCGCTGCTGATGTGCCCGTCCGGCGCCAGCACTTGCCATCGGATGCGATATTCGTCCGGTTGCATGCGATCCGCCGGGGCAGTCAATGTATCCGGTGAGGGTTGTTTCTTATCGATGTCCAGCTTCTGTGTAGAACCGTCCTTTCGAATGAGAGTGAGTCGCGATCGGCTTGCATCGATCCGTACATTGAACCGCAGCCGAATTATCATGCCGGGCCCTGAAATAATACTTCTCGTGGCCGGCGTCGATTCCAACAAAATCGCGTGTCCCGCCACGGAACTGGGCGTTAGAAAAAGCCCTAGTCCCAATATGGACAAAAAAGCGCTCGCGAACAGGAATCGCCTTATTAAGTTCATAACTTATTTCAGTGCTCCCAAAAGTGAAAGATGTCCTGCTCCTCCGTCCGGAAGCCGCTCGCAGAATGAGCACACATTCTGATAGTCCAACTTGACCCACACGTTAGAACCCACACGTTAGATGAAAGATGGCCGCAACTAGCTCCTCTTTCTTTTTTTGAGATATCGTGATGCCTTATTCGTGAGATCGGAAACTAATAAGCCCAGCTTGCTGGATTCCAACTAACCAAAAACCGCTCCGATGCCAATATTTTGGCACCGCTGCATTTCCATTTCACGATCTCCGCGCCGACGCGCGGATGCAAGTTCGCGCCGAGCGCCGGATTTCGCCTTGACAGGAAGGGGGTTGGGGCAATATAAGAAGCTGTTACAGAGAAATCAGCACTTTATAGGCTCGACTTATATTTCTTATCAAGAGGTAGAATACTGGAATTATGGCCGACTCCGTCGAAGGAAGCACCACAGCTCCCCCGACACCAAAAGCCGCAGGAACAGCAGCACCGCCAAAGCCAGCAGCCGCAGCAAAGCCCGCGGCAAAAAGCAAAGGTGAGACCGCCGACGCTCCCGATCCAATGCGGCGGCACGTCATTTGGGGGATGATCTACGGCTATCTAGGCATCAACCTCTTGATGTTTCTGCGTTTTTTCTTTCCTCGCGCTCTCTACGAACCGAATACCGTTTTCAACATCGGCTATCCGGCCGATTTTACGCTGGGCATCGACCAACGGTTTTTGATGACCAATCGTGTGTGGGTGATTCGCGAGCCGGACCGTATTTTCGTAATTTTTGCCCGCTGCACGCACCTCGGCTGCACGCCGGAGTGGAAAGCTTCGGAAAACAAGTTCAAGTGCCCGTGCCACGGCAGCGGGTATGACAGCGAGGGCGTGAACTTTGAAGGCCCCGCTCCGCGGCCCATGGATCGAGCCAAAGTGGCGCTCGACCCGACCGGGAAGATTGTCGTGGATACGAGCAAGCTGTTCATGGACGATCCGCGCGCGGGTGTAAACCAATTTAACGATCCTGGGGCGTATTTGCCCGTATAAGCTTCGCCGCCGCAACAATTATCGCTAGGTTTGGAAACTGTCCGGGGGGAGTAGGAATGGCCGACGAAAACGGCTCAAAAAGGGGATTGGTTGGTCGTGTCCGCCAGGACATCACCGACCTTCGGGAAACGATCAAGGAAAAAGGGAAGGAAGAGCTGGAAGGCCTGAAAGAGCCCGAAAAAACTCAGCTGTTCCGTTCCATTTTTCGTGTCAAACACGACGAGACTTCGCGCAATCGCGCTCTCTCCGTTCTGTCCAATGTCTTCTTCCACCTGCATCCCGCCAAGGTAAATCGCGACGCCGTCAAATACAAATTTACGTGGGGCATGGGCGGGATCACGTTTTACTTGTTCATCGTGCTCACGTTCACCGGCGTCCTGCTGATGTTCTACTACCATCCGAGCAAGGTGCAAGCCTTCCGCGACATTCTCTATCTTGAAAACGATGTGCCCTTCGGCAAGCTGCTCCGCAACATGCACCGCTGGGCCGCGCACTTGATGATCATCGCCGTCTGGCTGCACATGTTCCGCGTCTTCATGACCGGCTCATACAAGCGCCCGCGCGAGTTTAACTGGTGCATCGGCGTTCTGCTGATGGTGCTGACGCTGCTACTTTCGTTCACCGGTTATTTGCTGCCGGACGATCAACTGGGCTTCTGGGCGGTCACCGTCGGAACGAACATGGCGCGCGCGACACCCCTTTTAGGAACCGAAGGACCGTTTGGCGCGCTGTTGGGCATGACACCGTACAATGACGTGCGTTTTGCATTGCTCGGCGGGTCGATCGTGGACGCTAACGCGCTTTTGCGTGCGTACATCTGGCACTGCATCGCAATTCCTTTGATCGCGAGTATTTTCATGGCGCTGCATTTCTGGCGCGTCCGTAAAGACGGCGGAATTTCCGGTCCCGCGCCGATCATGCTCGAATCGGAAATCAAGGAAGAGAAGGGCCACCGCCCGGTGATCTTGCAGCCGAGCGGCATGCGGTAGCGCAACCAGGGTTCTTTTCGAACGCCTGCGTTTCAGGCGGCTGAGACCGGCGAAGATGGTTTAGTTTTGTCCCGAGCGAAGTCTGCTTTTGGACCGTCAAACCACGGAAGGGTTGCACCTAATCGGCGGAATTTGAGGCGAATATGAACTGGCATCAGATATGGGAGATTGCATCTGCTCCGGACAATGTGCCCATTGTCGCGCTGCTGTTCCTCGTCCCGTTTTACGTTTGGTACGCCTTTCGCCAGGCGCTGGACAACGACAAGCTGATTGACAAACTTTCCGCCGACCCGCAACTGGCCAAGACCGAATATCGCAAAGCCGAGCCGTGGAACCCGAAGTGGGAGCGGGAAGTTCACACATGGCCGTACTTGATGCGCATCGAGCTGGTCGCCGCGATTCTGGTCACAGCCCTGCTCATGGTCTGGTCGATCACGCTGAGTGCGCCCCTCGAAGAGCCGTCGAATCCAAACGTCACGATGAATCCGGCGAAGGCGCCTTGGTACTTCCTAGGCCTGCAGGAAATGCTCGTCTATTTCGATCCGTGGATTGCAGGGGTGCTCATGCCGACGCTCATCATTGTCGGCCTGATGGTCGTCCCGTATATAGACGCGAATCCTCTCGGTAACGGCTACTACACCTATAAGCAGCGCAAGTTCGCCATCTTGACGTTCCTGTTTGGATTCGTGGGCCTTTGGGTCCTGATGATTGTCATCGGAACATTCATTCGCGGTCCGGGATGGATGTGGTTCTGGCCCGGCCAAACTTGGGATGCGCAGCGAGTCGAGTTCACGGTCAACCGCAACCTGGACCAGATTTTCGGGATCAACGGCGCTTGGATTGCGCATCTGATGCCCGCATCGAACGTCAGCTACGCGCCCATCCTTGCGCGCATCATTTTCGGAATTTTTCCAGTTGCGCTGTATTTCATCGTCGCCGGCTATCTCGTTCACCGGTTGCTGCTGACCACGGATTTCAGCAGAAAAATCTTCAAGCGCATGACGCTGCTGCAGATGATGACGATGGAGTTGTTTTTGATCCTGATGCTGAGCCTGCCGGTCAAAATCCTGGCGCGGCTGCTGTTCCGCATTAAGTATGTCTGGGTTACGCCCTGGTTCAGTATCTGACGCTAGTTGAAGCATCGTTATTTAGCCTTCAAGGAGGCACGGGGTGCCTGAGCAGCTTCCTCCTGATGATCCTGTAACAAGTCGCCCGATGGCCGGGCTGGTCCTGATCTCGGCGTTTGTCTTGATGCTGACCGTGGCTTGGTCGCTCTACGATGAATTCTTTGGCTTGCGGCCGTGGCGGCACTACCAAAACGAATTCTCGAGGGTTTATTCAGACTATCTTCAGAAGCAGTACGACCAGCGCCGGGCCGCGGAACAGAAATTTTACTCCTCACCCCAATATGAAAAACTCGTCGCTGACGTGAAGGCCGCGACGGACGCGGCCCGCACGCGGGACCAGCAGATTTCCCAGCAAGTGGATTTGCTCGACCGCCAGCGCGCGGCCATGACGGACGCGTTCCAGACTTCCCGCGGCCTCGTCGGCTCGCTTACGTACCAGCTCGAACAGATCGATGCAAAGAACACGAGCGCCAAACAATCTAAGCTCAACGACCTGAACGACGCCAAGAAGATCACCTACGACGTGGCGTGGCCTGTGGAAGGCGGAAGAGTCGAAGCGCGCAAATTCACCTACCAGGAGCTCAACGATCTCTTCACGTCGATCATGAACGGCAAGGCGAAGCTGGTTGCCCAGCGCGGCGACGTGGACAAGCCCGCCAAGGATGCGCAGGACAAAGTAAACGAGTATGTGAAAGAGCAGCTCCCGGGCATGGCATCACGTGATTTGTTCACCCTCGGGCAGAGCATCAAGAGTCTCGACATTCACATTCGGCAGATCAACGTGAATCCCAGCGGCGCCTCCATCAACTATCTTGGTGGCGCGGGACTTGTCGATCGCTGCCAGTCCTGCCATCTCGGGACCGACCCATTGCTCGTTCCGGTTACGATGACGCTGACCAAAGCCGACCTGGGTCTCGCCAAGAGCACGGACGCGCCGTTCACAAGCCACCCCGATCCCGTGATGATGAAGTCCCATCCGCCGGAAAAATTCGGCTGCTCGCCGTGCCATGGCGGAAACGGACGCGCTCTCGACACCGTCGAGAAAGGGCATGGCCGATACGAACACTGGCTCTGGCCGCTCTACTATCCGGAGAATTTCAACGCCGGGTGCCAGCAGTGCCACGCGGCAGACATGGTTACGGAATACGCCCCGGTCCTCAACCACGCGAAGAAGCTCTACCGGGAAAAGGGCTGCATCGGCTGCCATCGCTTCCAGGGATTCGATAATCAGGACGAAGAACTGGTGGGTGCGCGACAAACGATCACGCAGCTCGTGAATCAGAAGAAAGACGACGAGCTTGAAGTTGCGCAACTCAACAAGAAGGGCGACAGCGCCCCGGATAACGACACCGCGAACCGTTACTACACCGAAGCCACCAATCTGACGGTCACAATGTCCGGCATGGACGCTAAGATCGAAACGCTCGAGCAGCGTTCACATAATCTGCTGCTGGAAATCAAGAAGGTGGGTCCGGACCTAAAAGAAGTCCGGATGAAGATTCACAAGGAGTGGATCCCGAATTGGCTGAAGCACACGCACGAATGGCGGCCCACCACGAAGATGCCGCAGTTCCGCCTGCAGGACGATGAGATTCAGGCGATTTCCGCTTACATCTGGCAGAACGCCATCACGGGTCCGCCGCTCCCAAAGCAGGCTCCGGGAAACGCTACGCACGGCAAGGAGCTATTCGAACAGCGCGGTTGCGAGGCGTGTCACTCCATCGGCGAAGGAACGGACCTGGTGGGCGGAGATTTTGCCGCCAACCTCTCTCGCGTCGGCGAGAAAGACAACTACGATTACTTGGTACGCTGGATTCTGAATCCGCGAACTCGCACCCGCCCCTACAGCCCGTTCGAGCATAAGGATCTGGGGCCAGAAGATTACGCCAAGCACGACCTGCCGTTCGTTTTCGATCTCGACCATTCTCGCAGCCCCAACGATGGTCACGAGCTGGTGGTTGAGCAAATGACGGTCATGCCGAGCCTTCGCCTCACTCTGGACGACGCACGCGACATCGCCAGCTTCCTCGAGACTCAGAAGCATGCAGACGCGAGTTTCCCTGCGGCGGACTTCATGGACGATCCGAAGCTTGCGCCACACGGCAAGGAGCTGATCCAACACTACGGCTGCGCTGGCTGCCATGAAATCTCCGGCCTGGAAGACGAAGGTCGCATCGGCACCGAACTGACAAATGAAGGCAGCAAGCCGATCGAACGTCTCGATTTCGCCCTGCTCACCGAAGACGCGAAATTGGGCATCTTGCCCAATGGCCAGAAGTCTCTGCGCGGCTCCTGGTACGACCTCAAAGGCTTTTTTGAGAACAAGCTGACCGACCCGGCCGTCTTCGATCGCGGAAAATACAAGCCCGATGCGATGGACCGGTTGCGAATGCCGAAGCCAAACGTGAACAAGGAAGACATCGACGCCCTCACGACGTTTCTCCTCGGATCGACCGATCCGACCCTGCCGCAGGAGTACATGTACAAGCCCGCGGACCAGCGCGCCGCAATTCAAAAAGGCTGGTGGATCGTCACGAAATATAACTGCATTGGCTGCCACCAGATTGGAATCGGGCAGAGATCCGTTCTGATGGGTCTTCCGCAGTTCCAGGGAGAAAACAAGCAGAACCTGCCGCCGGTGCTGACAAGCGAGGGAGCCCGCGTCAGTCCCGACTGGCTCAAGGCGTTTCTTGCGAATCCTTCGCTGAGCACGACAGACATGAATCGGAACGGCGTACGCTCCTATCTGCAGGTGCGCATGCCGACCTTCTTCTTGTCGGACGACGAGATTCGCACGCTGGTCTCATTCTTCCAGGCCATGTCGAGCCAGCCCCAGCCATACATTCCGCAGAAGGTTGAACCGATCACGACGGCGGAGAAGGAAATGGCCCGGCAGCTGTTTACCAGCACGGCCGCTCCTTGCCTCAAGTGCCACGCAACGGGTGACCCCGGCCACGACAAGAATGCCATCGCTCCGAATTTCCTCTTTGCCAAGGAAAGATTGCAGCCAGCTTGGACGGAACGATGGATCACCAATCCTGCGCTAATCGCTCCCGGAACGGCTATGCCTTCTGGCCTCTTCCACCGCGAAGGGGACCGCTGGGTCTTCTCTGGCCCGCTGCCCCCAAGCTTCAAGGGCTACATGGGCGATCAAGCCGACCTGCTGGTGCGTTACATGTTCCAGATGACTCCCGAGGAACAGCGCGCCTTGATGGGACGGTCTCCTTCGAGCGGGGCCGGCAACTAGACTTTACAGGTGCGGGCACTACTTGGAGCCCGCCGGAACGCTGACTGCGGCGTGCGGAACCGAAATACCGTTCATACAGATAGGAGGAAATATCTCGTGAGTAAAGCAAAATTGGGAATCCTCTCCCTTACACTGGGTGCGCTCGCCCTGGCGGTTACCGGATGCGGTGGCGGGAGCAAGCCGGAATCTTCGGGAAACGCGCCCGCAAACGCGCCAGCCGGAAAAACTGTCGATCCAGCCACGGCCGGCGAGGTCACAGGCTCGGTGAAGCTTGACGGCGCCGCTTCGAAACCGAAAATCATAAATATGGCTGCAGAGCCGGCCTGCGCGAAGGCGCATACCGGCGGCCCGGCGATGACCGAGGAAGTCGTCACTGGCGACGGCGGTGCGCTAGCCAACGTCGTTGTTTACGTGAAGAGCGGTCTCGACGGATATTCTTTCCCGCCCCCTTCAACGCCGGCCAAAATCGACCAGCAGGGCTGCCAGTATCACCCGCACGTGGTTGCAATGGAGGTGGGGCAGAACCTGGACGTGGTGAACAACGACCAGACCACGCACAACATTCACCCGATCCCGAAAGAGAATCGGGAATGGAACGAGTCGCAGCCGCCCGGCGCCGCTCCCATTGAAAAATCGTTTGCACGCGAAGAAGTTGCCATCCCGGTGAAGTGCAACGTCCATCCGTGGATGAAGGCGTATATGGCCGTTCTGCCGAACCCGTATTTTCAGGTCACCGAAAAGGACGGCAAGTTTGACTTGAAAAATCTTCCGCCGGGGACGTACACGCTGACCGCCTGGCATGAACTTTACGGAACCAGCGAGCAGACCGTCACGATTGGCCCGAAAGAGTCCAAAAGCGTGACGTTCACGTTCAAAGCAGCCGCCGCGTCGGGAGACTAAGCCGACCGACTCTCCGTGTGCTCTGCGAGCTCTGCGTCCTCTGTGTGAGGTTCTGTCCGGCCGGGATCAAAATCCTTGAACACAGAGGACACGGAAGAACTGCGAAGAATCACAGAGCAGAACCTTGGGATCGCCTGCGCGGCTCGGCCGCTCGGGCGTCCGAAACTGATGCATACCGCTTACAACCAATCGCTGCACCGCTATGCTGTCTTTACGGCGTGCTGCACGTTTGTCCTCTTGATTGCCGGAGCATTGGTCACTTCGAACGATGCGGGCCTCTCAATTCCGGACTGGCCTCTTGCCTACGGCTCGCTGACGCCGCCGATGGTAGGCGGCATACGGTATGAATTCACGCACCGCGTGATTGCCACCTGCGTGGGCCTTCTGACCATCGGACTTGCCGTCTGGCTATGGCGAGCTGAAAAGCGCGGTTGGATGCGCTGGCTGGGCGTTGCGGCCCTCGGCGGGGTCATTGCGCAGGGAATCCTCGGCGGTCTGACCGTCCGGATGTACCAGCCGCCTCCGGTCTCCGCCGCTCACGCGACGCTGGCGCAGCTGTTCTTTTCCACGGTGGTGGCCGTCGCTGTATTTACCAGCTCCTGGTGGAATAGGGATCTCCCGGAAGTCGACGACCCACGGTCGCCTCGCGTTCGAACGTTGGCCGTCTGGACGGTTGTCGCTGTGTTCCTGCAGCTGATTCTTGGGGCGGCGTTCCGGCACAAGGCCTTCGGAATTATTCCCCATCTGGTTGGAGCTGTGATTGTTACAGTCCTGATCTTTATGACGGCGGGAGCCCTCAAACGGAGATTCCGGAATGTACCGGCCCTCCGGAATTGCGCGCGGTACCTCCACATTCTGATCGGCGTGCAGCTGTTGTTAGGCGCAGGGGCGTACTGGTCGCGGCTGTACGCAGCGCAATTCCCGCAACCGATCCCCGTAATGGTTACTCTAACGGTCGTGCACACCGTCGCGGGAGCGCTGGTTCTGGCTGGCACGCTGGTTACGGCCCTGGTGACCTACCGCATGCTCCGGCAAGCGCGGGCCGTGCTGGATTCAGAACGGGCTTCGGAGCAAGCGGCATGATGAGACATTCGGTCCAGACCGTGGGAACCAACGAGGCGAGCCGTCCAGCGCTCTACCTTGCCTTGACCAAACCGGACGTATCCGTCTTGGTGGTCATGACCACCATGGCAGGCTATGCGCTGGGAACTCGCGGGCCGCTCGACTGGCTACGCATGGCGCACACCGTGTTTGGAACCACACTCATCGCTGCTGGAACCTCTGCCCTCAACCACTATTTCGAACGCAACACAGACGCCTTGATGCGCCGGACAGCGTCGCGCCCGCTGCCGTCCGGCCAGCTCTGCCCGCGGGAAGCGTTCTGGTTTGCGCTGTCCTTGCTCGCAATCGGTACGTTGTACCTCGCGCTCGCCACAAACGCGCTGGCCACGCTGCTCGGCATCGCCACCTCCGCTTTGTATCTCGGGGTATATACACCTCTCAAACGGCGAACCTCACTGGCGACGCTCGTCGGCGCGTTTCCGGGTGCGGTGCCGCCGCTCATTGGGTGGGCGGCAGCGCGGGGAACACTCACGCGTGAAGCGTGGTTCCTCTACGCGGTGCTGTTTCTGTGGCAATTCCCGCATTTTGACGCGATCGCCTGGGTCTACCGCGAAGACTATCGCCGCGCTGGGATCCTGATGCTTCCCGTGGTGGATCGCGAGGGTACTCGGACATTTCGAGAAATCCTTTTGACGGCTGCGCTGCTCGTGCCGGTCAGCCTGTTGCCCGCGCTGACAGGACTCGCCGGTGCGCGCTACTTTTTTGGAGCCGTGGTTTTGGGACTAATGCTCGTGGAAGTGTGCCTGTGGGCCGCTGCATCGAAATCGAACATTCGCGCCAAGTGGCTCATGCACGCGACCGTGCTTCACCTGCCGGTGCTGTTGGGATTACTGATCTACGATAAATTTACCCGTTGACGGGTGCGGGCTGTACTTGCTTGCCCTGAGGTACGAAGGGTTTGACCCCGAGTTCCGAAGGGCAGCCCGCGCGAACAAACTTGTCGCGCAGACGGGGCGCCTGCGAGAGGCCATGAAAGGACAGGAAAATCTGGCTGAATTGCTCACCATGTGCGTGGTGATGATTGTTCTTTCGATCCTGGGGATCATTGGCGGGGTTTCGAGGGATTTGCGCGGAACCCTCGACGGGCTGCTGATTCTCTTCGTTTCCCTCATGATATTGTTAATTTCCGTCCTCTTGCTGCTTTCGCTGGCGAAGAAGGAAGGATGGATCGGCAAACACCACCAGGGCGACGGCGCTCCGGCAGGGAACTAGATCGCGGGTAAGGGCTGTGCCTGCCCTGGTTCGAAGTGATGAAGCGTGCGGCCCGCAAACAAAAGGAAGAAACGCATTGATCTCTCACGCCGCATTCAACGCGCTTCTCAACGCGTCGAGCGCTATCCTGGTAACCGTGGGTTACATAATGATCCGCCAGAAGCGCGTCCAGGCACACAAGGCCTGCATGCTTGCTGCGGCGGCGACGTCTACGGCCTTCTTGATCTCTTACGTGATTTACCATTTGCGTGTCGGTTCGGTGCATTTCCCGGGGACTGGCGCGGCCCGCAATGCCTACCTGCTCATGCTTGGTACGCACACGGTTCTGGCCGCCGTCATCGTTCCACTGGTGATCATTACCCTCACACGCGCACTGCGCTCGAATTTTCCGGCGCACAAACGCATCGCGCGCTGGACCCTCCCGCTGTGGGCTTACGTCTCCGTGACCGGAGTGCTGATCTACGTGGCCCTGTATCAGGCCTACCCCTCGCCGCCTCATCCATAGTAGCTTCCGATTTCCCACAGAGTGCTCGCGCAAATTCGCTAACAATTTCTGAATATGTGCATTTAGTACCACAGGCTTCAGCCTGTGGGTTTTCGTTACGCTGAGGCGGCCGCAGCTCTCAACCAAAAAACCACAGGCTCAAGTCGCAGACCCCGACGGTGTCGGGGCCTGCGCCACTCTCACGTCTGCGTGCTCCGTCTCCTCATACTGAACAAATTTGAATTGCTTGTCTGCGAAAAGTACGGGCTCCGCCGTCGCCCGTTAATCGAGATCGTGCCCGCCGCATGGTATGTTGTCTGATGTAATGAATAGCATCCCTCACGCTGCCGAGACTCACCCGGCGCCTCCAAAGCCAGGCATCGCAAAGAAGTGGCTCATCGCGATACTCGTTCTTACCTTTGCGTTTGTGCTGATGCCGTTTCTGCTCTGGTACATGACCACGTTCACGAGGCCGCTGACGGATGCAGATCTCGCCTCTTACGTTCGCGATTCAGCTCACCCGCGGCGCGCCCAGCACGCCCTGTCGCAGATTGCTGACAGGATCATGAGCCCGAATCCGGCGTTGCGCGAATCGGCAAAAGCTTGGTATCCCGAAGTGATCAGATTTTCGGGGGAGGGAAGCGACGAGTTGCGTGTGACCGCTGCCTGGGTCATGGGCCAGGACAACACCTCGCCGGAATTTCACGCGGCCCTTTTGAAGCAGCTTGCAGACGCGAACCCGATGGTGCAGCGAAACGCGGCCCTGTCTTTGGTGCGCTTTGCCGATCCTGCGGGGCGCGCGCTAATCGCCGCAATGCTTGCTCCATACACAGTGGTCGCGCCTCGTTCAGGCGTTCTTTCAATCCGCCTCAAGCCCGGTGACGTCATCAATCCGGGCACATTGCTCGCTCACATCACCGTGGGGGGCGACAAAACGGAAGTCCGTTCGCAAGTTCCTGGCGCCATCGAGCGGTGGATTCCAGCCGACAATGCGGAAGTTAAGAACGGTGATCCTTTGCTGCTGGTCGATCCCAGCCCGGAGATGGTTTGGGAGTCCCTGCGTGCGCTCTACTTGGTAGGCCAAAAAGACGATTTGCCCGCAGTAGACCGTTACGCCCGCGCCGTCCAAGGCATGCCGCCACAGGTTCAGCAGCAGGCGGTCCTGACAGAGCGCGCGATTTCAGCACGTGGAGAGAAGTGACTTGCGACTGGTGACCCGGAAGTCGTGATTTGTGATTCGTGCCAGGCAGTTCCCGCAAGACGGATCGGTGCTGCTGGTTCTGATTTTCACCAGTCACCAATCACGAACCACCAGTCACCCCGCGGCTTGGGGCAACCAGACTCCGCCACGCACGACTCACAAATCACGAGTTGCGATTCACGGAATTCAAAACGGCATCGTGCCGTAATTGGCTTCAAACTCGGCGAGGGGAACCATATCGATCGCGTCCCACGGGCAGCCTTCAAGGAACGAGCCATCGGGGCCCTTGCTGGTGCACAGTTTGCAGCCGATACACAGCAACGGGTCGACGATAATGCGGCCAAATGGCGGATGGTCTTCGTCCGGTGACCAATACATGCAGTCCTGTACTGGGCAGTAGTCGACGCACGCAGGAGAGCCGGCGCACCCAGTGCACTGCTCGTTGATTACGGCGACGATGTGTGGCTTGCGCTTGCGTTGGTTGGTCTGCCCCGAGGAGATTGGCGCGTGCTTGACGACCGTTCCTGCTTTGAATTCTTCGATACTTGGAACCGAGTAAGCCACGTCAATCCTCCAAGGATGTAGGGTTACGGATTCTATTTTTGCCGACGCATTGCGCCTTGTCAATGCTCGCGATAAGGTGCGCGCGAAAATGACATTCCATCTTGACAGGAGAAGCCAGCGCTTCAGGCGCAGGGTTTCAGCAGGAGGGAAGAACAAGCATTTACAGGCCATAGATGTCTTGTTCAGTTAATTAGCTTAAAACTTTAAGGCAACGCCTTGGCAGTAGTGGTCGGCGTATTTGCTTTCAGAGCCGGACCGATGTCTGCGCACGCGTGGGCGGTTCATCAGCTGGCCTCAGCAAACTGTGAGCACCCGCGTCCGGAGAAGCATGTCGCCTGGCTTCGAGTGGCAATCTCCCCCTGGTGTAAATTGCAAATGACTCAGCGCTATTGCTCGGTACCGACCAGCTGCCGCAGGTGCGAAATCAGCCAAGCGGATAAGCCACACACTTACTATAGGAACCAACTGCACCTACTCGCCCCGTCAGAAAGCAAAGGGCATGCGCAGCACTCCCTCGCCGCACGTTGAAGCATACAGGAAACCACCAGACCATACGGGCTGTGTAAACACGTAGGGCACTGCGTTTCCTCGAATGTTCGCCCAGTTGCTTCCCTGATCGCTTGAAAGGTAAAGCCCACTATTTGCCGCCGCTGCTACCACGCCCGAGCCGGACGGGTCATACGCCACGTGAGGATGCGTAGGCGCGAAACAACCTGCAACTTGTGTCGGTCGGTTTTCTACGCCGGTATTCACAGAGCCGAAGTTGGCTCCTCCATCCGTGCTACGAAGAAGTCCTCCGCAGGGTGCGGGACGTGACATGCCGAGCAGAATGATCTGAGGATTTGAAGGTTCAACAGCCACGCTCGATGGGAACCCGCAGCTTGCTGCGAGGCCGCTGGTGGCCCAGGTTGTCCCGCCGTCGTGCGTAACGAGCAGAGAGCCCAAGCCGCCGCTTCCGAATGTTCCTACAAAGATGGTATTGCCATCCACTGGACTCACCGCTACCATCATTGGTTGAGAAAGCGGCCAGGCCGACTGGCGCGTCCAGGACACACCCAGGTCTACGCTCTTGTAGACTCCATCCTTCGCGGCGACGTAAACGGTGGAGGGATTAGTGCGATCAACTGCAATCAGATCATCGTCGCCGTTGTTAAAAGCCGGCAGTCCTTGCGCCGAGTGAAAAGTTTGTCCTCCGTCGGAAGAGTACTGAAAACCCCCAAGTGTGAAGAAATAAGCGTACCGCGGGTTCCCTGGATTGAAAATCACGGCCCCTGCTTCGCCAACCGGCGGGCTTGGTCCCTGCAGTTGTTGCCACGTCGTACCGCCATCAAAACTGGAAATAGGACTGTAGTCTTGCACAGCGGTGAGAATGGTCAATCCATTGACATCAAGGCCGTAAAGGATCGAAGAAGCGATGTTGCCATTCAAACTCTGCCACCTATTCCCACCATTTTTACTGAGATACAGTCCCTGGTCACTTCCGAGCAAGATGTTGCCGGGGACACCCCCTGCAGCTGGAACTATTAAGCGCACGTCCCACCCGGAAGCCAATTGGCTCCAAGTATTTCCACCATTAGAGGTAGCCCACAGCGATCCATCACATCCGGCGTAAAGTGTGGCGTCTGCCGGATCGAATGCCACGACTTGTGCTGGGCAACTGAAAGAACCCACAGTTACAATCGCCCACGTGGCCCCACCGTCCTTGGTCATATAAAGATCCTCAGCGAAATAGTTATTCCATTCAACAACAACGGCATTTTGAGAATTCGTGGGATTGACGGCAACCGACCAGACCGTGTTCCCAGACGAATTTGCCGGTGACACGCTAATCCAAGCTGCTGATGGATTCGCTTGAATCAGAACTTCACCGTTTTCGAGGCCGGCATAGATCGCTCCACCCTCGCCAGCAAGAGCTCGAACTGCTACCGGGGTCGATTTGATCAAACTCCAAGTAGCACCGCCATCGCTGGATGCAGCGATTCCCTGCGACGTTGCGGCGTAAAGCGTACTGGAGACCTGAAGAAACGCAGATGTCGATCCGAGGTTACCTGTTACCGCCCAACTCGCTCCGCCGTCAGTGCTTCGGAAGATCCCGGTTGAATATGACCCTGCCACGATATTGTTAGGGTTGCTTTGATCTAACCAAAGCGCGTCAACTGCGGGATCACTTAAGCCCGAATTCATCTGCATCCAGACGTTTCCGCCGTCGATGGTCTTGTAAACTCCCGCCTCAGTGTACGGGCCCGAGTTTCCTGGGCCGATTCCACCCGCTGCATACATCAACGAGGAATTCGTATTGCTCACCGCAAACGCTTGTAGCTTACCCGCACCCGCGGCTCCGCCTGTACCGACGGGTATATCGATCGGGCCAATCGCCTGCCAGACCGTCGAGAGACTTTGATACGAAACGGTGGAAACAGCCGCCGAAGTGGCTGTAATGTCCACGATGGCTGGGTTGGCCGAGGGAATGTCGACAACATTCGCGGGAGAGATCGCTTGCACGATGGCTCCGGAGATCGCATAGGTACCCGGATTCAAACCGGCCAGAGTCGTGGTTTGCGTCAAACTTTGCGAATATCCGCTCGGGCCAATGATTGTTACATTCGCGTTGGTCCCAGGAGACAGTCCTATTATGGTGACGTTCAGCGAATTTTCAGGAGAAACGGCAAAATTCACGGGGTTCGAGGTCCCACCCCCCGGGGAGGGATTGGTCACAACAACAGGAAAATTCCCTGCCGTAGTCTGATCGCCCGCGCTCAATGAGACAGTCAATTCTGTCGAGCTCAAAAACATCGTGGTGTGCGTCGCGCCATTGTAGGTTACGGCCGAGTTCGCCACAAATCCCCTGCCGTTAATGGTTAGAGTTTGTGCCGCCGCGCCCGCAATGGCTGAGGAAGGAGACAGGCTCGTAATGGTGGGGGCAGAATTGTCCACGGTGAAATTGACAGGGTTGGAGGCACCGCCACCTTGCTGGGGATTCGTTACGACTACCGGATAAAGCCCCCCGGTCGCCTGGTCGCTTGCGCTGAGCGTGATCGTGAGCTGGCTCGCGCTTACGAAAGTTGCTCCGTGGGCGACGCCGTTGTAGGTTACGGTTGAACTCGCTAAGAAATTAGAACCATTAATAGCAAGGGTCTGGCTTGTAGCCCCAACCATTCCAGTGGAAGGTGAAAGGCTTGAGATGCTGGGCACAGGGTTGGGAGAAGATGATGGCGAAGCAGCTTGGCCTCCTCCGCCGCAGCCGGAAGTGGCTAGGACGAAGGCGAGGATCAGAGGGGCCGCGAGTATCGCTGCGGCTACACTTCTAAGCGACCCAGGGCTGGACATGGGTTGGCTCCTCCGACGTAGTTTTTAACTGGGCCGTTTGGTGCGGAGCCGAGGACCGACTCGGTGGGAGTATCGTTACAGCGGAACAATAGGTCAAGTCACATTTCTCGGATGGTACTAACAGTACCTATAAGTAGACTCCGTGTTCCTGGGCAGGCCTAGGCCTTGTTTGCCAGAGTCCTCCATGAGAAGTCGGCTCCTCGGAGACTGGCCCAACACCGGTCCTGCGTGTCTACTTGCCAATTTCACAGGGAATCCTTTTCGATTGCAAAATCGGCCTCCAATTGCGCCCTTTCGCGTTTGTGATATAGATTGCGCCTCGTGGAAACCGGCAAACACGGCCTGAAACGAGAGCTGAGACTGTGGGACCTCGTTCCAATGCAAATCGTCGTAATCGTTTGGCTGGGCTGGACCGGTTTCGCGGCGAAGCAAGGCTCGACGCAGGTCGTGCTTTGGCTTTTGGCAATTGCGCTTTTCTACCTTCCCCTCGCGGCTATCGTCATGAAGCTGAGCCGCAGCCTTCCCGTTGAAGGCGGTGCCTATCAGTGGGTCAAGGCGGGGATTTCGCCGTTCGCCGGATACATGGCTGGCTGGAACTACACGCTTTACACCGTAGCGATATTCGCTGTGGCCGGATCTTTTTTTGCGAACGGACTTGCCTACTCGTTCCCTGGCTCGAAGTGGATGTTTACCAGCCGGCTTTTTGCGCTTGGGCTGACGGCGACCGCCTGCTTCCTTGCCTACGTGCTCAATGTTCGCGGCCTGCACCTCACGAAATGGTGGAGTGATGCCGGAGCACTCCTGACCGTGGCGACGTTCCTTGCCTTGGTTTCGTTGCTGATTCGGGCTTGGTTGCTAAAGCTTCCTTCCGCGCGTTTCTCTTTCTCGCTGGCGCTGCCGAGTTTCTCGATCCTCACGTTGAACGTGTTCACCAAGATGGCGATTTCCGCGCTCAGCGGCTTCGAGGGATCTGCAATCTTTGCCGAGGAGTGCCGCAAGCCTGAAAACGACGTGGCCCGCTCCGTTCTGATTGCGGCGCCGTTGATCGCCGTGGTCTACATGCTTGGGACTAGTTCGACCCTGGCCTACATCGATCCGGCGAAAGTGGACTTAGCTGCCTCCGTTCCGCAGGTGATGGATGCAGGCCTCGGCGCGACTGCGCTGGGGAGGGTCCTCGCCTTGGTCATGTCTTGCGCTTTCAATCTTTCGTATTTCGTCTCCATGCTTGTCTACGTCGGTATGGCCGCGCGCTTGCCCATGGTCGCCGGATGGGACGGGCTCTTGCCCGGCTGGTGGAGCGAATTGCACCCCACCCTAAAAACTCCTTCCAAGGCGATTGGCGCCGTGACAATCAGCATGATACTGCTCGGCACGCTGAGCCTGGTTGGCGCCGGAAACCAGGAGGCTGTACAAGTGAGCGTGGGCGCAGGTTACGGATCGTACTGCATCATGTACATGCTGCTCTTTTCTGTGGTCCTGCTCGGTTTTCGATCCGGCGCAATCCGCACTGGATTTGGTCTCAAGTTCGCTGCGCTCGCGGCTTTTTTGGTCGCGCTTTGCGGGCTAGTGTTTGAAATTGTGCCGCTCGGAGAAGTGGCCAGCCCGGCGTTATTCGCGATGAAAGTGGGCGGAGTGATCCTGGCGACGAATGCGCTGGGTGCGTATCTCTACTGGCGCGGAACGCGCCGCGTCTTGAACTTGGCCGCGGACGCGCAATGAAGATTGCACATGGCAAAGACCTCAAGCAAGACGGCAGCTCCAGAATCTCTCATCGAGGGCGTGCAATGAAAATTCGATTCGTGCTCACGACTGTTTTGCTTTTGCTCGCGATTCCTGGCGCTCCGCGCGCGCAGATTGACGACGCCACGAAGCAACTCTCGCACGACATTTTCCAAGAGCTCATCGAAATCAACACCACCGATTCCGTCGGCAGCACCACGGTCGCAGCGCAAGCCATGGCAAAGCGCTTGCTCGACGCCGGCTTTCCTGCAAGCGACATCCAGGTCTTCGGCCCGAATTCGCGCAAAGGCAATCTGATTACCCGTCTTCATGGCACGGGCGCCCACAAACCCATTCTCTTCATATGTCACACGGACGTGGTGGAAGCGCGCCGCGAGGATTGGTCGCTCGACCCGTTCAAATTCACCGAAAAGGACGGTTATTTCTACGGGCGAGGAACCGAGGACATCAAGGAAGGGGATGCGATTCTCGTCACCACTTTCATTCGTCTGAAGCGCGAGGGCTACAGGCCAGACCGCGACCTCATCCTGGCGCTTACGGCGGACGAGGAGGGAGGCGCGTCGAATGGTGTCGACTGGCTCCTGAAGAATCATCGCGACTTAATCGACGCGGAGTACATCCTCAATCCCGATGCTGGTAGTTTTGAGATGGACCAGGGCAGGCGCTTGATCGTGGGGATTCAAGCGAGCGAGAAGCTGTACGCGGATTTCCGGCTCGAGGTCCGCAACAAGGGTGGCCATAGCTCGCTGCCCAGGCCCGACAATGCGATATACCAGCTCGCCGAAGGACTAACACGTCTCGAGCACTACACATTTCCGTTCGAATTGAATGAGGTGACGCGCGCCTATTTCGCGCAACAGGCGGAAATCGTTGGTGGCGCGGAGGGTGCGGATATGAAAGCGGTTCTGCGCACGCCGCCGGACGAAGGCGCGATCGCAAGGCTTTCGAAAACGCCGTTCTACAATGCAGGCGTTCGGACCACTTGCGTAGCGACTCGGCTCGATGGGGGCCACGCGAACAACGCTCTGCCGGGGTCCGCCCGCGCGATCGTCAACTGCCGCATTCTTCCGGGACATACGGTGGAAGACATTCGCCAACAGCTCGCGAAGATCCTGGCGGATCCCGAAATTGACCTCACATTTGTCGATACCACCGGATTGGGGCCGCGTTCAAATCCTCCATCTCCTTTGCGTTCGGATGTGATGGGAGCACTTGAAAAAGTCACGCGCCAGATGTGGCCTGGCGTCCCAGTGGTTCCAGTAATGGACGCGGGAGCGAGCGACGGCGCCATATCGCGCGCGGCTGGAATTCCGACCTACGGCGTTCCCGGCGTTTTCATCGATCTGAACGACGATCGCTCGCACGGGCGCGACGAACGGTTGCCCGTAACATCGTTCTACGAGGGTGTGGATTTCTACTACCGGTTGGTCAAGACGCTGACTTCCTCGCAATAATTTGTTCCGGAGGCGAAAATGTCCAAATCGCGCAGGCAGTTCTTGACTCATTCATCTCTGGCTCTGCTCGGCATGGCCGCAGGATGCCGAAGAAAGGAGACTAAGCCCGCCGAGCTTCCGCCTGGAGCGCCGCCCGCCTTCGGTACGGCGCCCGCTGTTGGCCCCAAGGTTGACGCCTCCACATTTGCTGCCGCAGAGAAGCTAGTGCAAGTCGAGATGTCAAAGGCAGAGCGCGACTTCGCCGCTCGCAGTTGGCGCGACAACGTGCCGGCCATCTACGAGCGGCGAACCGGCCCGCGCAAGGTTCCGCTGGAGCCGGAGCTTGCGCCGTATTCGCATTGGAACCCGGTTTTGCCCGGGCAGAAGGCAGGCCCGGATCGCGATCGGTTTGTTCTTACGAAGGTTGACCCTGGACTCCTGCCCGCAAAGGACGAAGACATTGCCTTCGCACCCGTGGCGCAGCTTTCGCGCTGGATCGAGCAAAAAAAACTGCGCTCCGAGCGGCTCACGCAAATCTATCTCGACCGAATCGAGAAGTTCGATCCCAAACTACATTGCGTCATCACGGTGACCCGCGATCTCGCTCTTGCGCAAGCCAAGAAAGCGGACGAGGAAATCGCGGCAGGGAAGTACCGGGGGCCGCTACATGGCATTCCGTGGGGCGGCAAGGACCTCCTGGACACTGCGGGGATCCCGACTACGTACGGTGCTGAGCCTTTCCGGAATCGCGTGCCCGCTGCGGACGCCCCAGTCGTGAAGCGCCTGCATGACGCCGGCGCGGTGCTCATCGTCAAGCTGAGCATGGGCGCCCTCGCGCTGAACGATGTTTGGTTCGGTGGCCAGACGATGAATCCGTGGCTCCTGGAGGAGGGCTCCTCGGGATCAAGCGCTGGGCCCGGCGCCGCCACTGCAGCTGGCCTCGTGGGTTTCTCGATTGGCAGCGAGACGGGCGGCAGCATCATCAGTCCTTCCATGCGCTGCGGGATTACCGGGCTGCGCCCCACCTACGGTCGTGTGCCGCGAACTGGTGCGATGACGCTCTGCTGGTCGCTCGACAAACTCGGGCCGATGACTCGCGGCGTTGCAGACGCGATGCTGGTGCTGCAGGCCATCTCCGGGCCTGACCCGGGAGACCTCTCCAGCGTCCCCAGCAAGCTCGACTTCGACTCCGAAGCAAGTGTGAAAGGCCTCCGCGTAGGCTATTTCCCCGGCTGGATGAAGGAAGCCCCCGCGACGGACGTCGATCGTGCCGCCCTTGAGGCAGTGCCAAAGGTGGGCATGGTGCCGGTTGAGGTCTCAATTCCCGATTGGCCTTACGACACGCTGTACATGATACTGTTTGCCGAATCCGCCGCTGCATTCGAGGAACTCACGCTGACCCATGGGGTCGATCAGCTAAAGATGCAGGTTCCGGACGCATGGCCCAACATATTCCGACAGTCCAGATTTCTTTCCGCTGTGGATCTCGTGCAGGCAGATCGCTTCCGCCGCAAGGTCGCGATGGAAATGGCCCGCCTTTTCTCCCAGGTGGACATGCTTCTCGTGCCTTCGCTGCGCGACGATATGCTCACGATCACCAATCACACCGGCCATCCGTCTCTCACTCTGCGCGCAGGCTTTGTCCAGGTGTCCACCGCTAGAAGCGATTGGGCTCCTGACCCCAGCAGACCGCTGCCAACGTTCTCGCCGCCGCGCCGCGTCCCTCACGGCATCACGTTGATCGGCCGCCTTTTCGACGAAGGCACGCTGGCGCGGGCTGGCCTTGCGCTCGAACGCGCTTTTGGCGTTGTCGGCGAACGCCCTCCCGGCTTTTGAAGCATTTCCCGAATGAAGCGATTAGGTTGGCAGCCTGACGCAAGGTGTGCGCATTGTCATTCCAAGCGAAGCGAGGGATCTCTCCGTTTCCGACGACTTGAGCGAAGAAAGATTCCTCGCTTCGCTTGGACTGACAATGCCACTCGGGATGACAGATTCGATTGGGGAATTTCAAATCTCAAATACGCACATTTCAATTTCCGATCCACTCCGCACATGATCCCGCTCCGCCCGAACCAGCAGGGAATTAATCAGTTCCGACGACCCGCCTCTACTTGATTGCGCCCATCGCCTCAATCACCGCCTGCGTAAATTCATTCGTAGTGGCCGTTCCTCCGACGTCCCGCGTGGTGTGTTTGCCTTCGCGGTAGACCGCATCGAGCGCGTCCAGGATACGCTGTGCCGCCTCCGTTTCATTCAAGTAGTTCAGCATCATCGCTGCGGACATGACGATCGCGGTTGGATTGGCGATCCCCTTGCCGACAATGTCTGGCGCCGTACCGTGGACAGCTTCAAACAGCGCCGCCTTGTCTCCAATATTCCCGCTAGGCACGACGCCGAGTCCTCCGACGAGACCCGCCGCGAGGTCACTGACCACGTCGCCATAGAGGTTGGGCAGCAACAAGACATCGAATTGCGCAGGGTTCATCACCAACTGCATGCACGCGTTGTCCACAATCAGTTCACGATATTCAATCTCCGGAAACTTTTCGGCAACGGCGCGGGTACAGCTCAGAAAGAGGCCATCCGAGAGCTTCATGATGTTGGCCTTGTGGATGGCATGAATCTTCTTGCGGCCGTTCTTGCGCGCGTACTCGAAGGCAAACCGCGCAATGCGAGTCGAGGCATGCTCTGTGATGATTTTTAAACTCTCCACGACGCCGGGCACAACCGTGTGCTCTAGCCCGGCATAAAGATCCTCGGTATTCTCCCGGACGATGACGAGGTCCACGCCCGTCCAACGGGAAGTGACGCCGACGACGTTGCGCACCGGGCGCAGATTCGCGTAGAGGTCAAGCTCCTTGCGAAGCGCAACGTTGATGCTTGGCGGCCCCTGCGCCACGCCCGTCGCCATGGGTCCCTTTAGAGCAACGTGCGTTCGCAGCACCGACTCGACAGCTTGCTTGCGCGGGAACTCTCCCACGCGCATGCCATCTTCGACCTGCGCTTCGATAATTTCCCATTCCACCGATACGCCCGACGCCTCGACAATTTGTCGCGCCGCAGCCGCGACTTCAGGACCGATCCCGTCACCGGGGAGAAGCGTGATCTTGTGAGTCATTACCCTAAATCCTTAGAGGGCATGCCCGCCGGATCGATATTTTAAGGGAACGGTACGCGTTTGTCGAAAAACCGGCGCGACCGAGTTTCCTGGCACAAGGAGCATGTAGCAGGCCCGTGCCTATCCGAGTTGGGCTCAGGTTTGAAGCCTACCCGCGTCGGTAGCATCCAATAGTTGTGGCAGGAATGGGACTTACGGAGCGGAATCTAGGGAGTGGCTGAGCTTCCTTGCATCGTGTGGTATAATCTTGCTGTAGAGAAGACCGCTCAAAACGGATGGGGAGTGAGAGACACTCAAATGATTACAGTTACTCCGGTAGCCACCACGAAGGTGAAAGAGATTATGAGCCAGCAAACCCCCGCGCCGATCGCGTTGCGCGTGGCTGTTGTGGGGGGAGGCTGCTCGGGTTTCAGCTATCACATGGCCTTTGAGAACCAAGAGAACGCGACCGACAACGTGTATGAGTTCGATGGTCTCAAGGTCCTTGTTGATCAGATGAGCGAGATGTACCTCGATGGCGTTTCGATTGATTACCTGGAAACGCTCGAGGGCGCTGGCTTCAAGTTCAACAACCCCAATGTCAAGAGCACCTGCGGTTGTGGGAGCTCGTTCAGCGTTTAAGAACGCCGCGATTCTCAATCGAGCTGAGTCTGGATACCGGCTTCAAGGGCCTCTGCGATGAGTCGCAAAGGCCCTTTTTGTTTATCACGACGCGCTCCAACGACCTTGTGAACTCGTTGCAATACGTCAGTGCGCCTCGTATTCTATAGGCCCTTATGAAAATTGCCCTCGCACAGCTCAATCCAACCGTAGGCGATTTCGCCGGAAATTCGGCCAAAATTTTGGACTTTGCTCAACGCGCTCACGAGCGCGGCGCTGGCCTCGCAGTATTCTCTGAGCTTTGCCTGTGCGGCTACCTGCCGCTGGATCTGATCGAACGCCCCCAATTTATCGAACGCAACGAAAGGGAATTGAACTGTCTCGCGAAAAGGCTGCAGGTCCCCTCCATCGTTGGCTATGCGGCCAGTGCAACAGCCTCCACCGGAAAATCCGCCGTAAACGCGGCGGCCCTTGTGGCCGGTGGAAAAGTCGTATTTGTTCAACAGAAGTTGCTGCTGCCCACGTACGACGTCTTCGATGAATCGCGGTACTTTCAGCCGGCCGCGACCCAAGATGTGATTTCTTTCGGCGGCGAAAGTTTGGGCATCACAATCTGCGAAGACATCTGGAACGACAAAACGTTCTGGGCGAAGCCCCTCTATGAGCGCGATCCTGTCGCCGAACTAGTCGCCAAGGGCGCCGGTGTGATCCTCAACCTTTCGGCTTCTCCTTACACAATTGATAAGCGCCTTTTAAGGATTGACATGCTGCGCGCCCTCGCAAAATCCCATGGCCGGGCGGTTGTTTACGTTAATCAGGTAGGCGGGAACGACAGTTTGGTCTTCGACGGAAGCAGCGTCGTGGTACTGCCTGACGGTCGAATCGCAGCCCAGGCCGCGGCGTTTGCGGAAGACCTGGTGATTTTTGACACCGAGTCGCGCACGGGAGATATCCGTCCGCAGCCGGCCAGCGAGATTGAACTCGCGTTTCGGGCGCTCGTTTGCGGAACCCGCGATTACGTCTGCAAGTCAGGGTTTCGCAGCGTAGTCGTCGGTTTGAGCGGCGGCATCGACTCCTCTGTTGTTGCGGCTATCGCTGTCGCCGCGTTGGGCTGCGAAAATGTGCTTGGCGTTTCAATGCCCGGACCCTACTCGTCCGAAGGAAGCCGCTCCGATGCCCGCCAGCTCGCGGAAAATCTAGGAATCAAATTCCTGACACTGCCGATCTTGGATGTCTTCGAGTCCTACCGCAGTGCGCTCACCGAGGCTTTCGATGGCCGTCCAGAAGATGTGACCGAGGAAAACTTGCAGGCGAGAGTCCGTGGAAATCTCCTGATGGCGCTGTCAAACAAGTTTGGTTCATTGGTTCTCAGCACGGGCAATAAGTCTGAGCTCGCAGTAGGGTATTGCACTCTGTACGGCGACATGGCAGGCGGTCTGGCGCTCCTCTCGGACGTTCCCAAAACGATGGTCTATGCGATCGCAGAATGGATCAATCGCGACAGGGAACTCGTCCCCCGCGCCTCGATCGAAAAACCTCCGTCCGCCGAGCTCAGGCCAAATCAAACCGATCAGGATTCCCTGCCGCCGTACGACGTTCTAGACCGCATCCTTAAGGCCTATATCGAAGACGTTAAAAGCCCAGAGGAGATTGCCAGCCACTACCATCTCGACATTGACCTGGTGCGCTCGATTGCAAGGAAGGTCGATCGAAACGAATACAAGCGAAGGCAGGCGCCCCCGGGTCTCAAGATCACATCTCGCGCCTTCGGTTTGGGCAGACCGTTCCCGATCGTTCAAAAGTTTATTCCTTAACAGGAGCCCCACCGTGCTTAGAAACAAAGCGCAAGGAAAAATGGTCTGTTGGTCCGCAATTCTGGCCTTCGGATGCTGCGTCCCCTCGTATCCCCAAGCGAAAGGAGGCGAGGAAAAGTCCGAGGCGTCGAAGCCCACAACGCCGAAGCCTGCCGACTCATCAAGCTCAAAGCAAGGGTCCCTCGAAACCCACGTCGAGCAATATTTGAGGAACTTGTATGCCTGGGGACCCTCCTACGAGGTCAAAGTTGGTCCGCCCAAATCATCACCCGTTGCCGACCTCCTTGAGGTTCCGGTCAAAGTTTCGCTGGGAGGCCAGTCCGACACCGCGTCAGTATACGTCACAAAGAATGGCACGTTCATGTTTCGCGGAGAGCTCTCTGAAGTGTCTGCCGACCCATTTGCCGACGTCCGGTCTAAGCTCCACGTCGGCAACTCGCCTTCGATGGGCCCCGAAGGCGCCAAGATAACCCTAGTCGAGTTCGCCGATTTCGAGTGTCCGTCGTGCCGCCAACTGGACCTGGTCCTTAGAGATATGCTGCCCAAAAACCCAGATCTTCGGCTCGTCTTCAAGCATTATCCGCTGACTGAGATCCACCCCTGGGCGATGACTGCAGCAATAGCCAGCCAGTGCGTCTTCGAGCAGAATCCCGCAGCGTTCTGGAAGTTTCACGACACCGTCTTTGACCAACAGGACGTAATCAGCGCATCAAACGCCTGGGACAAAATGATCGACCTAGGAAACCAACTAGGCGTGAATGAGGAGACCTACCGAACGTGTATGGCCGCCCCAGAAACCAAGGCAGCCGTGAACCAGACAATCGAGGAAGGCCATACCCTCAACATAACCGCAACGCCGACAACATTTGTGAATGCCCGCCGCGTAGTCGGCCCCGATAAGCCCCTGTTAAATCAATACGTTAAGTACGAACTTAGCTTAAGATAATCATAGTATAGCTTATCAGAACTAGATTGTCAAGTATGGAATGGCTTTCTGTCTTAGCTCCATAATTCTGTCACCCCTTAACGGCTACGTGAAAATGTGACGCTATGAGGCAGGGGGCATTTGCATTGAATCAGAAAGAATTGCAACGAGTGGCGGTCATTTCATCCTGCGTGAAGGGGAGCTGGCGTGTGCTAGAGCCGCCTCACCGCTTAACCTAACTCCTCGACATGTCAAACGACTCAAATCCCGATTACGGCAAGGCGGCGAGGCGGCTCTGACACACGCCAGCCGCGGACGGCCCAGCCCTCGCCGTCTGCCGGATGGCGTGCGGGACCGCATCTTGCAGTTGGCCCGCACCACCTATGCCGGCTTCAACGACCATCATCTATGCGAAAAACTGGTGGAGAAGGAAGGCTTCTCGCTCGGCCGCGAGACCCTTCGGCGCCTGTTGCGCTCGGCCGGGATCGGCTCGCCCCGAAAACGACGCGCTCCCACTCATCGCCAGCGCCGACTCGCCCGCGCTCGGGAAGGCGAAATGGTACTGCTCGACGCCAGCCTTCACCGCTGGCTCGAAGATCGCGGCCCACAACTTACCCTGCTCGCTTTTCTGGACGACGCCACACGCAAAGTTCTCGTCGCCGATTTCTTCCCGACCGAAGACGCGCGCGGTTATTTCTGCTTGCTCCAGCGCCAACTCGGCCGCTTCGGCGTTCTCATCAGTTTCTACGGGGACCGCCACAGCGTCTTTGCCGCAATGACGATTCACTGGACCGTGGAAGAGCAACTCGCCGGTCGCCGCGAGCCTTACTCAGTTCGGCCGCGCTCTGAAGCAACTCGGCGTCACCTACATCGCGGCCCAGAGTCCCCAAGCCAAAGGCCGTATCGAGCGTCTCTGGGGCACCTTCCAGGATCGACTCACCAGTGAGTTGCGTCTGGCCGGGGCCCACGATCTGGTCACCTCCAACCAGGTCCTGCGCCGCTTCCTGCCGGACCACAACCGACGCTTCGGTCGCACACCGCGCGAAAACGGAAAAACTTGGCTGCGGCTCCCAAAAACCTCGACCACATCAGCTGCTTCCGTCACGAACGCTTGGTCAGCAACGACAACGTCGTGCGGTGGGGCGCACGCCGTTTCCAGATCCCGCCCCAGCCCCAGCCCCGGCCACAGCCACAGCGCTTCAGCTTCGCGGGTGCCAAAGCATGCTCGGGTGCTCAATGGCGTGCAATGGCGGTTGCGGCGGCGCCTGCGGCGACTCCGATTGCGAACCACTTTGCGCTGCGTTTGAGGCGCGTCCAGAAGGCGCCTCCACGCGCGGTGGCGAGGGCCGCGTCTCGCTCACGAGTGAGTGAGGCGGAACGAGTTTTTTCGTCCACTAGGTCTTTTCTCAGCGCGTCGCTCTGGAGCGCTGTGGTGCGACAGTCCTGCAGGTCGCTATAGAGTGGCACGAGATCAGGCTGCGGGACGGAAATGGAAGCTGGAGGCGCGTTGGCCGGCGGCGTCAATGGGGAGAGCGCGGGCTCACGGATCGCAATGGGCAGCGGGAGAGGAGGCAGCACGGAGGACAGTTCCCTTGCGGCTTGCTGAGGCGAGTGGACGCTGCGCTTTTGCGCTTGAATGGCGGCGAGCGCCGCAGCGAGTTGCGCGGCGCGCTGCTTTTCGCGATCGCCGGCCTGCTCGATTGCCGTGCTTTGCGCGGTGACCGTGACGGCCAGTTGAGCAGAGTCGCGGCGCGCGGAGCGCCAGGTGTCGGTGACAAGAACGAGGGCCAACAGCGCGACGGCGGCAATGATGATGTCAATGGCGGGCTTCATGAAGTGAAGAGTGACTGGTGACTCGTGAATTGGTGATTGGTGACCTGTGACTCCGTGGCGAGCGAATGAGATTTTCGTAGCTGGTGGTGCCGCCATCTTGATTCTTTGCAGCGGCTTCTGTGACCGGTGAGTGGCTTACCCCGCTTGAAGCGAAGTGCAACTAGAAAGTATTTCAGTCAATGACGGCCTTCATCGAGGGTAACAGTGCGGTCCGCGGCTACGTTGCCGAGCCGTCGCGGGCCAATTCCCTGCTTGTTTGACTGGGGGCCGAATCGCAAATGTGAAATTCGAGAATTTGAGATTTGAAAACCGCGCTCTACACATTCCACGCAGGCTTTTTTTACGCGGAGTGTGAGGAATAGTTGCGCGTGCGGGCGAGGACTTCGGCGGCGTAGTTCGGGTTGGCGCCGCCGTTCCAGGCAAGGAGCGCGGCGGAAACATCACCGCGGGCGCGCTTGAGGCGGGCGGCCAGGACGCGGCAGCCGAACTCGACTCCCGTGGCGGGATCGCAAAGTTCGGCCAGCGACGCGTCTTCAAATCCAAACTCCCGCGCCACGTGCCCCATCAATTGCATGAGTCCCCAGGACATTGAGCGCGTATAGGCCTCCGTCGCGCTGAGTTTTCCAGCCGTGTAGAGCGGCGCAACGTAGCGCGAGAGGAAGCCGGGCTCGTAGCGCACAGCCCAGGGGTCCCACGCAGACTCCTGCTCGATTACGGCGCAGACGAGCGCGGGATCGAGGGCGTGCTCGGCAGCGATGCAGCGCGCGAGGTCGATGATTTCGGGTGGGACGGGGGAAAGCATGTGACTCGTGATTCGTGACTCGTGGTTCGTGACCCGTGAAGAGCGCAGGCGTGGCGCGTCTGGTCCGCGGAACGCAGGCCACGACTCACGAATCACAAATCACGATTCACGGATTCATCGCTTTTGTTCGCCGTTCAGCTCGAGGAACTGGACGGGTGGAGGCTCCTCCAGCTCGATGCCGTGGAAGGCGGCGAGTTGGCGCAGCGCGTGGTAAATGTGCGGGAGGTGATTGAGGGCCATGTCACGCACGAAGGCGCGGCGAATTTCGTCGTCGCGGGTGCGTCGGTGCAGCCAGCGGAGAAAGAAGAAAAACTGAACGCACGAGGAAATGCCGACAACGATCCAATAGGGATTCATGGTTCTTCTAGAGGCTGGAAGCGAGAGGTTGGAGGCTGGAAAGAAGTGGCCGGCGACTCGAAGCGATCTCGTAGATAGCCCGCCGACACCCGCCTATACCGCCCTTGCTCTTCGGAAACTCATGCTGCTAACCTTGCCCTCCGCAAAAAAAAACGGAGGCAGAACTATGCATTACGAGCTCGTTGAGTTGGACGCGGAACCAGACCACATCGGGCTGGATCTTGCGAGAACTGCTGTGATCGTCGTCGACATGCAGAATGACTTTGGATCGCAAGGCGGAATTTTCGATCACGCGGGTATCGACATCTCAGCCATTCGGAAGACGATTGATCCAACGCGAAAGGTCCTCGCTGTGGCGCGGAATGCGGGCATGAAAATCATATACCTGAAGATGGGTTTTCGTCCGGATCTGTCGGACCTCGGGGTCGAGGATTCTCCGAATCGAATGCGGCACCTTCGGTTTGGCGTGGGACAGGCGTGTGCCGCTCCTGACGGTCGGGAAGGACGATTCCTGATCCGCGATACATGGAACACCGACATCGTCGCGGAGCTTACGCCTGAGCCGGGCGACTTCGTGGTGTACAAGCACAGGTTCAGCGGTTTCTATGAGACGGAACTGCATGACGTCCTGCGCGGGCTTGGAATCCGAAACCTTATCTTCACCGGATGTACGACGAGCATCTGCGTTGACTCAACGATCCGCGATGCCATGTTCCGGGACTACCGATGTGTGTTGTTGGCGGACTGCGTTGCGGAGCCGATCGGAGCTGATCTGGCTCGAAGCAATCATGAAGCATCGCTCTTGACGGTCCAAGCGCTCCTGGGCTGGGTGTCGAGTTCCCAGCGGTTCGTGCAAACGATAAGCGCAGCGAAAGCCAGTCGCGAATCGGCAGCCTAGCCGCCGAGTAGCGAAAGCGGCAGGCCGCCGAGCGCGCGGCCGAATCCTGAGCCGAAGGATGAGAGGAAGCTGTTGTTGTTTTGTGCGTTGCGCACGCTTGCGTCCAGGAGTTGCGCGGGGATGCCGAGGGCGCGGCCGAGGAGCGACGTGTCCGTGCCGTACAGGCCGGAAAGACCGGAGAGCGCCGAGAGCGTGCCGGAGCGCGCGGCGTTGGCAAACGCGATCTGGTTTTGCTGCGCGAGGTTGGCCTGGTCCTGGCCCTGCGTGCGAGCGAGGGAGTCGATCAGCTCGCCGTAGCCGGCGGAGTTTCGCGTTCGGGCGACGCGATTCGCGGCGTTTTGCGCGAGCGCGTTGAATGCCGAAGAGAGCGCCGACTGCGAGAGATTGGTGATGGCCGATTGCTCCGCCGGCGAGTAGCCGGGATTGGCGAGCAGGTTTTGATAGCCGGCAGAGGCCTGCGATCCGAGCGCCTGGCCGGACGAGTAGAGCTGCTGGTTCATCGCGTTTTGCTGAGAGAGCTGCTGGTCGATTAGCTGTTGCGTTTGAGCTTGTGCGCCGCGTCCCATGGGGACCTCCGTGGTTCGTGATTCGTGATTCGTGAATCGTGATTCGCTTGCCCTGAGCGGAGCGGTGGTCTGTGGTTGGCCCTGAGCCCGCCAACACAGGGCGAAGTCTCCGCTACCCGTAATTCGTGACTTCTGAGCAGTGACTCGTGAAACGCAGGGCTACCAGTCCGTTTGTACCTCGCGATGTGACGCAAGTTTTCACGAGTTACGAATTACGAATCACAAATCACGAAAGACGCCGCGAAAAGCAGGGCCACGGATCCTGCGTCCACCCGAGGCGTGCGAGGCGGCGTCCAAATGCGCGCGCAACGCGTGGTGGGAGAAACGCCTGCACGTCGTCGAGGCCGCGCGCGATGGCGGTGCGGTGGGCGGCTTCGTGAAGCGCGAGCAGGTGCTGCCAGCGCTGACGTGGAGTGCCCGCGTGCGGATCGTGCAGCAAATACGTTTCTGCTGTAAGGCGCAACAGAACCGCCATCGCTACGCGGCCATGCTGGGTGGGTGCAGAGTCTGCCGAGAGGGAATCGCGATCGGCCTCTTCCCTTCTATCGGCTAATTCCCTGCTCTGACTGAAACCCCACGGGCTGAAGCCTGCGCCACCTCGAGCCGCGTCACCGACTTGCGACGCCACGGCAGAATCAGTAGCACAGACTTTAGTCTGTGGATTTCCAGTGCCAGTTCCCGGGCGTCCACCTTGCACCCGAACGTGGTCTGAGCATCGACGTTGCCAAGTATTCATGGAAACCCACCGACTGAAGTCTGTGCTACGGGAGGCGGGCTCTGAGTTGGGCACCGGGTCGGAAGCGCCGGGTCGCGCGTCCGCGTGCTCGTCGTCTTCGAGGACCAGTTTCGCGATGAAGAGCGGGCTTTTGAGGTCGGGAAATGGATAGCCAAAACTTTGCGCGGCGTGGAGCCGGCGCAGCGCGTCGAGGTCGCCGGACGTGTAGTTGCGTATGCGCACGAAAGCGATCTGCTTAGGTAGCACAGATTTTAGTCTGTGGGTGTCCGCCACCAGCGTCGAGGCGGTTGCGCGTGAGCCGGACACGATCGAGCCGTCGGCGTTGCCAAGTATTGATTGAAATCCACAGACTGAAGTCTGTGCTACCTGTGTTGGCTTAGTTTTTTTGCCGCTAGCGCAGCGTCACTGGCCCGGAGACGCTCTCGGTTAATTCGCCGAAGCCGGAGCCACCGGCGGTGCCGGGCGCGGTGCCGCTTCCGTTGGAGAGCTGAAGCGGCGGTCCGGCCAATGCGCCGCCTCCGGTGACGGCGGTAGGAGGCGTGCCAAACGTGACTGGCGCGGACGGGTCCGAGCCGAGGTATTGCGAATAGGCGCGCCAATAGAGCGTCTGATTGCCCAGTGCGATGCGGTAGTTGCGCGAGCTGCCGAGAAAATGCACGTAGGGGCGCAAGAACGCGGGCGTGGTGTCCGACTCGGCAAAATAAAAAATGCCGCGATGCACCGCGGAGTTGTCGGTGATCGAGAGGTCGAAGATCCCGCCGGCCGCAGTGACGCTTAGGCTGCCGATCGTCGCGGGCGGATTGATTGGCCCCGAAGGATCGACGCCCGCGGCGCGGCCGACGGCGTTCACGGCGTTCACGAGCTGCGTCAGCGCTTCGTACACGTAGGGCGAGTCAGCTTTGATTTGCGCGAGCTGGCCGATTTTCAGCATCGTGAGTCGTGATTCGTGAATCGTGATTCGTGTCCCGTGTCCTGTCGCTCGAAGTGACTGGTGACTGGTGAGCACCGAAGACGCGCATCGCAGATCGGAGACAGTGGGACAGACTTCAGTCTGTCCGGTTTTTCGCGTGAATGGCAATAGGCAAACGGAAACCCACAGACTGAAGTCTGTGCTACTTGTCACGCAAGGGCTAATTCCCTCCTCGCACTGGCGCCCAGGGATCTGGCAGCAGGGACGGGGTGAAGCGCTCGAGCTTGAACCATGCGCCGGCGGCGTTTGTGCCCAACTGGAAGGCGACGCGCTCGCCCAGCAAGTTGATTGGCAGCTCTAGATCCTTCGGCGACGGAGACGACAGAGGCAGCGGTGTCAGGGCTGTCGGATACGCTTCGTTGTCCACGAACGAGGAGACGTTCAAATTCCCTGCCCCTTCGGCGTACACGGTGAGGTACGCGAAGAGCTTTCGGTGCGAGCGCACTTGCAGCGCCTGCTCCAGGTCGTAGCTCAGGAAAAAGTACGTCGTGTAATAAGAGTTGATTGCCGCGCCGTCATCGGAAAATTGCGTGTCCAAGAGCTGATAAATTTTGCCGTTTCCTGCCCCACTCGCGAAACCATTTCCCAGAAACACTTGCGCGGTGCCGTCCGAGCGCTCGGCGAGCGCGCAGGAATTCGCGGTGATGTTCCACGGGCACCATTTGCGCGAGCGGCCCACGGCAAACAATTTTCCCGTGAACGAGGAGAAGTGTACGGAGCCGAGCGACGCAATTTCGCTCGCGTCGAGCAGGCCGCGGTAGTCCATCATCAGGATGCGGTTAGGCGAAGTGGCCGTGCCGATCGGCACGCCGCACAGAATGCGTTTGTTGCGCGTGTCGATGCGCACCCACAGCGTCTGCCCCGCCGCCCAGTTGATTTGATCCCACAGCGGCTGAATCTCCTGGGAAATTTTCACCGGCTCGCCGCCATCAAAAATGTATAGCCCGGCACGCCCGGCAATCACAGCCCAGTCTTCACCGGTGTCCACGCCCGCGACGGAAGGCGTGCCGACGGCGCGGGACACTTCGTTGATCGTCCAAGATGCCGGCTCGTTCACGCCGTCGTCTTCGGTCACGTACACGGCGCGGTCCTTCACGAAGTAGAGACGTTCGCGCAACAGAAACGCGGCGCGCACCGACTGGCCGTCATTTTCAGAAACGTTCAAGAATCCGCTGACGCCGTCGTAGCTCTCGGGATCCTCCGCTCGCGAGGCGCGAACGAGCGAAGTGTTGTACGGCTGCGCCGTGGGAAAAATCGCGATGTTGTCGACAAGGAATCCTGCGCCCGAGGTAGGCGTGCCGTCGGCGTAGACGCGCAGGACAAGGTCGGATGGAATCGAGCTGAAGCCCGCCGACGGCGCGATCGGCGCGATGAATTCGGTCCACGCTCCGGCCGTGACTTGCGCGGCGGGCACGGAAATGCCGGTCGTAGAAATGTTCGCCGACGCGCTGTACAAGTGAACGTGCAGCGTGCCTTGCGCGAGCGCGCCGGTCATGCGCACGCGCGCGCGCGCCGAGTATCCCGTGTTGGCTTGCAGCCGCGGCGCGCCGGCGTCGTCCGTGGCGGCCGATTGCGTGATGCGGCCGCGCGTGGCTGTGACGCCGTCGCCCAGAATCGAGTAGGCGCCGCCCCAGATCGCGTGGCCCGTCGTGTCGTAGCTGCCGCCTGCAAAAAATGCCGGGTCGGGAGTCCATCCGAGCGGCACGAAGCCGCTCGCGCCGCCGAATCCGCCGTCGAACGTGAGGTTGTCCCAGTTATTTTGCTTGTTGCGCTCACCCCACCAAAAGAGGCGCTCCGAATAGCCAATCACGCCGGCGCATTCGCCAAGCTCGACAAGATTGAAGAGCGGATCCGCGGAAATTCCCGCGAGGAGCGCGGTGTCCGAAAAATCCACGACGAACGACGAGGCGCTGTTGTCGAAGATTTGCATCTGCGGCGCGCCGCTGAGGCCCGTCGTGTAGAAAAACGAATCGCCTCCGGTGCCGGTGAACGCGAGAATTCGCGCGACCACGTTCGGCACTGTGGCGGGCGACGGAATGCCTGTCACGTTGGCGCGCCGCCCGCCCGCGGCGGTCCAGGAAGCCGGCGGCGAGGGGCGCGTGAGGTATCCCTGGCGCGTCACGAAAATCACCGAGCACTGATGCACGCCCGCGCTGATTTGCCCTTGCGGATTCGCGGTGCCCGTGTTGTTCGTGCCGCTCTCGTTGCCGCCTGTTTGGCTGAATGTGAAATGAGTGGAATCCGGCGTGGACGCGACCACAAACGTGCCGTTGAAGCTGGTGACGGCGCCAGTGGTGCCCGCGATTACGACTTGATCGGCATAAGTTGCCGTGCCGCCCGAAGAGCTGCTGTTCGCTCCCGCCTGCGCGTACGTGAAGTGCGTCGTATCCAGGATGGACGCAATCGGGAAACTGCCGTTGTAACTTGAATCCGTCACGCCTGCGATCTGGACGCCGCCGACGGCGCTGAGGCCATGAGGAGTCGCCGTCGTCACTGTAACCACGCCGGTGTTTCTGGAAATCGCGGAAATCGCGGCGCCTGAGAGCGCAACGATCAGGCCGTGCGGCGAGGCCGTCGCCGCAGTCACCACGTTGCTCGCTCGCGAGATCGTGGAGATGTTCGCGATAATGTCCGCGACTCCCGTGGGTCCGGCGCCGGGCCCGATTTGGCTCACGCGATCGAGATTTGTCCCGTCGTACTGGCGCGGCATGTCCAGGCCGAAGTTGCCGTCGTGCTGCGCGATGTATTCGCGGCCGAAGAGCGAGGTCGAGCTCGCCGCAGCCCTCTGCGCGAGTCCGGTCGCGATCTGCGATAGCACGCCGGGAGAATTTTCGCCCCACAGCGTGCCCGCGGAATCGATCGCCAGGAGCGTTTTTACAAGGCTTGGCTGCGTGTAGGTCTTGAGGTAGTTGACGGTCGGATTCCCCGCGATCGGCGAAAAAACCGAGAACAGCCCTGGCCGCGTTTTCACCGCGCCCTGCAGGAACGCGACGTCCTGGCAGTCGGGCGAGACACCTTGCGGCAAATCCGCCGCGGCCATGTCCGTGACCAGCCCGCCGAATAGATCCAGCGGCGCATCAATTGTTCCAGCAACGCTCATGGTTTCAGTAGCACAGGCTTCAGCCTGTGGGGGTTCGTACGTGCTTGTTGCTTCAGTCGTGAGTGGAGCTGCGCAAAAGCGGACAGACTGAAGTCTGTCCCACTAAAACCAGCGGCGCACCGGTTGCTCCTGCAACGCTCATGTTTTAAGTAGCACAGGCTTCAGCCTGTGGGGGTTCGTACGTGCTTGTTGCTTCAGTCGTGAGTGGAGCTGCGCAAAAGCGGACAGACTGAAGTCTGTCCCACTAAAAACCACCGGCGCACCGTTGTGCCGACGATGCTCACGGTTTCAGTAGCACAGGCTTCAGCCTGTGGGGGTTCGTACGTGCTTGTTGCTTCAGTCGTGAGTGGAGCTGCGCAAAAGCGGACAGACTGAAGTCTGTCCCACTAAAAACCACCGGCGCACCGGTGTGCCGGCAATGCTCATTGTGTCGTTCGCAACCTTTGGAACCACGGATGAACACGGATAAACACGGATGAACGAAGGGAGAAAAAAGTCGACAGTTAACAGTTCAGAGTTGACGGCTAAGGCCCGCTACATCGTCCTGGTGGCCTCGGCTTGGCCTCTAACTCTCAACTCTGAACTGTTGACTCCCGACTCGTTTCATCCGTGTTTATCCGTGTTCATCCGTGGTTCCAGCTCTCTTCTAAATGAGGGGAGCAAAACCCGCGCGCGAGGAAAATGGCCTTCGGCGGCGGGCGGTTTGCTGTTCGCGCTGCGCGGCGCGGGTGAGGAGGTCGTCGAGAGCGTCGCTCGCGGCGGCGTCCCAACGTTCGGCCTGGGGAGCTCCGCGCGCGGCTCCAGCCATCGCGGCTGCGGCGTATGCGAGCGCTTCCTGCGCGTTGCGAATCAGCACGGGGCTGGTCGCATCGGTGAGGTCAGGAAAACTGGCCAGGTATCGCAGGCGAATCTGCGTGTCCTGCGTCGCTCCGAGGAAATACAAGCCGTCGGCGCGCCATTCCCAATAGCGCAGCGTTTGCCCCTGCGGCTCCGACGGCAGGCCGTCGTGATCGGTCAGGTCCGTCATCTCGATGAAATCGTTGGAACTGCCGTTCGGGCGCTCCCACAATTTCGCCGGCACCAGCAGGTTCGTCGGCAACTGATTCGGCGGCGCCGTCGCGTCGGTGATCGAAACTTGCGCCGAAGCGTCGACCTGCGCGACCGCGGGCACGGCAAGCAGCACATCGTCCGTGATGAACGTGCCTGATTGAACGTTGGAGAGCGCCCGCTGCGCCTTCCGGTACGCGGAGTTCACGTACGGCAACAGCACCGCGTCGGTGAAGAGGTTTCCCGCTGCGTCATTCAAGAGCGAGCGGACGAGCGCCGTGATCTGCCCGGCAGTGTTGTACGCAGTAGTTCCGACGACTGGCATGGGGTCTCCTGGAGGTTAGAGGCTGGAAGTTAGAGGTTGGACGGAGTGACCGGCGGCCCGTGACTGGCTCGCCCTGAGCGGCAGCAAAGGGTGACGTCATTGCGATCATCCGGACGCGACCTTCGCAAAAACGCAACGGGCCGGGAATAAAACGGCAACGAAATGGTTCTTCGTAGTGAGGAGGAACACTTGAATACTCAAACGAAGAATACTCAAAGGAAGCTGATCGTTCTCATGACACTGCTTGCATTCCTGATCATGCTGCCCCTAGCGCGGGCCAGTGAAGAGGATCAAGCCTTAAAACTTACTTTCAACCAGGCCGTTCAGATTCCAGGGCGCGTTTTGCCTGCAGGAACCTACTGGTTCGTACTAGCGAACACTAACAGCGCCCTCAACATCGTTCAAATTTTCAACTCCGATCGATCCATGGTGTATGCGACGATTCTAACCGGCAATGCGGAGCGCCCGAATCCAAATGGTACGGAAATCACGTTTGCGGACCGAGGGTCGATGCAGCCCCAGAGTATCGTGACCTGGTTTTACCCGGGCGAGACATCCGGACACGAATTCGTGTACTCCAAGTCGGAAGAAAAGGAACTCGCGCGAGTCAAACACAACACCATAATGGCCGCTGCCCCGGATAAGCGGCAGACGCAGACGGTAGCGGTTGGTGACTAGGCCAGGTTTCTTCCGCTCGACAACGTGCTTGCTGGCGATGGCATATCTCCATCGCCAGCTCGGCGTTTCCGTAGCGCTTTACGAGTGCTCCGGACAGCGGGGACAATTATCACAACGAGGCCGCGCTTCAGGGCCGCGGACGCGATCGAGGGGACTAGCTGTTGTCCAGTCTCCAACCTCCAGCCTCCAGCTTCCAGAAGCCTCTAGCCTCCAGAAGGCAGCGGCGACTGCTTCAAATACGCGGCGACGCCGATGATGCCGGACATCAGGGCGCTGACTGCGGCGATTGCCAGCGTCGAGCGCAGTCCGGCTTGCAGATTGAAGTGTTGCGGATCAATTCCTACGGCCGCGAAGCCCGTGATGACTCCATTCGCGCCGCCGGCAATCGCAGCGGCCATAAGGCCCCGCCACCAGATTTGAAAACTCTTGAACGCGCTCATGCGGGCCTCTAAGTGGCGCACAGGGTCGGGATCTTCGACTTCAACCTGTAGGTTTGGGCGCTGCTTCACTTGGCCATGACGGTCCAGCTCGTGCCGTCGCAGTAGGCCAGAACGTGGTTCGCGCCGCCGCCGGTGATCGTGGCGCCCCAGGTATTCGTGGTGGAATCGGTGACCGCGCGAAACGCGCCTTCGAGGGAGCCGCCACAGGCTGGAAGAGAAGAAAACGTGAATGCTCCAACTTTCATTCCCAGTTTTGCAAAAACGTTGAGACCGACATTCGCCGTCGGCACCACTCCGAATCCAACTGCATAGGCATCGCTGCCCGGGGCACACCCGAAGCAGGACATGGGAGGATTGGTCGCATCGACCGCGAGCCATGAGAGCATCGCCCTGGAGTTCGTGGGAGGCGTGGCACCGGACGATCCACTCGTCGCGCTGAGAGTAAAGAGGCGTCCATTGCCGCCGTCTGTGCTGGTTGAGATCGAGGAAAACTTCTGATTCGGTCCGCAAGTCCCGGAAGCTACGAAGCAGTAGTAGAAATTGAAACCGCCGTAGACCGATCCTGCGCTTTGCGCACCGGAGCCGCCGAAATCGTAGGTGATGCTGCTGGACGCGCCTACAGTGGTGCAGGTGACGTTCGTCGCGTTCGTTTCGCCGGGTGTCGCCTCGATGTCATTGCCGGTGAACGAGGCGCAATAGACGCCGGCCGCAAGAGAGCCTGCGCCAGTGGATGACTGTATATTCGGGTTCGGCGGGATGAGATAGACGATGAACGGCATATCCGAAGCGGGATTGTTGCCCTGGTTTTGATTGACGGGAACGACGCCAAGCATTCCGCCAATCAGAGTGCTGTTACCCACGCCGGTTTCGATTCCGGTCTGGTCCTGCCGCATGTTCGAGAAACCAACGCCCGAACTCATCAGATTGCCGATGGGATACTGCTGGCAGTTTGTAACCACCGCGCACGTGGCAGCGATTCCCGATAGATATGAGTTCTTCACCTCCACCGCCGAGATCGGCATGTTGCTCGAGCCGGTGGGCGACATCTGCACGAATGTACCGGAGAGACTGGAGTCGGACATCAGCACATGATCCAGAGAGATACCTTGCAATGCCCAGCCCCCGAAATTGAGTCCTCCGGCTGATTGGCCATCTACCTGAATCTCGCCAAAATCGGCATTCGGCACGTTCTCTCCAAACGATCCCTGCCACAGGACGTCGTGAATCGCAGCCTGCGATTGGTTGCCGCCCGGACCGTCAATTTTCCAGGCATGCCACTCGCAGTTCACATCGACGTTGCGGAGGATTTGATTGACCGAGGAGCCGTAAGGCGTGTGGGTGATATAGACACACGGCATTCCGCCCACGGCTTGGTTCGCTTGGCAGCTTACGTTGGTCAGCCAGATGCCGATGTTGTTGTCGTCAATCGTCACGCAGGGGGCGTTCCCGGTTGCCCCTTGCTCCACGATCGTCGTGTCTTCAACGCTGACGCTGCTCGTTCCGTTCGATGGGTTCGTTGCGCCGATGAAGACGCCCGTGCCATTGACGTATTGCATCTGGAAACCCTTGAGGGTTGATCCGAAACTGGACGTGCCAAAGACGAATCCGTAAGGCACGCTGCTGCCAAACTGGATGCGCGTCCCTTGCTTGCGCTGTCCTACCGTGCCGCCCTGAGCGCCGCCGCCAACGCCGATAATCTGGTAGTTGCCCTTCATCACAAGCCAGGGTTGGGTCTGGAAGTTCAAGAGGCCGGCGACGTAAATATTCAGCTCGCTGTTCGGGTTGAGTGTAGCCGTGTTGAGTGGGCCGTTGATGCCGTAAACGCCGGCAGGAATGTAGCAGCCATACTCCGCGCCGCCGACTCCCGTATTGGGCTGATTGTTGTTTGCGTCGGTGATGCAGGAGTTCAGGAAGCTGGATTCGTCGTGGTAGACGTTCGCGTTCGTCACTGCCGTCGAAGCAGCATTGGCAATCGTTAGAGTGGTCGTCCCGGCCCCGCTTACGATGGTCGTATAGAGCGACTGCGCCGTCGCCGAGGCCGGCGGGTTCGTCGGCGCGTAGGGTGGGCACGGGTTGTATCCGCCAATATCGATCATCGCCATCGTGACGGAAGCGTTGACGCAAGTGAGCGCTCCGCCTAGGCCCTTATCGCTATAGAGCAAATAGATCGCAGCGCTTGTATTGAAGGGATAGGCAATCCAGTTGTAGTTGTTCTTCGAGAGCGTCGCGCTGCCGTTGGTGATTTGCAAAGTGGACGAAGCGGGGGAGCAGCCTTCGTTGAAGTCGCATTGGACGACCTTGTAGTTGTAGGTCGTCGATCCAGTTACGCCGTGGGCATAGCCGAAAATAAACTGCACGGAGCAGCTATTCGCCGTGTCCGTTGCGCTGCTTCCCACGCTGTAGGTGAAATGCGTCGTGTCGGGAACCGTCTGAAGTGGGAATGTCCCGTTGTATGCGCTGACGCTGCATCCGGAGACGATCACGCCCTCGCCGGTGCCGAAGACGGAAAACGGCTGCAGCCCGTGATTGGCGCTCGTCGTAATCGTTACGGTTTGCCCAGAGCGCGATGCGCTGGAAACTGTCGCTGTGAAAGATGGAGCCGCAAGGGGCGAAGTCGGCCCCGCACCCTGGACCGCGATGCCACAGCCATTCTTGAAATCGCGCGCGGCCGCGAGTGTAAGCGTGGTTGAACCGCTGCCGATCGTCCCTGTTGTGTCCGCACCGTTGACTGGCGTATTCGAGCTGCAATTGGCTGGATTCCCGTTGCTGTCCTTCATGTAGGCCGTGAAATCGCGCCACGGGTTGGGGCCCTTGAAGTGTTGAGACGCGGTCCACTGATTTTCCTGCGTGGTGGTAGGCACAGGAGACCCGCCGACGGTCAGCGCGCCGGTCACCGCAGTGGATCCGCTCACGGTCAAATTTCCGGTGAGCGAAAGCGAGAACGCGGAAATGCCGCTCGTCGTGGTGACCGTAGCGAAGGTCGGCGAGGTCGGGTCGCTCGGCAGAATGACGTTGGGAAGCTGCTTCGTGGTGATTCCCGGGCCGCTGATTTCAATTTCGTATCGCCCGGGCGTCGCGTAAAAGGAATAGTTGCCGAGGCCGTCGGTCGCGATCGGATTCGCGAGCGCCTGCGTCAGCCCCGAATCGGAGAAAAGCGACGCCAGCGGCGAGCAGGGCTGGCCTGTCGCCGCCGAAGTGCACACGCGCACTGCCGCGCCCGCCATGGGACGCCCCTGCCCGTTGAGCACAATGTCATCCTTGCGCGAACCCTGCGCACACGCCGTTCCCACACACAGAAAGATCGCAACCGCCGCGCACGCCACGATGCCGAGAGAATGTTTTCCGAGTCTGCTCATCTCCACAAATCCTTTGAAAAAATTGGGTCAGGCGCACACATACTTAGCACAGTAGGACAGGCTTCAGCCTGTCGATTTGGAACCACGGATAAACGCGGATAAACACCGATGCAAACGCAGGTAGCACAGACTTCAGTCTGTGGATTTCCATCAATACTTGGCAACGCCAACGCTGGACCGTTTTCGGCTCGCGCGCAACCGCCTCGACGCTGGTGGCGGACACCCACAGACTAAAGTCTGTGCTACTTAGACAGATCCCTGGACGTGGCTCTTCACCGGTCGCACCATTTGCTCTCACCTTCTAACTGCTGACTGTTGACCCGGCATTTCAGCAGTCACCCTTCGCCCGCTGTCGCCGGCGAGGCCGAGCGCGAGTGCCTTCTCGCGATTGAGAATTGCGCCGCAGGACTTGCAGACTGCGACGCCGGTCTTGACGCGCTCGCCGCAGCCGGGGCATTCGGCGGTCTCTTGCGCGCGGTAATGCCACTCTTTTTCGAGGCCCAGGCTGGCCGCGGCGCGGCGCTGCAAATCGTGAATGAAGAGATACGAATGCGAGCGCTCCCACTCGCGATCGGCGGCAGCCACGAGTGCGCGGTAGAACTCTTCGAGCTGCGCCTGCGCGCGGTGTAGCTCCTCCGATGTGGGCGCTTCTCCGGCGCACACAAACACGCCCAGGAAGCTGCGTTCGCCCGCGTCGGAATTGATTTCGCGGCAAAGATCCTCGGCAATTTCGCGGCCGGTGATGGGCAGCGGCACGACGCGCTTGTCGCCGTAGTCCATCGACGCGGTGCGCGGCGTTACGCGTGTCAGCGCATACGGCTCCCCCGCCGCTCGCCCCGCAATTTGAAATGTGCCGTACATCCGCTGTGCCAGGTAGCTCTGCTCGGTAATGTTGGCGATGACGGCGTGTGGCACGCGCTCCGCGTGTGCTGCGTTTTCGCTGTTCATGTTTGTTCTCTCCAGTCTGACTAGGATGCGCGTCCCGTGATGCGTGATTCGTGACTCGTGAATCGTGACTCAATCGCGCTGCGCGCATGGCGGCGCGGCTTTTTGGTAGCACAGACTTTAGTCTGTGGATTTCCAGCGCCAGTTCCCGGGCCTCCACCTCGCGGCCGAACGTGGTCTGAGCATCGACGTTGCCAAGTATTCATGGAAACCCACAGACTAAAGTCTGTGCTACTTCACGCCGCGCATTGTGAGGTCCAGCGCCCGCGAGGTCGCGATTCACGAAGTACGACTCACGAATCACGCCAGCACTGCTTCCGCGAACGCGTCATACTGCCGTTCCTCGCGAAGCGTCCGCTGCTCGAGCGCTTCCCTTCTCTTCGGCCTTGCCGTGCCGCGGCTCGCTTCGATCGCGCGAGCGATGTGGCGCGCGGCCGTGGGCGTCAGTTGCACGAACTCGCCGCTTGGTCCTTCGAGCGTGAAGCAGTGTTCATAATCGCCGCGCGACGGATACGGCCCGAGCGCAGAAATGTTGCGCCCGTTTTCAATCTCGAGCGTCTGAGCGTGCCATTGTGCCGGCGAACCATAAGACTCGGGCGGCAGCCACCGCTCGATGTGCCAGCGATTGTGCGGCGCATACTTCGGCTCGCGGCGCAACTCGACCACTTCGCGGACGAGCGCGCCCGAGGAGTCGCGGTCCTCCCACTTGCCGCCAATCCAATCGAGGCGCGACCATCCCCACACCGCGCGGTAGTTCGGCTCGCCAAAGCGGTTGCACCCGCCCGCAAGCGCCAGTTCGCGGACCGCTTCAGCTGGCGCTTTATGCGTCTCGCGTAAGACTAGAATCATTGAAAAATTGAAGGCCGATTACGGATCAAACCAGGCGGTTGAATGGATGCTTCCTGACGTGCAGTCTTACCTTCATACAGTCTTTGTACATTTGCTTCAGCCGAGCGTCGGAACCCATTTCCTTCTTAAGTGCTGAAAGTGGAATTAGAACCCCGGAAAGGGCTTCTCTAATTTCGGCCAGCGACCCTTCGTTAGAAACAGCTCTCTCTTTTTGTAAGATGCAACTTTGATCGCCAAGTCGTAGATCTCGGTGTTGCTCATGTCCTGCAAGTAACCGTTCGCGACCAAAAAATCGTCAAGGGCAATGATGGCTGTTCGCTTGTTACCATCGTGAAACGGATGGTTTGAGTTGAGAGAATGAAAGAACGCCGCCGCCTTGTCCAGGATAGTCGGATACGCGTCTTCACCGAAAGCAGAATGAAACGGCCGAGCAACGGCTGATTCGAGAAGATTGATGTCTCTGCATCCACCTGCGCCGACCGGATCAGAGCCCGGCCACATCACCATCACCAAACTGTCGTGAATATACTGTACGTACTGCGCGGAGAGCATGCAGGCCCGTAATCTACGCTTTGGCAAGGCGGTTGAGCGTTGTGTAATACTTCGCGGCGGCGTAAACCAACCCGGGGTCGGGTTTGATTCCGGCCTTGCGGAGTTTCTTCTCGATGCGCGGAGAGTGCTTGCGCGCATTCGCTGCCAGAGCCTTAAGCGCGCGGAGACGTTTTCTGCTCACCCAGTTATTATACCATTGTCCGCTTCGTCCGAATCGAGACACGAAGAACGACAGGATGAAGTCTGTCCTACCGCTGCCTACGTCAGCCGGCGGAATTGCGCGGAAAACGTGATGATGTCGCTCGTCGCCGACGCTGGATATGCGGAGCCGCCCGTGAATTCGCCGCCGCCGGAGCCGGTCGTGTAGCCGCGCATCTTCCAATTGTTCGCCGCGGTTCCCTGTTGCATCTGGTACTGATTGGGCGTGCCGCCCTGCACCGTGAAGCTCGCCTGCAGCGGCCCGTACGCGGGATCGGCCATGCTCGACTCGATGATTTGCCCGCGCACGGCGATCTGCTTGACGAGCTGCGTCCAGTCGACGGTGTCTCCGCCGCTCGGATAATTTCCCGAGAGCTGCACCGTCCCAAACGCATAAATCTGAGTGCTGCCTGGATCCACATCGGTAAGCGTAAGTGTGACAGCCATAGAATTCTCCTGAGGTCAAAAGTCATGTTATATGTCTGCGATGCACAAACGTTCTCTATCGGCCCAGCGTAGATGGGCGAGAAAGCACCGCGATCGAATGCGAGCCGCGTGCCGTCGCTGGCGGCGACGTCACCCGGAGAAACAACGTGAGGCGACCTACCAGTGGCGCCGGAAGAACCGCGACGCATGGAATGCATATCAGCGTAAATGGCGGAGGAAACACCGATCCCGAACGAACGCGATTTTGCGCGCCCGACGAAGGGCGCATAGAAACGTGCTCAATTCCAAAAGGCGCGCCGCGCGGCAACGTTCTCTTGAGAAGTACCGGCTGGCAGAACACCTTGCGAGGATGCGCGATCCCGTTGCAAGACGTGTGAGCCATCGAAACGCGATGGCCAAGCGAAAACAGGCGGCTGGAGTGTTTACTCGGAAGGAGTGGTTGAGTTTGCTGCGGTCGGTCGGTTTTAGGTGCCGCTATTGTGGCAGAAGGCTAACTCGAACAAGCGCAACGCCAGATCACAGAACTCCTCTGGGCAGGGGAGGATCGAACTGGATAACCAATATTGTTCCAGCTTGCCTCCCCTGCAATCAGAGGAAAAGTAACCTCACCGAAAAGGAGTACCTGCGAAGGCTGGCCCGCACCAAGTTTAGTACCCGGATGGGCGCGCCAATGTGTCTATAAAGGATCCGGACCTCGGACTGTCATTCCACACTTGCATTCCGACGTCAAAGTAGAAGATAAACGACGCGGAAATGCCTCCGCTGGCGCCGTAGATCGGGAACACGGTTTGTCCGCCGACCTCGAAGTAGTCGATGTCCTTCATCACGGCGCGGCCCCAGTGCGATAGATCGAGGAAATCTACGCGCGTCTGATCGGCGTTGACCGAGGACTTGATCGGGATGCCGGACATGGTCTTCTTGCCGGAGAACAGCAGATCGAGATCGGTCGTGCGGCCTCCCGGTGCTTCCTTGATGACCTGGGACACGGTAATGCCGAGATTTTCCCAGGCGTGTTCCTGCTCGACGCTCGTGTAGGCGATGAGCTTGCCGAGATGGTTGATGCCCAGCGCTTTGCGGACCTTGTTGATGGCCAGGCGCACGTAGCCGGGCACGAGCGCCGCGTTGCCAGCGTTGACACGAGGCGTTTGCAGTTGCTGCGGGTACGTCGCGCGGTTGAGGTTGAGCCAGGTACCGGTGGTGGCGTTGTTCTGGTGATACTTGATGCCGAAGAGCGACACCGGCTGCGAGCCCGAGAGCCCGTCATGCACGATCACATCGTTGGCCGCGGTGCCGGTGGGCACGTTGTCCACCGTGATCGTTTGCGTGGACGAAATCGGGTCCGCGGCGGTGACGCTCGTCACCACGCCGGCCGCGACGTTGCGATTGGTGGTGAGTGTCGGGTCGTAGATCTGGATCGTCTGCCCCACGTACACCAGCGCCGCCCCCGTGGGCACGGCCATCGTGAACGTCGAGCCGCTGATCGAGCTGATGGTGCCCAGGACGCCGTTCCCGGCGGTCTGGATCACTTTGTCGAGGAACGCGCGGAATTGCTTCATGCCGCTGGCGATTTCCCGCTTGACCGCATTCTCGATCGCTTTTTCGCGCGCGTTCGACGCGTACTCGACGAGCTTGGTGATTTCCACGGCGAAGCGGAAAAAGATGGGCGAGACTTGCGCGACGTCGTACGTCGTGCCCGAGCCGCGCCCGAGATCGCCGCCGTCGGCGCTGTAGCTGCCGGCCTTGCCGCCGGGAATGAGTTGCAGCGGCAAGCGCATGTTGCGCGAGCTGACCTTTTCGATGTCGCCGCGTTGCTGGATCATGCTGAGCAGAACGTCGTCGCGCTCGTAGAGCAGGGGCACTTTGTCGCGCACCTTCTCCAGTTGCAACGCGATCGTCTGCGCGTTGGTTTGTGCTGCCATGATGGCTTCTCCTTGTGTTTATGAGGGTATGAATGCGGGTACGTTGATGCAGCTTGGATGGATGAAACGGGTGCGGGCACTACTTGGTGCCCGCCGGAAGAATGTCGGGAAGCGTGACTGGTGACTGGCTTGCCCTCAGTCACATGCCAAGAATTTCCTCATCGCAATCGAGGCGTAATCCACGTGGCGCGGTTCAGGTAGCACAGACTTCAGTCTGTGGATTTCCATCAGTACTCGGCAAGGCCGATGCGTCGACGGCGTCCGGCTGGCGGGCGACGCCTGGGCGCTGGCATCAAAACCCCACAGACTGAAGTCTGTGCTACTAAATTCCCAGGATCTGTTCGTCGCTCATCGAGGCATAATCCACGTGGCGCGGTTCAGGTAGCACAGACTTCAGTCTGTGGATTTCCATCAGTACTTCTCAATGACGATGGGTCGAGCGCGTCCGGCTGCGGGCGACGCCTGGGCGCTGGCATCAAAACCCCACAGACTGAAGTCTGTGCTACTAAATTCCCAGGATCTGTTCGTCGCTCATCGAGGCGTAATCCACGTGGCGCGGTTCAGGTAGCACAGACTTCAGTCTGTGGATTTCCATCAGTACTCGGCAAGGCCGATGCGTCGAGCGCGTCCGGCTGGCGGGCGACGCCTGGGCGCTGGCATCAAAACCCCACAGACTGAAGTCTGTGCTACTAAATTCCCAGAATCTGTTCGTCGGTCGTCGAGGCGTAATCCACTCCGCGCGGCGATCCCGTTGCACCCGAGCGCAGCGGCATGGAGTCGAGCGAGCCGCCTGGCGCGGCGATGTCCACGCGCGACGCTGCGGCCGCCTGCCGTGCAGCTTTCGAGCGCGACGTATTCAGCACGGAACTTGTCCATTCGCCGATCACGCGGCGCGCCACGCTGGGCACGAGCTGCCGTGCGCGTCCCGCGAGCAGCGACGAGACTTGCTGCTGTTCCACGCTGCCAAAGCGCCGCTCACGCAACACAGCGGCCACCTGCTCAGAGAGCACTCGGTCCGATGCGAGAGCGCGATGAATCTCCTGGAAAATGTCTTCGCCGATGCGCCGTGCGGCACCGTCGGCCACACCGTCCGGCAAGACGCGCGCGAGCGTATCGCTGATCGAACCGCGCACGTCGCGCGCTACCGTGTCGTTGGTCGAGCGCTCAAAGGTTGCGTAGGCGGCAGGATCGAAGTTCTGGAGGTTAGAGGCTGGAGGTTGGAGGCTGGAACTCGATGCGCGGTGCTCCGAGACCTGCGATTCGCGACTGCTCGCCCGCGAGCTCGCCGCTGGACTTAGCTGCGGAGCGGCGGGATTTTCAGTGTCTAATCTCTGGCCTCCAGCCTCTGAATTTCGGGTGCCCCATCCTTCGCGGGTTTCGCGAAGGGCTTGCCCTGAGCTGGGGTGAAGGGTGGGTGCGCCCGCCAATTCATTTGCAAACGGAACGTCAAAGTTCCCTGCCTCACTGCCTCCTGCGTTTCTGCTTCCTGTTCCAAGTCCCGCCAGCACCTTGGCTGCTTCTGCGAACAACGATCGAAACGCTGCAGGATTCGCTCGCGCCAATTCCGCCACCACTTCGGATTGCGCGCGCGTGTCGCCTGAAAAGAGAGCGGCGTCGATTCGTTCGACCGACTGCGTCGCTTCGCGCAGCGACAGCACGTCGCGCACGCCGCCAGGGAGAAGCACCTTGATCGCGCGCGCCTCCTCCGGAGAAGCAAACGCCGCGCGAAACTCCTGATGCTCGCGCCAGAGCTGCTGCGCCTCGCCGCCATGCTGTGGATCCGCCGCCGCAGTCTGCATCCAGGCCGGCATCCCCTCAGCAGCATGTGACTCGTGACCCGCAGGTTGCGCTGCTTCTTCCGAAATGTTGTCATTCCGAGGGCGGGTTGTGCCCGAGGAATCTCTCTGCTGATTTTCCGCGCCGGCGGGAAACCCCGAAGAGAGATTCCTCCCTTCGCTCGGAATGACAGGGCGGTCGGCAGTCGCTTGAGTACCAACGCGGGCGCGACCACCATAGCCTCCGTTTGGCGCAGGCGGGTCCATCCCTAAAATTTCTTCGTCGGTCAGATGCCGTTGCGCCACCGCGCTACTCTGAGTAGCCAGCGGCGCGGCCCCGGCGCCGTTCTGCGCGCCTTCCATCGCTTCTGTTGCGGCCCAATCCAAATCGAATTGCGTTCCGCTGCTCATCACTGTTTCACCTCGCTGCCCCCGGAATTTCGGGCCGGCGGCTGGGATTGTGGCGCCGTCTGGCCCGACGCCGCGTTTTGCGCCGCATAGGCTATGCCAATTGCGCGGAGGTGCGCTTCGGCGTGGGCGCGGACGTTGGCGAAGCCGGCGGGATTTTCGATGCGCGCGATTTGGCCGGCGTCGGAGTTGGCCCAGCGGCGGCACTCTTCGAGTTCGACAACGTGATTGTCGAAGAGCAAATCGATCGGCAGGGAGGGCTCGAGTAGCACAGACTTCAGTCTGTGGGTTTTCTGCTCGTGCTCCCGGACCGCGCCACCTGTGCTCGGAGTGTCCCCGGAGGAAGTTGGGTGAGCGGCGTCGGGATTGGAACTCCCAGAGATTGAGGTTTGTGCTGGTGGCGCCGGACCCCCACAGACTGAAGTCTGTGCTACTTGCGTTCGTTCAATTGGCCGAGACGCCAGCAGCAAATCGATTTCGCGCAGCTGCTTGTTGCGCGAATCTTCTCCTGGCACGACGAGGTCGGCGAGGCCGAGGACGCCCTTGACGAATCCGACGTTGATGGGATCGGCGAGCGCCTGCTGGATCATTGGATCGGACGACGCCATGAGTTGTTGCACGACGGCGCGCTGCTGCGACTTCAAACGTGGGAACGTCTCGTCGCTCTCCGGATGCGCCTGAATGTTTCCCTTCAAGTCGGCGAGGCGAATCCAGCGCGACTCAAATTCCCCGCCCGGGCCAAGGATTGGAATCTCCGCGTCCTCAGGACGATTTTTGCGGAAGCAATCAACCGAGAGTAGCATCACGTCCGCGTAAAATGTTTTCAGCCGCCGCCACACGAGACCGAGACGACCGAGCGCCTGGTCGCGCGCCATCGCGTAGCCTGTCGCAGTTTTCTGCGACTCCATTTCGCCGCCAAACACAGCGGGAAAGAGGCCCGTCAGAAATTGTGCGACCGGGCCCATTAAATCTTGCTGATGCCGCACCAAGTCGGGAGGCACTTGCGCCGGCGCAGGCTGAAAAAATCCTGCGGCCAGCGGCTGGCCAGGACGTGCGCGCGCGGGATAGTGCGCCGCGGGCTCGGCGGTCTGATTCGCGAGCGCGTCGAAGTCGAGCACCTGCGGATCGGCGTAAATCGGCGGGATGCCGTACTCGTACGTTTCCGCCTGAATGTTTGAGAGCGTGTTGTAGCGCTCCTGAATCTGCACGAGCGAATCCCCCACCGACGGCCGCGATTGGCCGTCGCCGGGAAGCGCGTGCATGACGCGCCAGCGGTCGTCCATGGATTCATTGCGCGATTCGCAGTAGGTCTCGCCCGCAAACGCGATGTAGCAGCCCTCGGGAAAGAGCGCGAGCAGCGCGTGGCGCACGGATTTGTCTTCGATCGCGTAGAACGCCCAAGGACGAATCCACGTCCGCGAAAATGTGATCAGGTTGAAGAGCGCGTCGCCCGGATGCGTCGTGGGCAAACCCTGCGCGATCGCCACGCGCGTTGCGCGGGCGTACACTTCGTCGGCGGTTTGCGGGCCGCCCATTTGAATTTTGTCAGCCGCGTGCGGGTAGCTCGCCTTGAGCTTGGCGCGGTGCACCTCCATCGACCACTGGAGGTACGGATACTCGTACATTTCGTTGGCCCACACGGGCGTGTTCAGCTCGAGCCCGCCCACGACGGAGATGACTTCCTGGCCGTTCGCAACGCGGCGCACGCCGGTGATAAGGGGGATCGCGACGCGCTCCGCCGCCTTGAAATTTTCGGGGCCAAGCGAAGCGCCACATTTGCGGCAGATCACAGGAGGAAGCATTCTCGTTCCGATTCCGCTAACCGTTGCGTCGCCGCCGGTTTGAGTAGCACAGGCTTCAGCCTGTGGGTTTCCGCCGCCAGCACCACTGGCGTACCCATCGTCGCCAGACCCGTATTCCTCAATCGTGTCTCCGGCCCTGCTCTTCACACCCTCGTTCGGCGCCCGACCCTGGTCTTTCGCGACGACGTCCTTCGCTTCGTCGGGAAACCCACAGACTGAAGTCTGTGCTACTTGAGGCGCTACCTCTTGTTCCGCACCGCATTCGGGACACACGTACGTGTCCTCGCCGAGGGGCACATAGTGTTCTTCGATCACGGGCTCGTCGTGCGAGCCGAAGCGCTGCGCGTCGGCGACGTAGCGCACGTAGCCGCCGATTTTCCCGTCGGTCCACAAATAAAACGCGACGCCGGTGAGCAAGTGCTGCACGCGATTGTTCTGTTCGATCAGATCGCACACCTGCGACGCCGCGCGCGCCGCGGAGATGTCCCCGATCGATTGCGCCGACTGCGGATAAAAACGCGTCGCCGGCACGTCCTGGCTCAGCACCGAAATGAACGACAGCCCGAACGCCTGATAGAGATTGGTGACGAACTGGTAGCGCGGCATTTCACCTGCGGCGCTGTCATCGTAAATTTTCGATTCGTAAGGTAGGTGCCAGGTCATGTCCTGCGGATTCCACCACGCGTACTGCAATCCTTGCCAGAACAGGCGCGCCTGGCGGATTCGCCGAATCTCGTGGCGGCGCGCAACGATTCCCTCCTGCCGATATTCGAGGACGAGCTCGCGCAACGCGTTGACCAGGTCCGGGCGCAGATCCTCGAGGCGCTCGTTGTTCGGGCCCAGCGCCACTTTCGCCGCTGCATCCTGCGCATTCGCCGCCGGCGCGCCGTCAACTCCTGGCGGCACCCGCGACCCATGAAGGCCAAGCGCACCGCGCGAACCATTTGCTCCGAGCCCGCCCGCAGCGGCCGAAACGCCTGCGGCGGATGAGCCGTCGAGCGGCGCAACGCTCCCGTCATTTCGCGTCAATGGTTCGCCGTTCAAGATAGCCATTTCGCTAGCATCATTGAGGTGAGTAGTCATGATTTTCAGTAGCACAGACTTCAGTCTGTGGCTTTTCCGCGCAAGTACTCGGACTGTACCGGATGAGAGCTGACGTTTCCGCGGCGACGGGTCGAGTGGCTGGCAAGCTCAGATGGAAGTCCACAGACTAAAGTCTGTGCTACCTTGGAGAGGAGGCGCGCATGTTCTTCGGTGGCTTGCTCTGGTGGATCATTGTGGGGCTTATCGCGGGCTGGCTGGCCGGAAAAGTGATGAAGGGCAGCGGCTTCGGCGTGGGAATGGACATCGTCGTGGGCATGGTCGGCTCGCTGATCGGCGGCTTTCTCTTTGGCCGGCTGCTTGGAGGTTTTCTTTTCGGCGGGCTGATCGGCTCGATCCTCGTCGCCTTCATCGGCGCCGTGATTTTCCTGTGGCTCGTGCGCGTAATTAAGAAAGCGTAGTGGCGCAAGCTTCAGTAGCGCAGGCACCCGCCGCGGCGGGCCTGTGCGGGTTTCGCAATCGTAGTTGAATCAGTGACGCCTGCGCAGTCTACAAAATCACACAGCCAAGAGTGGCTGTGCTACTCACTTCTCTGGCGCGCCGCGCCCCGCCGCGAGTTCCCTTTCGCGCGCGATCTGGGTCCAGGTGCGGCGCCGCACAGGAGGCAGCGCGGTGAGGCGCGATCGCGCTTCGTCCTCGGGCGAAATGGGCGGAAAGCCCGCCGTGCCCAGCAGCGAATTGACCAGCGCGCGATTCTCCCCGCGCAGACGCGCGACTTCTTCCTCGAGCATGCGCACGTACCGACTCCGCGCATGCCGCGCGAGCCACGTCATCATCGTTTGCCACATCGGTCCGAGTTAAATCCGCTCTCCGGTAGCACAGACTTCAGTCTGTGGGTTTCCATGACGGAACCCGGCCCGTTCGCGTCAGCCGCAACGGTTTTTCATTCGCACAAGGGATGCTCTATCTCGAGGCGGACGCTGCAGCCAAGATCATCTGGACACCCACAGACTGAAGTCTGTGCTACTCTTCGTGTCACGTATCATGACATATTACGAGCGCAACCTGCCGCACTGGCATCCACCAGGGCAGGACGTATTCCTCACCTGGAGGCTCAGAGGTTCGCTGCCCCACCATCTTCGTGGCATTGTGTCTAAGGAACTTTCCGGGAAGCGCTTTGCCGAGCTCGATCAAGCGTTGGACAGAGGTGACAGCGGCCCTCTTTGGCTTCGCGAACCGTGCGTCGCCGAGTGCCTCATTGATGCTCTGCGCGCGGCGGCCGAGCAGCGGCTCATGACGCCCCATGCGTATGCCATCATGGCGAATCACGTTCACATATTGATTACGCCGATCGCCTCGGTGGCGAATATCACAAAGCAGGTCAAAGGCACAAGCGCTCGTGGAGCGAACCGGCTGCTCGGCTTCGCCGGAAGTCATTTCTGGCAGGACGAGTCGTTCGATCACTGGGTGCGCAATCCCGCGGAATGGCAAACAATTCGTGTCTACATCGAACAGAATCCCGTAAAAGCAGGCTTGGTCGAGCGCGCGGAGGACTGGCCGTGGTCCAGCGCGTCGCGTCCGTTGAAGTGAGCGAGTAGCACAGACTCGAGTAGCACAGACTTCAGTCTGTGGGTTTCCATGACGGAACCCAGACCGTTCGCGTCAGCCGCAACGGTTTTTCATCCGCACACTTAGATGCTCTATCTCCAGACCAGAAGCTGCAGCCAAGATCATCTGAACACCCACAGACTGAAGTCTGTGCTACTGCTCTCACCAGCCTTGGGGGCGCCATCTGCGGGCCACTACTGGCGCGACGTGGCGCGACTCTTCGGCGGAAAATTTCTTGAGCCAAATGGCCCGAGAAGTAGGGTCGACGGCGGTGATGCGCTCGGCCGCGAGCACTTCCGCAGGCGCACGGCCCGGCTCGAGCGCTGACTTCAAGCCGTACCGGGCAGCATCGGCAGGATCGTCGCCATCGCACTTCAAAACATCCTCGACGTTCGCGGGATCGCGCGTCAGCGTCGGCAAATTCTCAATCAGGAGCCTGCAATTGTCAGCGATCGCCCAATGGTCGGCTTCGAGCGCCTGGTACATCAGCATCCAGCCGCCGACGCGATCGTTATCAGCAGGCGTGGGACGCGGCAGGCCTGCTGCGGCGAGGCCGTCGCCAAGCTGCTCGGCGATGGACGCGTCGGCCGAGCGCTGCGCGAATGCGTCGGGCGAAAGGAAAATGTCGCGGATGCGTTCGGCGCGACCCAGGCGGTCGACGCTGCGCTCGGCGATGGCCGCAGCCAGCATGCGCGGCGAGAGATGATTGTGCACGAACTCGCGGTATGTCACTACGGAACCATCGGGTCGCGTCGCGTGCCAGTAGACGGCGCTGGGGTGCTCGAACCCCCAGTCAATCGAGATCCAGCGCGTCGTCCACGGATCGAGCTGAACTTGCTCGGGCCGCACCGTGTGGCGCTCGGGCGAGAAAATGTCGAAGTACTGTCCGGCGTAGACGTCCCACTCGCCGTCGAGAAACGCGCGCCGCAGCGCCTCCGGGAGCTGCCCGAGGGTCTTGCGATACTGCGCGTCGTCCTTGAACAGCGGATTGTCGGCCAGCGTCGCCTTGATGAATTCGTAGTCGGCGGCGTCGTACTGGTCGGGGCGGTCCATCCCGGGAGCGGGCACGCGCTCGACCCACAGCGCCTTGACCCAGGCGTGGCCAATGTTGCCGGGATTCGTAGCACCGGCCATGCACGGCTTCGCGCCTTTCAGTCGGCAGCGATTGCGGCTGGTGAGGAACTGCCACTGCTTCAGAGTGAAGTGTGTAAGTTCATCCACTCCGATGAATAAATATTCAGCGCCCTGGTAACGGTAAACGTCGTTCTCATTGTCGCAGAAGGAAAAGCGCGTGGTCGAGCCGTTCAGCCAGCTGACGGTGTGCTTCGTCTCGTTGTACTTGTCATACAGCTCGCGCGGCACGTCGCGGCGGAAATAGGTGATGAGCGAGGACTCCAGCTCCGGATACGTGCGGCGCAGGAGCAGCGTGTCCACGCCGGGATGCAGATGCGCCTGGCGGATCGCTTCGTAGAGTAGCGCCTTCGTTTTGCCGGGTCCAGCAGCGCCGCCAAAGAGGCGGTATTTCGCCTTGGATTCGTGAAATTCGAGCTGGCGTGCGAATGGCTCGTATTTGAATTTGTTACAGAATTCGTCAAGCTTGCGAATGCATGTTTTCGCCAGCCCCTTGGCTTCCTTGGATGGCATCTATTCATTGCTGCGAGCTAAGAGGGGTGAATTGTCAATTTCAATAGATCTGAAGCAGCGAGCAGGGCGTCTCCAACCTCTTGGAGCGGTTGAGGGGGCACTTCGACTGCCGGAAAAAGGATGACGCAATTGATAAAGGTTACGTTTAAGAGTTGGACAGAAGGATCAAGGCGAACGACGTCGCCCTCGAACACCATATTCGCAATCCGGTTGCGGAGGAGGATTCGCTGACCGGGTTGAACTGCAATACCGGGCCCTGAAACGTTGCTGAATTCGCTCTCTCTTTGACCTTTCAGCTCAACGTTGGCAGTTGCTTGTGTTAGCAGCGTTAGAACCTGAAAGCTTGTCGGCCAAAATTTCGGAACGTCCCGTGGCACATTCACCAACTCACTCTTCGCAGCCACCAGTTCAGTGCGGTGATTTTTCAAATCAGTTACAGGAATACCCGCCAGCTTTTGGGCTGCGATTTCGGCCTGGATAACGCTCAACGTGCCTTTTATGAATTGAACGTCTCCATCGACTCTCTGAATGTCGCCGTGAATAGGTGAAAAGCTAGCTTCAATATGGCGATCCAAGACCAAACTTCCGAAATACCCAAATGCACCTAGAACGGCTGTAAAAATCGCAACTATAGCGGCAAGCATTCCAATGCGAGCCGCCCACGTTTTCGGCCAGAAAGTCTCCCTGGAGAGAGGCTGAGAAGTGCTCGATCTGGTGTCGATGGCATCTAGGCGCGCCTCTATGTCATCGAGGCGGTCCTTTGTGGTGGCCATGTCGGCGGGGTCCCCTGTGTCCAAAAGGAACTCTTGCACCTGGTTACCCCCATTTGAAACCGTGCCGTGAAGGCATGAGCCCAGGTGCCCCGACTCTTCATCGGGCGCTCTTTATGGGCTGCGATCATAGCACTTCTAACCGACCGACAAATGACCATTTTAGTTAAAGTGCACCACTAAGACGCTTTCAATCTTTTGCCTGCATAAAACGCGGCTGCACCCGCGATGAAGCAGATTCCGATCGCGTAGTGATGCAGGCTGAGGGCGGCTCCCGCGATGAAAGCGCCCGCGCCTGCGAGCTGCACGTATTGGCCGATCGAGTGCCAGGATGTTGTGGCCATGAATTCCCTCCCAAACGATTCTGAACTTTGTTTGTCATTCCGAGCCCGCTGCAGACGGGCGAGGAATCTCTCTTGGGTTTTCAGGCGGCGATGCGAGATTCCTCGGCACGCAGCGTGCCCCGGAATGACAGCGCGAGTGCGGAGAACGCATGAGTTGGAACAGGTTTTGGTAGCACAGCCACTCTTGGCTGTGTGGTTTTGCAGGCCGCGGATACGTCGCCGATTCATCTACGGCTGCAGAAACCACACAGCCAAGAGTGGCTGTGCTACTCAGTCGCAGCAGCCGCGCAGGAGCAGCGTGGACCAACCGAGGTACGCGTACGCGCCGATTTCCCAGCCTGTGCCGGCGGTGTTTTGATTCACGAAGGAGATGCCGCTCGGCCACGTGGAAGACGGCGCGAGCGCATTTTGGTACGTCGAGCCGAGGTTCACTCCGGAGTCAATCGCGGGCGAGCCGGGGACCAGCGTGTAATTCCCGCTCGAGGAGAGCGGCGCCGCGCCCACAAGCGTCGGATTCGAGTTGATCGAGTGCGCGTCCTGCGAGCTGTTCGTCTTCCAGTTCGCAAACGTGTAAGCCGTCCCGCCCCAGCTGAACGGCGTCCCCGCCGCCGAGTAGTAATCGTTGTAGTCAATCGCGGCACTGGTTTCCGAGGTCGCGTCCACCGTGATGTACGCGCCAGTCCAGAAAATGTTGTTCTTTATCAGGCCACCAGTCGATGTCGAGGCTTCCGAAATCGCCGCGTTTGTGTTCGACGGTCCATAGATGGTGTTGTTGTAGACGATGTTGCCCGTGGAGCCGGTGAATAGCATCCCCGCGTTATTCGCTGCGGAGATGTCGATCAGGTTGCCCCACAGCGTAAGAGTGCTGCCGGTGCCGAGGCCGGCTCCGCCGCCGCTTCCGCTATTCACGCCATAGGCGAAAGTGCCGTAGATCTTGGAGTGTGAAATCGTTCCGGTGGTGCCGTTGTCACCGCCCATCACTCCATATCCTGCGGCGCTGGCTGCCGTGCTGTAGATCAGGCAGTTGTCTACCGTATTGCTCGTCGATCCGCCGTGAAGAATCACGACGGCCCAGGCGCCAATCCCCACGTAGGCTGACGACTGCGACGTGTCGTTGTAAAACGTCGAGTTCTGCACCAAGTTGTTCGACGTGCCCGCACCAAAAATCGCCAGCGGCGCAGTGCCATACGAATTGTACGAGGTCACGTTGGTGACCGTGTTATTCGTCGCGCCAACGTAAATGGTCAGCGGGTGGCGGTAGTGATCGTGCGTCGCGAGATTGCGCACGATACTATGGCTGCCGGTGAGGTACATGCCGCCGAGCGTCGCGCCGCTCGTGTTGTAAGTCTCGGCCTGGTCCAGCGAATCGAAAATCAGCCAGCTCTTGGCGTTGTCCCAAGTGGTGTAGGACGGGCTGGACGCCGTGACGTAGGTGTAGGTTTTGCCGTTGGTCGCGACGTTCGATCCGTCGGAGGCGTGCAGATACAAGTACGTCCCGTCGTAATACCACGAGCCGGCATTGGCTTCGACGGTGGCCTGAGAAGTTTCGAGCTTCAGCAACGAGCCGTTCTCCCATGCCGCAACCGGAGTAACGCCCAGGGTATTCCGGTAGGTGAAAACAGTCTGAATCGTGCCCGCGATCGAGCCGATCACGCTGTTGCCGCCCGTGCTGTAGCTGGAAACGGAAGTATTTTGCGATTCGTCTACCGCATTGAAGCCAGTCCACAGCGCGTCATTGCCCGTCCTTGTGAAGTACTCGACGTTGCGCGCCGTGGTGTAAATCGAAACGATCTGATCGACGGAATTGTTCAGGCTGTAGGTGATCGTGTCGGACGTGAGGCTTGTGCCGGCGGAAACCGTCGCGCCATTGCTCCCACTATTCCAGGTGATTCGCGTCATCGAGCTGGTGTTCGGCGCCGTGTTCGCAGGACCGATCGCGGAGCCCGTGATGTTCAGCGCCTGCGTTGCTGATGCTTTCACTGTAATTGCGACCGCAACCGCGCTATTGGAAATGGTCGTGTGATCGATCTGCATGCGCCAGTTGCGTGTGGCGCTGTCCGTGCTCGAGGTGCTCGAATCGCTGAGCGACAAAATCGTGACGACTTGGTTCGGCGCGAGCGTGTAGCCCGAGGTGCTGAGCAGCGTCGAGCCTTTGAGGATCGGATTCGCGCCGCTTCCGTACGCCCCAATCGTGATCGGCGAACCGGAAGCGCCACTCGACGTGACCGTCAGCGTTTGCCCGTACCAGGCGTCTCCGCGATTGAAGAGGACCGAATCGCCTGGCTGCAGCGTTACGCCCGCACAGTTGTTCGCGCAGCCAGGCATTCCCGGCGCGTGCGCCCAGGGCGTGCCCGTCGCAGTCCCATTGTTCGAGTCGCTGCCCGCCGCCGCGACGTAGTAGGTGGTGGCACACGCAGGAAGCGCAGTAAAAAGCAGCAAAGCGAGTGACCGCGCGAACGCCAGTGCCAGAGTGGTGCGCAATCCCGGCAGACTAGAACGCAACCCGCACAGACTAAAGTCTGTGCCACTCGTGGCGCGAGCTCCGGTAGCACAGACTTCAGTCTGTGGATTTCCATCAGTCTTTGGCAACGGCGACGATGGGGCCGCGTTCGGCCAGCGGCCGATGGCCTGGATGCCGGCGGCAAAACTCCGCAGAATTAAAGTTTCTGCTAAGGAACACTTGAGCCATCGAGCGCTTCGGCTGCGCATTGCGGGCCGGGCGCGGCCAATGGAACCCCACAGACTGCCCTTCCCTTTGCTCAGGGTAAAAAAGTCTGTGCCACTCGTGGCGCGGGCTCCAGTAGCACAGACTTCAGTCTGTGGATTTCCATCAAACCTTGGCAACGGCGACGATCGGGCCGCGTTCGGCCAGCGGCCGATGGCGTGGATGCCGGCAGCAAAACCCCGCAGACTGAAAGTCTGCGCTAAGGAACACTTCAGCCATCGAGCGCTTCGGCTGCGCATTGCGGGCCGGGAGCGGCGAATGGAACCCCACAGACTGAAGTCTGTGCTACTTAAAACCTTATTGCACCACATAGCTGATGCCGCCGGAGACTTGGCCGGAGCCGGAATTGAAGAGGCAGAGATTGTTGCCGCTCGCGCCTTCGGCGCCCAGGGAGGAATCTCCGTTGCCGAATGCGATGCCGCCGTTGGCCGCAAAATTCCAGCCAGTGGCGGCGGTCGCGCCGCCAAAGCCGCTCACTCCCGCCGTGCTGGTGCCGCAAACCGAGCCTGTGCCTTCGACGAGAGCGACGTTCGTCGCGGCGGCGACCACCACGTGAATCGAACACACATAAATTTTCTTCGACGCTGTTCCCGTGACGAGCTGCGCGTTCGCTGTCTGATTGATGCTGGCGTAAAGCTTTGTCTGGCCCTTGCACGGGTCGACCAGCATCGTGTTCGTCCCGTCATAGATGCGCACCCCCAGTCCAGTGGCGAACTGCGGGTAAGCGCCGGCGAGCGGGATGCTCGCCGCAGTGCCTGCCGGGGTGCCAGTCAAAGATGAGCCGGCCAGGGACGCGTTCAGACGCGGCGGCTCATGCGAGACGCGCGCCACCGCGCGCGAGCCTGCGCAGAACGCCGCAATTCCACTCGCCAGCACCAGCAGCGCGAGCTGCCATTGCGGACGCCGGACGTCGTTATTTCGGCGGGCTGCAAGTACAGCCCGCACCCGATTCCGGCAGGCGGCAAGTACGGCCCGCACCCCGTTCCAGCAGGCTGTAAGTACGGCCCGCACCCCATTCTGGCAGGTGGTAAGCACAGGCCGTGCCCCCAACTCCCGTTCGATATTCACAAATCCTCCTGAAATTCAGAGATGAACAATTCCGGTGGCCGCTGAGGCGGGAGAGGAAACGTCCTCCAAAAATTGGCGTCGGAGGACGCTTCCTCATCGGCTGAGGGAGGCTTCCACTGCGTGGCGGTCCGGCCAAAGGCGGGGCGTCAGGGGTCAGAGCGGCCGGGGAGAGAAATCAGTGATTCGTGACTCGCAATTCGTGAATCGCGAAGAGCTGAGAGTTAACAGTTGAATGAAGGCAGGTATCAAGAACGCATCACGGGTCACCCCTCATCCGCCACTGGCGGGCTCGGGGGAAGCGAGTCGCGAATTACGAATCACGAGTCACGAATCACGGCTTTTCTACGGCAAGATCTTTGCTGTGAGTCCGGAGCCGCCGGTCGAGGAGACGACCTTCACGCGCAGGAACCGCGCACGCACGCCGATCACAGTCCGTGCTTCGCCGGACGTGGCGGTCGAGGTGTCAATATCGGCGTACTCCCCGTCGACGTCCGCTGCGGCGCCCTGCAGGCGAATATTGATCGCCGACGGCGCGCTTCCAAAAATTGTTTGCCAACGCACTGTGTGGCTCTGATCGGTCAGGCCCGCCGGCTCCGGAATAGCGAACTGCGCGCCTGCCGTCCCGTTGGAGGGAAACGATTCGTTGTTGAAGCTGAATCCGACGTCGCCGGGAAACAGCGAGAACGGCGGAGTAGTGTTGCTGTAAGCGGGCATGTAGCCTCCTAGGGAACCTAGAACGGGGCGGCGGCGAACGTGTCGAGGGACTGCGTAGCAGCGCGGCGAGTTCTAAAACAAAAAAGCCCGCCAGCGACTACTCGCTGCGGGCATCTGTTACAAGTCTCTGCGTCGGGATTCCGGCGTGATGGCGTATTTCTGCAGGCCGGAATATAGCATAAGTAGGATTTATTTGTCAACACATTTCTATAAATTTCGCTTAAGTCGCGTACTTAGAGTTCGGTCACATGAGGCGCGAGCCTGGGCTCAGCAAAAGCGTCACAGGCTGCCCTTCCCTTCGCTCGGGTTACAACGCCTGTGCCGCGAAGACCCAGTTCCTTGCGGCCTGCACCGAAGCGATTGGGCCATTCATTCTCATCTATCGTCGCGAGTACGGTTCAGACTCGTTGGGTCGAGTAGCACAGACTTCAGTCTGTGGGGTTCCGCCCCGTCTCCCGGACCGCACGTCGTACGACGCCCGCTCGCCGGATTGGTGTTGCCAAGCTCTATAAAAGGTAAAGTCAAGACAAAACACTTCTCCGTCGGCCGGAATTTTTCTTGCTTCGTAGCCCGCCTGATCGAGCGAGATCTGTTCTGACGAACCGCGCCATGTGCTCGGTTGTGGGGCCCTG